>Ga0194127_10007991_pt1 | contig 11482 bp, 12 predicted proteins | sample TA2KigC100mmetaG_FD_148624 | JGI IMG/M metagenome (GOLD analysis project Ga0194127, IMG submission 148624) | Freshwater microbial communities from Lake Tanganyika, Tanzania - TA2015036 Kigoma Deep Cast 100m | ecosystem: Environmental > Aquatic > Freshwater > Lake | place: Tanzania: Lake...
GGGGCAACGCTCCGAGACAGATGCCGCTATCGATGATCGGCAGCGCGGCGAAGTATCCCCATCCGAAGGTGTTGTCGTTTCCTTTGACCTTGAATTTTCGCGAAAGGGCATCCCCCGTCTGAATCGCTTGTCTCATTCCTGGCAGGGAAGGTTTTGGGGGAAAGATCCGGCCGGTTTCCCAGTCCGGCAACCGAAAAACCTTTTCCTCCAGCCAGAGCTCCACTTCCCCATCGATATAACGACTTGTCACGGATAGGATGTGATCGCGTTGTGCCTCTAACGAACCTTGTTTACGGAGTTGCTGACCCAGATCAGCGATTTGCCGCCAGTCCCATCCATCCGCAGAACGTGTTGCGGCTGCCATAAACTCACCCTCTTCGCTTGGTCATGGTCAAAATATTTTGATTTCCGATCGATTCATAATGGACTTCGTCCATCAGTTTGCGCATCAGGTAGATCCCGAGTCCGCCGATCTGACGTTTGGAAAGATTTGTTGTCACATCCGGTTGTCTCACCTTGGATGGATCGAAGGTTTTCCCGTAATCACGCATCACAATCACCAGCGAATCGCCTTGCAAATTACAGGAAACTTCAAGCGTGCCGTTTGACATCCCTGCATAGGCGTGTTCGATGATGTTCGTTGCCGCTTCATCGGCAGCAAGCTGGAGCGAGTAGACCTCCTTTTCGCCGAATCCACTTTGGCCGGCGACGCCTGCCACAAATTCACGAATTTCATCCAAATATTCGTAACGCGCGGGAATACTCAAGAAGGGCATGAATAGAAACCGAAAGCCGCCTCTTGAATGTCGAAACAGAGGCGGCTTGCGAGGTGTCGCCAGGAAGATCTAGAAATTTCCGACAGCTTCAAGGGAATCATCAAATGTCTTAAAAAGCTCGGTGAACCCTGCCAGTTCCAGCGCTTCCTTGATCCGGACCGGGACCTTGACCAGGACCACTTCACCGCGATTATATCGCTTGCAATTTCGCTGTGTGGCCAGCAGGGCGCGAAACCCTGCGCTGGACATATACTCCATATCGGTCATATCCACTGCAATTTTGTAACGCCCGCCGGAGGTGATTTTTTCCAAGGCCCTGCTAAATTCCGGAGCAGTCGAACTGTCCACACGACCCTTAACCCTGATCAGGTCGCAATGCTTGAACTCTTGGCTGGATACTTCCATACGGCTCCTCCATGAGCAGAAACAAATCTGGACAAAATTCCGCTGGATTATATCACGATCCGCAAATTCCCTGACGGTCAAGCGAGCAATCCCGAATACCCATCAGTTGAAAAATCCACTCTGGACGATCCAGAGCGGAAAATTCCGGAAATATGCAGAAGGCAGACGAGATGGGTTATGGACCTTACAATGTCATAACTATCCAAGGTTCCGTTCTATTCTCCGGAAAATTCGTTTAAAATGGGATGTCATAGGATTATTCTCGATGGATGACCCTGTCCGAATTATGCTGGTGGAAGATAACACCGACCATGCTGAGCTTGTCATCCGCACGCTAAGAGACCACCAAATCCCCAATCGCGTCCAGCACTTCTCAGACGGACAAACCGCCCTGGATTACCTGCTTCGCCAGGGGAAATACGCAGACGTGGAATCCGATCCCAGGCCGCAAATCATCCTCCTGGATTTGCGCTTGCCGCGCGTGGACGGATTGATGATCTTGAACATGATCAAGGAAAATCCTGAGCTAAAGACCATACCGGTTGTCGTTCTGACCACCTCCGAGGCGGATCGCGACGTTAAGCGGGCGTACGAACACCATGTCAACAGTTACCTTGTGAAACCGGTGGGATATGAAGAATTCAGTAAATTGATGAGTGACCTTGGACATTATTGGTTTGGCTGGAACACCTATCCGCGCGATTAATGGATAATCCACATGTTGGCCGAGTCAATTCTCATCTTGCTCATCGAAGATGAAGAGCCGCATGCAGAATTAATTATCCGCGCCTTCACGGAACAGGGGAGTCGTATCCATATTCATCACGTCAAGTCACTCTCCGAGGCAAGACCCTTCATGCAGATTCAGAGACCTTCTTTGATCATCGCAGATTGGCGCCTGCCGGATGGTGAAAGCATGGAGCTGCTGCAGGACAATAACGATCCACTCTCCATCCCATTGATCCTGATGACCAGCTATGGCAACGAGCGAATCGCTGTGGAGGCATTGAAATCCGGCGCCCTCGATTACGTGGTCAAATCGCCCGAGTCGATGCAGGATATGCCTCACTTGGTGGAAAAGGCCCTCGAACACTGGGTGGCGCGCGCGGACCGCATACGCATGCAGGAAGCGCTTTTGGAAAGCGAGGCGCAATTTCGGTTGCTTGCGGAAAACGCCGGTGACATGATCTCACGACACGCAGAAGAAGGAACCTTCCTGTACATTTCACCCGCCTGCAGGACGATTCTGGGCTACCCACCCGAGGAATTGATCGGCTATCAACATCTTGAGGCGATAATTCATCCGGACGATTTCAAGACCGTTCGAAAATCGATCTGGAAGAACCGAACCAATCCCCACCCCATCACAGTCAGTTATCGGGCCAGGCACAAGCAGGGGCATTACGTCTGGCTGGAAACTTCCGCCCGAATCATTCGGGATCCCGCGAGCGGGAAATTTCTGGAAATCCAAGCCGCCTCGCGCGATATCACCGAAAGGAAATATGCCGAAAGAGCGCTTCAGGATGCCCACGAAAGCCTGCAGCAGGCGTATGACCGCACAATCGAAGGCTGGGTTCGGGCTCTGGACTTGCGCGATCGAGAGACGGAGGGACACACTCAACGGGTAACCGAATTGGCTGCGCGCGTTGCCGGGAGGGTGGGATTCTCAGAAGAGGAGATCGTTCACATCCGCCGAGGGGCCTTGCTGCATGACATGGGAAAAATGGCCATCCCGGATGAAATCCTGCAAAAGCCCGGTCCCCTGACGGATGCAGAATGGGTCATCATGCGACGCCATCCCATTTATGCCTATGAAATGCTATCTCCCATTTCGTATCTCCTTCCAGCGTTGGATATCCCGTTCAGCCATCATGAACGATGGGATGGAAGCGGGTATCCGCGCGGCCTCAAGCAGGAGCAGATTCCTCTAAGCGCCAGACTCTTCGCGATCATCGATGTGTGGGACGCCTTAAGCAGCGATCGACCTTACCGGAAAAAATTGCCCGCGGAAGAGGTCAAGAAATACATCCTGGAGAATTCAGGCACACTGTTTGACCCCAAATTAGTCGAAATCTTCATGGAAATTGTCGATTCAAAAGAAGAATGATCCGGCCTCGGGTCTTCATTCAATGGAAAATTCCATAGCGGAAAAAAGGCCCGGATCTTAGGCGAGTTTGACACCTCGATCCCGTTCGAGTATCCTTTCAACGCCCGGGCAGGTCCGGCGCGGCGAAGCCTATCAAACTCCGCCAGGGTCGAAAGGCAGCAACGGTAAGAGAGTGCTCTCGGGTGCCGCCGGTCGCCTGCCCGGGCATTTCTTGTTTATAATCTCGTCATGTTCACTTCAAAACGAATCCGCCTACGGATCATATTCGTTCTTGGAGTCGTGGCAGGCATCCTTTATGGCTGGGTTGTCGACCCGGTGGAATACACGGATGTCACACCCGGGATTCTCAGGGAGGATTATCGTGCAGATTATGTATTGATGGTCGCCGAAGCCTACCATGGGGATTATGACACCAACGCGGCTGCCCGTCGGCTGGCAGTTTTGGGTAGTGCGTCTCCGGCCGACACCTTATCCGCGACACTGGAATATGCGAGAGGGAACAAATTCTCCCAACAGGAAATCTCCATGCTTCAGGAGCTGTTCTCTGCCATGCAGGCATATCAACCCGGTGAAGGAATCAGTCCTTGAAGATCGACCTGCACAATCCGCTCCTTCAAATCACGCTGATCTTCTTGGCAGGGATCGGATTCGGGCTGTTTTATTCATGGAAGATCTCCCCGGTCACTTACGTGGACGCGGATCCATCCCTGCTTCAATCGGATTTTAAGGATCTCTATCGGCAGGTGATAGCCGCCTCGTATGCAGCTACAAAAGACCTGCCGCGCGCCCGGGCGCGCATCGGGCTGCTGGCGGATGTCGATCCTGTTGGTGAGTTGAGCGCTCAAGCACAGCGTATGCTGGCTGCGGGTGAACCCTTCGACCGTGTTCGCCGCATGGCACAGCTCGCAACCGACTTGACCCAGGGGGTGACGGCCAATCCTTTCACGAGTACACCCTTCTCTCAGCCGGTAGGGACTGTCCTCGAATCCACACCTTTGGTTGAGGAAACCTTAACCCAGGAACCCCCCCCCAGCTTCGAAGGCACATTATTCGTTGAAGGAACTCCGCTTTCGCCCATCATTCAGGAGACCCCGACTCCACGCTCATTCTCTACACCCATCCCCACGACAGTGCTTCCCTTCATGCTCGTCGGGCAGGAGACGGTTTGTGATTTGACTCTGGAGGAAGGATTGCTACAATTAATCCTGATGGATGCCCGTCGCAGACAGGCTGCAGGGGTGCACATCGTCATCACCTGGCCGGAGGGCGAAAACGACCTTTTCACCGGCTTGAAACCCGAGCTCGGAAACGGGTATGCCGACTTCATCATGCAGGCGGACGAGGTCTATAGCGTCCGCGTGGTGGACGGAGGATCCTTTGTTCCAAACATTTCCGCCCCGCTTTGCAGCGATCCGGGTGGAAACCAATATTTGGGAGGTCTCCTGCTGACATTTCAACAGCCTTAAGACAGGTCAAAAAAATCCCTCTCTCCAATTCAATTTGAATACCAAAGTGGGAACAGATCCCTCCGCCGTGGATGTCGCTTGTTGGCACACGCCGGTCCCTGCAACTTTCCCCCCTGCCTCACGTTATATCCTTCAGATTCGAGACAAGGAGTAACGAATGAACGCTCAAACATCCATGCAGAAGCCCGGATTGTATACTGCGATTGCCGTGATGACCCTTACCAGCGGGATCATCAACCTGTTCTGGGGATTCATCGCATCCGTGACCGCGCTGAGCACCATTGTCGGAGTAATCTGCCTTCCGCTCACAATTCTCCCAACCGTCCTGGGCATATTCGAGATCATCTATGCCGCCAAATTGTTTAGCGACCAACTTCAACCAGTCCAGCCCTCCCCATCCATGGCCGTGTTCCAGATCCTGGCTTTTGTATACGGCAATATTTTCTCCATGGTCGTCGGTATCCTCAATCTGATCTTCTTCAACGATCAGGCGGTTAAGGAATATTTCACCTTCCGTAACAGTGGTGGTCCCCTCTCGATGGTCTCGGCCTCCGCTGCCGGTACGCCTTTGGCACAGATTCGAACGCCGCCTAAAGAAACCGATCCTAATCCCACCCCTTAGATCCCAGCGCGATTCGTCAGAAAAATCCTGATGAATCGCGGGAGCTTTTCCCCTTGACGCCTTCTCCCCTCGACCTTAGAATTTCCCCAACAACTTAACGGATATCAGGGAAGAGACTCGGGCTCAGGCAATCACTGAACCATGAGCGCCGAAGGTGCAAACCTGGAACAGGCGAACCCAGGTGAAACTCTCAGGCAAAAGGACCCTGTACCGATCCACTCTGGAAAGTCTCGCTCCACGAGACACCGACGGTGTAACATGTCATCGACGGTTTGGAGCAGGATATTTGACTGCTCAAACTGAGATCCGACATGAATCTCTCAGGTCCCCTTACAATGGACGCACAAGTATCGAATCGTGCGTCCTCTTTTTTATTCGCCACCATTACCATCCAAAAGGAGTGAACAGATCCATGAACGCGCCATCCAATCTAAAATACAGCAAATCCGATGAATGGTTCGATCCATCCAGCGGTGCGGTTGGCTTATCCGATTACGCCCAAAGCCAGCTATCCGATATCGTCTTCGTCGAAATCCTGGTTGATGAAGGGGAAACGGTGGAGGTGGGCAAGGCGATCGCCTCCGTGGAATCCGTGAAGGCCTCGGCCGAGATCTTCTCTCCCGCAGCCGGAAAGGTTATTTCGGTGAACAAGGGCTTGTCTGAGAAACCTGAGACGCTGAATTCCGATCCGTATGGGGCGGGATGGATGATCAAGGTCGAGGGCGGGACCACCGGCGATGTAATGGAGTCCGCTGCCTACGTAAAATATTGCGAAGAGAGAACCCATTAACCATCGGGGATTGACGGTTGGCAGCTCGAAGATTGAAACCAATCGCCAATTGCCGTGTACAGGAGCCGATAATGACTTATATACCCATCAGCCCCAAGGAACGGGACGAGATGCTGAAAATCATTGGGGTCGGAACACTGGACGAATTATTCGACGCAGTGCCGAAAAAGCATCGCTTCCCCAAACTTAATCTCCCCCAAGCTCTATCGGAAATGGAAGCCTTGGCTCTTCTTGGAGAACTGGCCGCGGGAAATGAAAATGTACGCGAGCACATGATCTCCTTCCTCGGCGCCGGTGCGTACAACCATTACATCCCTGCGGTAGTGGACCATATTCTGCGCCGCGGGGAATTTTACACTGCGTACACTCCCTATCAACCGGAAATTTCCCAGGGCACGTTGCAGTCAATTTTCGAATATCAATCACTGATGGCCAACCTGACTGGGATGGAGGTTTCCAATGCTTCACACTATGACGGTGCGACCGCAGCAGCGGAGGCGGTAAGCCTGGCTCATGCGCAGTTCCGCGGCAAGCGGAAGAAGATCGTCATGTCCCCAACCGTCAATCCGCAGTATCGTGCGGTGATTCGCACCTATACCCAGGGAATGGGATTGGAGGAGGCCGGTGACGATCCGACTGCAGATCTGGAGGCCGGTCCTGAATTCCTTACCCAGTTCATCGATGACAACACCTCGCTGGTCATCGTCCAATACCCGGATTTTTTCGGACGCATCTACGATTACGCGAAGTTGATCGATGCCGCACACGCCAAGGGCGCACTGGTTTGCGTGGTTGCCAATCCAACCGCTCTGATCATGCTGAAGACGCCGGGCGAAATGGGCGCGGATATCGTCGTGGGCGATGCCCAGCCCTTCGGCATCCCGCTTTGGTATGGAGGGCCCTATCTGGGTTTCTTCACAACGAAGAAATCCTTTGTGCATAAGATGGCCGGCCGCCTCGTGGGTGAAACGGTGGATGCGCGCGGTCAACGCGCGTACGTATTGACCCTGACCGCGCGCGAGCAGCACATCAAACGCGAGCGGGCAACCTCCAATATTTGCACCAATCAGGGACTACTGGCGCTCGCCTCTGCGGTGTACATGTCGGTGCTGGGAAAATCCGGGCTTCAGGAAGTAGCTGAACTGTGTTATCAAAAGGCCCATTATGCGGCTGCTGAATTGAGCAAAATCGACGGTTTCGGGTTGTGTTTCAGCGAACCGTTCTTTCATGAATTTGTCCTGTGCTGCCCGAAACCCGCAGGCGAGGTAAATCAACACCTGCTCGAGAACGGAATCATCGGCGGATACGACCTGGGTGAGGATTATCCGGCACTAAAAGATCACCTGCTGATTGCCGTCACCGAGATGAATAGTCGAGAAGAGATCGATACACTTCTCGAAGCCCTGAAGGAGGTCAGCCATGACTGACATTTCCGTCTCACAAAACGTGAAAATCGTTGAGCCAACCGTCTATGAGCTTTCCTCCGTGGGTCGGCGCGGCGTAGCCATGCCCGCTTCAGACGTGCCTGAAACCGCCTTGCCGGAAAAGACGCTTTTACGCACCTCCCTGCCCATGCCGGAACTGGCAGAAGTGGATGTGATCCGACATTATATGCACCTGAGCCGCTTCAACTACAGCGTGGATGGAGGATTCTATCCCTTGGGCTCGTGCACAATGAAATACAACCCGAAGATCAATGAGGACACCTGCCGACTGCCGCGATTTATTTACACTCATCCGCTTCAGCCGATCGAAACCGTTCAGGGAAACCTGGCATTGATGTACGAAATGCAGGAATGGCTGAAGGAAATCAGCGGATTCGCCGGGGTCACTTTGCAGCCCGCCGCTGGAGCTCACGGTGAGTTTACCGGCGTTCTGATGATGGCCGCCTATCACAAGTCGCGCGGGGATGCCAGGCGCACGAAGATGCTCATTCCGGATGCTGCGCATGGGACGAATCCGGCCTCTGTCGGGATGCTCGGCATGTCGGTGGCGACCATCCCCTCGGACGCGCGCGGGAACGTGGATCTCGAGGCACTGGAAACGGCGTGTGATGACACTGTGGCCGGCATGATGCTGACCAACCCAAACACGCTCGGAATGTTCGATGAGAATATCGAGAAAGTCATCAAACTGGTCAAGGATTGCGGCGGATTGATGTACGGGGACGGTGCCAACCTCAATGCGCTTCTGGGCATTGTGCGGCCGGGCGACCTCGGTTTCGACGTCATGCATTTCAACCTGCACAAAACCTTCTCTGTCCCCCATGGTGGCGGCGGACCGGGCTCCGGCCCAGTCGGCGTAAGTCAGCGTCTCGTCGATTTCCTCCCCTCACCGCTGGTCACGATCGTCGAGGAGGGAGATGACGAGGCGGCGCCTCTCTATGGATTCTTCACCCCCAAGCAGACGATCGGGCGGATGAAAGCGTTCCACGGTCATTTTGGAGGCGGTTTGGTCCGTTCCTATACCTACATAGCCATGCATGGGGCAGAGGGATTGAAAGACGTCTCCCAGTACGCCGTCCTCAATGCGAATTACCTGCAGGCGCGCCTGAGGAAAACATACAAGATTCCCTACGATCGAATCTGCATGCATGAATTCGTGGCCGAGGGTCAATTCGAGGGCTCCGATGTCCGCGCCCTGGACATCGCCAAACGGCTCATGGATTACGATTTCCATCCCCCCACCAATTATTTCCCGCTCATCGTTCACGAAGCATTGATGATCGAGCCGACCGAGACCGAGAACAAGGACACCCTCGATGCCTTCGCCGATGCCCTGATCAAGATCGCGGAGGAGTCACTTTTGCAACCAGAACTTCTTCACTCCGCTCCGCACATCACTCCGTTCGGGAGGATGGATGAGGTGAAGGCGGCACGCGAGTTGGTCCTCTGCTGCTGGCTGCCGGAAGGGTACGACCTGGAAAAGTAAGTGGTAAATGGTAATTGGAACCGCCTCGGAGGTGAAAGTCTTCGGGGCGGTTTTGATTTCTAAGGATTCTCTGAGATTCATTACGAAATGAATTTGCTTTTCCTGCGTCTAATGGATAGTCGTAAAATCGATCCGCTCTAGCAGTAAAGGAGATTCCCATGGCCAGTTACATCAAACCATCCGACGCCGAGATTCGGAAAAAGTTGACGTCCATCCAGTATCAGGTCACACAGCACGAAGGAACCGAGCCGCCGTTCCGCAACGAATACTGGGACAACAAACATGCCGGCATCTATGTGGATGTGGTCTCCGGCGAGCCGTTGTTCAGTTCGCTGGACAAATACGACTCGGGGACGGGTTGGCCGAGTTTCACCCAGCCGCTCGAACCAGCCAACATCGCCACACACACCGATTTCAAGCTCTTCATGCCCCGTACCGAGGTCCGCTCGAAAAACGCAAACTCGCATCTGGGTCACGTCTTCGACGACGGTCCCGCCCCGACCGGTCTGCGCTATTGCATGAACTCCGCGTCGCTGCGATTCGTCCCGGTCGAGAAGTTGGAAGAGGAAGGGTACGGGCACTACCTGTCCCTGTTTGATGGAAAGATAAGCGCCAGTTAATCAACAGTGGAACATAAAACGAAAAGCCTCGTAGGAATCTCCGAGGCTTTTTGATTCTTCCCTTACGAACATGGAAAGCCCGCGTCCGTCACGCGTCGGGCTATTTTTCGCGCGTCCACCTGAGTTGAAACTCCACTTCTTCGGAGGAGTCACCGCGCTCATGCTCGATGTTGATGATGGCAGTGGCAGGGATCGAAACGCGCTCCCCTGCCACCTGGATTTGAAACCTCTGACCCTGCTCGATGCAATCGGCAAGCCGCCGTAGTTTTTTGACGAACTGGGTCACGGGATAGTTCTTCTCGATGTCGCGTTTACGCTTCTTCTTTTGCGTTGCCATTTGAAATCTCCTTTACTCCATTGATCCCAGCCAGCCCTTCCGTTCCATCCACTTGGCAATTTCCAACACCGGCACGATTGTCACCGCCAGCGCGCTGACGATGAGCCAGTCCTCGAGGGGCAGGTAATACGTCCCGAAGGCGTCGTGCAGGAACGGCACGTAGAGGATCACGAAGAGAAGCGCCAGTTCCCAGATGATCGAGATATTGAGCCATTTGTTGGCAAAGGGTTGGTTGAGGACAGAGTGCCGGTCGGAGCGGAAGTTGTAAGCCTTGAAGAACTGGATCAGCACCAGCGAAACAAAGGTCATGGTCATGGCCTCTTCGAGGCTCTTGCCGACATTCAGTGCCCAGCTGAACAAGCCCAAATTGATGAATGCCGACCACAATCCGCCCAACACCATAAGGGTGACCACCGGACGGGTGAAAATGCCCGTGCGCGGATCGCGCGGCTTGCGCTTCATCAAATCCTTTTCGGGCGGATCCACCGAAAGTGCCAGCGCGGGCAGGCCGTCGGTGGCGAGGTTAACGTACAGGATCTGCACCGCCGTGAGCGGGAGCGGAAGTCCGAGCAGCACCGAACCTGCCATCAGAACGATCTCGCCGATGTTCGAGGAGAGCAGGTACATCAGGTACTTTTTGATGTTGCCGAAGACGCCGCGCCCCTCCTCCACCGCGGCGACGATCGAAGCGAAGTTGTCGTCGGTCAGCGTCATCGCGGCGGCTTCCTTGGTCACGTCCGTGCCGGTGATGCCCATCGCGATGCCGATGTCGGCCTTCTTGAGCGCGGGCGCGTCGTTCACGCCGTCGCCGGTCATGGCGGCGATGTGTCCGCGCGCCTGCCAGGCTGTCACCACGCGCAATTTGTGCGCAGGCGAGACGCGCGCATACACGCTGATGTCTTCCACCTCGCGCTGGAGGCGCTCATCGGGCATATCCTCCAACTCCGCGCCGGTCACCACGCGTCCGCCGTTGCGAAGCAGGCCCAACTCGCGCGCCACCGCCTGCGCAGTGACTGGATGATCGCCAGTGATCATCACCGGGCGGATCCCGGCCTCAGCGCAAAGGGCAATGGCGGCCTTGGCTTCGGGGCGTGGTGGATCGATCATGCCGGCCAGCCCGAGGAAGGTCATGCCGCGTTCGGCGGTTTCGAGGGTCGCGTCGGGTTTGGATGCGATCCCCAACACACGCAGCGCCTCTCCCGCCATATCCTGTGCTTTCGCCAGGATTTTCTCGCGCCCGGCCGGGTTCAGGGGTTGAATGCCGTCGTTCGTCAACACAAAGTCGCAGCCATCCAAAATCACTTCGGGCGCGCCTTTGGCATAGGCGGTCAGTTTTTCATCCATTTTGTGGAGGGTGGTCATGCGTTTGGTTTCGGACGAGAACGGGATTTCGCCCACGCGGGGATATGTGGAATCAGCCGCCTCTTT
>Ga0194127_10007992_pt1 | contig 11480 bp, 9 predicted proteins | sample TA2KigC100mmetaG_FD_148624 | JGI IMG/M metagenome (GOLD analysis project Ga0194127, IMG submission 148624) | Freshwater microbial communities from Lake Tanganyika, Tanzania - TA2015036 Kigoma Deep Cast 100m | ecosystem: Environmental > Aquatic > Freshwater > Lake | place: Tanzania: Lake...
CAGCTCTTCGGAACAAAATCCTTCACGGCCTTCCGCTGCAACCATAAATCCATTTCAAAGACCGTGTACTGCCTTTGGAATCCCCGTTTCAATCCCAAGCTTCGTTGGAACTTCTTTTTGCTTTGCGTAGCCCTCCTGTGGATGACATCCTCCTGCCATTCCAGGCTACGAAACGCAGGTACTACCAAACAAGCGTTGAACAATAACCCCTCCAAAGACACCACTTACCTTCCTGAATCCCCCAAGGCAGATGAACAGCCCACAAGGCCGAGTCCCGCAGATTTAGAAAGGAGCTGGCTCAAAATATTGGGTCGCAAGGATTACCTCAGAGGCGATCTCAAAATGGAGGGGAATTGGGGCATTACTTACAACGAAACTCAAATAGCCTCACCAGTGATCATGCTGGTACGTCCGCAACATTTTATATACCTGAGCATTCGTCCTGCCCTTGGAATAGAAATGTTACGAATAATCCTAAGACCAGATTCTGTTTGGATGATTAGCCGCCTCAACAAAAATTATTGGAGCGGTACTTGGGCTGAATTGGAACCCTCCCTCGGGATGTCGTTGGATTATCGCTGGTTCCAAGACGCCCTGCTCCACGGGCATCGTTCCTTGATTGACCGAGCGGTTCTTGGCGGTTTATCCCCTTCATCTTCCGAGAAGCAACGTATCCGCTTTGAAGATATCTCCTTGGGAACAACCCCACAGGGTAAGCGTAACGCCATGTTCCAAGCCGAATGGGGGCGTTGGCCTTCCAAGATTCATCACCTCAAAATCCAAACCTCCAGCGGGAGCCTCCAAATGGATTACCTCAAAATCTTCGAAACAGAAAGCGCCTCCCTGCCCACCCAGATGACCTTTTCCCTCCAAATTCCGCGTAATCAGGCCCAGCTGGAAATGCATTGGAAAGAGCCCAAAATCCAAACCGTGGAATTACCCACCATCAAAATCCCCGAGGATTATCATAAACTCAAAATCAATCCCTAACATCACCCATCCATGATGCTCAATAAACGGTTGCGATCACCAGTACTTGGAGTGTCCTGCGCCTTGTTAGGGATCATCATTGGGCACGATTTACTTGGGGATCTCTTGATTCATTCGGCTACCGCCCAAAAGAACGCAGAAGTTGCCACTTCGAACGAACCCTCAAATTCCAAAAACCTACAGAGAGCAGGCCTTGAAGAACAACGACGCACCCTCAACGAAAGCATCCAAAAAACACGGCTCCAACTTGAACAGGTCCAACAAAAAAAACGCAGCGGACTCAAACAACTCGAGCTGATTCGTGGTCAAATTCAAACCCGCGAGAAAATCATCCTCAACTACAACCGCGAAATTGAGGTTCGTCAAGGACAAATTTCTGAACTAGAGGGCGTGATTGGAGCCCTGCGATCCGATTTGATACAACTCAAAAAAGCTTATGCTCAATTGCTTCGACAATATCACCGTCAAATGCAGACCCAATCCCCTGCATTGCTTGTTCTCTCCGCCAAAGACGTCAACCAAGCCTTGCGCAGAAGCCGGCATCTGAAGCAATACAACGCATACCGCCGAGAACAAGCTAACGCCATTGTCGAATTACAAAACGAAATGGCCCAGAAAGAAAAAATTCTGGAAAACGAAAAAAACGAAAAGGAAGTCCTCAAAACCCAAGAAGAAGCTAACAAACAAGAGCTCCGCAAAGAGGGCCAACAACAAGACAAAATCGTTAAAGCCCTCCAAAAGGACGAGAAAAAACTTCGTCAAGAATTACGCAATCAAGAAATTGCTCGAAACAAACTCCAGAAGAGCATCGAAGATCTCGTTCGCAAAGAAATCGAGACCGCCAAGCTTGCCGCTTTGAAATCTGCCAAGAGTGACAAAGACATAAGCAGTGCCACCAACCGGGAGCCCGGTCCGGCTCGCAATCAAGCTTTGTTGGAACTAACCCCCGATGCCAAAGCCCTGGGGAAGGCCTTTGAAGAAAACAAAGGCCGATTACCTTGGCCCTTGCGCAAGGCGATGGTTAGTGAAACCTTCGGATTTCATGCCCATCCGCAACTCAAGAACGTGAATATTCGCAACGACGGCATTACCCTCCGAGGCGAAAAAGGAGCTGAAGTCAAGGCTTGTTTTCGTGGTGAGGTCACTGCGGTGGTCAATATCCCCGGCATGCAGAAAACCGTCATCCTACGCCATGGACAATATCTGACGGTCTATGCCCATTTATCCGAAACCACCGTAAACAAAGGGCAGAAAGTCAACACAGGACAAGCCCTGGGCACCTTGCATACCCGCCAAGAAGATGGAGAGTCAGTCCTTCAGTTCCAGCTTTGGAAAGGAACCACCAAGGTTAATCCATTGCCTTGGTTGGCGGGTAAATAATCAAGAGCGGTAATCCGATAGCATCACCGGCATCAACAACATCAAGGTATCCTCTTGATCTTCCTGATGCACAGGCCGCAATACTCCGGGTCTGCTCGATAGGCTTAGCTCAAACTGTACCTCATCCCCCGACAAGGTGGACAGCATCTCCACCAAAAAGCGCGCATTGAAACCAATTTCCAAATCTGCCCCGTTGTAATCACAGGAAATCGTCTCCGTCGCCTGGTTAGCAAAATCCGGATCCTCGGCAGACAATTGCAGTTCACTCCCTTTGATGGACAACCTCACCTGGTACGTGGACTTGCTGGAATAAATGGAAATCCTACGCAACGACGAAAGAAACTCCGTGCGCTTGATCACCAAGCGGTTGGCGATTTCTTTGGGTATAACAGCTTGATAATCAGGATATTTCTGGTCAATTAACCTACAGACCAATTCCAAATCTCCGAAGGAGAAAGCGACATGGGTATTGTTATAGTCCACTTTCACGGCGGTCTCATCCCCGGGCAGTGTGGCCTTTAACAGGTTCAAGGCTTTGCGTGGAACGATAAACCCTGCAGCGGCGGGAACAGAAATTCCGCCTTGTTTGTGCAAGACCAGCTTGTGGGCGTCCGTTGCCACAAAGCTGAGGGTATCCCCGGCACATTCCATTTTGACCCCCGTCATCGCCAATCGCAATTCGTCCGTGCCCACCGCGAACAACGTGTTGGAAATTCCGGTCAGCAAGGCATCAGAGGGCAACGAAAAATGCTGGTTGCCGGGCATATCCGGCAGGGTCGGAAATTCTTCTCCGTTTTCGCCAGAGAGCTTAAACTTTCCTTTGTCGGTATGCAATTCGACCGCAAAAGATTTGAGGTCAAAAGAAATGGAGATCGGCTGATCGGGCAGTGTTTTGAGGGTTTCCAAAAGAATACGCCCGGGGACGGCCACTTTGGCCTGACCATTGCCCTCAACGCCCAACCGCGTCCGCATAGTGGTGTTAAGGTCCGTGGTGCAGATGGTAAGGTTCTTGGCATCCACATCGAACAGGTAATGGTCCAAAATGGGAAGGACGTTGTTGGTCTGTATTACGCCTTGAACCGCTTGCAATTGACGGAGGAGGGCCGAAGAAGAAACGATGAATTTCATATAAAGCGATGTTGATATTAATTGAGCAATAAAGGTAAGCAATCAAGGCCTAAGGCCCTCTTCGCTTAATTGAGGTTTTGTAGCATAAAACCATGGGATGGCTCTTCGCTGCAAAACCCCAAAATCATTCATCCCGTGGTGGTAGAAATAATCGCGGTCCATATCCGGGGCTACGTTCAGGAGCACCACATCGAGTTGATTGAGTTGGCTTTTGGGATAAACTGAGATAAAATGGAGCTTTCCGCCCTTTTCCCAGAGTTTGACACGCATTTTCTCGGGTACCCTTCCCGGAACACTGTCCCGCATGGGTTGCATGTTCTCAAAACCCTCTACCGGCATAAGGGCAAATCCCGCGAATAAAGCGGCAGCCGCTCGTTCGTTGCATGGTACCCTTGAGCCACTCAGATCACGCAATTCAAAGGTGCCGGTGGGCAATATTCTCAAATCGTAGCTGTTCTCCGGCTCAACAGGATATTCCACCACCAACTTTTCCAAATTACTGGGCCGAATGCGCAGCAAAACCCTTTCTCGCATTTCTTCTTCGTTGGCAAAAAAACGGGTACTCAAATACCCCTCCCATCCCGGCAAATGAAGAATGTACGGAAGCTCGGACCCCTCCTTCATGGCGTAGGTCCCCCTCATGTCCTGAGTGCCCGATCCCACATAGTAAACCTGCCCAGAACCATCCGCCATGGTCACCTCCACTTTCACGCTCATGGTGGCCAGGCTTTTGAAAACGTTCTGAACCGCCGGCCTTGGAACGGGGGTCTTGACCTCCCAGCGCCTTAGGGTCTCCAACAAGGTAAAGACCGCATCAGGTCTGGGCGTTTTGCCGGAACCCATCCGCCAGAGCCCGCCCTTCTTGCGCTCCAAAGTCAACCGCTGACCTTTGCGATCTGCAATGAATATTCGAACCACCGAAGCGGTATCCTCAATCGCAAAATTGGTGTCGTTCGGATCCAGGGTTCCTGAATTGCGGTTGTTCCAAACGTACCCGCTCAAGGCCGCCAAAACCACAAAGACCAACAAATAAGGCCAGTTTTTTTTCATGAATCCACCAACGGTTTGACATAGGCTCTTCTTCTACGGTAATAACGCAGACCACCGTAGGCCAAAAGCAACAACAAAGGCAAGCCAAGGTTCATGACCTGCCAAAACAACTTTTCTTCCTTCACCCGTTTGGCATTCAACAGGCGAAGGCTGATTCGCCGAGCACGTAATTCGATGGTGCTACGGTCTTCGAGCAAATAGGCTATAGCATTGAGCGCAAAATTGCGATTCCCATACTGCTGGCCGGTGAATCGATCCAAGCCCAGCGGGTAAATTTCCCCGGTGGATACCCTGACTTCGTTTCGTAACAAATCACCATCCGCCACCACAATCATGCGGCCGTTGTTGATGCTGTCCTTTTTGGGCATTTGGAGTGAATCCACCGCCTTTTGGGCAAATTCATTCAACACCCTTTTGCGATAAGCCGAATTGAAAGTGCCTTCCAAGAGAACCGCTACCGGTATCCGCTTGTTCTGAAATTGACTTTCTTCCAAAGCCTCGGTGGCAGTACCCAAATGCACCCTAAGCGGGGAGGCCAAGGGCCGGCTGCGATCGGACGATGCCAACAGGACATGTTTGCGAATCCCGGGTGCGGTAACCGTATCGATGCTGCTCACAAACCGAAGCAAAATTGGATCCAAATTCCGCGACAAAGGATGTTGACCATCACCCAAAACCAAGGGGAAGTAATACCACGGAAATAACTTGGTCTGCGGTTGACCACCCATGGAGCCGTAAACCACCGGAATAGGCGCGGCTCGGAAATCTTGAATCAAATTGGCATTCACCCGGATTCCGTACCGAAACAACAAGTCTTCAAGACCCGACTCCACCGGCATGGCCATGAAGGCGTTTTCTTGACCCATGGAATCCATGGAGGCACCAACCCCCTCCAAACACCATAGAATTCTCCCACCACGCATCACAAAATGATCCAGTTTGTATCGAGTCCAATCGCTGAAATAGGCCGAAGGCTTGGCGATTACCAGCATGTCCACGTCTTCGGGCACCGCCTCCACCCTGTTCAAATCGTAGCGTGATACTGAATAATGTTCACTGAGTGTTTTGGCAATATCCGATACCATCGCCGGCTCCAATTCCCCGTGTCCCTCGGTGAAGGCAATTTTGGGTTTCTTCATGCGAACGATTTTGTCAATCGCATCCACCAAGGCAAATTCCAGGTTTTCTTCCGAGGCATTCAAAATCTGCATCGGGGTTGCACCGGGGCTACCTCCTAACAAAAAGTTAGCGGACTTCTCCTGACCACGGTAATAAACCATGGCCCCCGGCCAAATAACCTGCCGACTCATGGAATTATCCTCCCCCCGCACCTGCAAATCTGTTGGTTGCAGGCCTTGTTTGTACAATTGTTCAAAGAGCTCGTTGGTGCTTTTGCGGTCCGCTTGGGCCGAAGGGTCGGTAAATTCAAATTCCAATTTCCCCCCTGATTCACGGCGCATTTGCCGGAGTAAATCCTCGGTCGTGTTACGCAATTTGCGAAAACCCGGGGGGAAATCCCCTTCCAAATACACCCTCACAAAGACCACGTCCTTGAGCCCTGCCATCAAGGCTCTGGTGTTGGGGTGCAGGGAATAACGTTGCTCTGCCGTCAAATCCAATCTCCAATTTTGAAAAGACGCCAACACATTGATCAAAATCAAGGCGCCCAAAACCAAGACAAGCCTCAAATAGGACTGAAAACGCAGTGAATATTGATTCACCATGTTCTGCTTTGAAGGTTCGTTCTCGTCCAGAAAAAGAAAAACAGGGTCACTGTAACAAAATACACCAAATCTCTAAAATCAATCACCCCTTTGCTCATGCTTTCAAAATGTGCCCCTATACCCAGCTGCTCCAAGACCAAGAGGGTGGTGTTGGATAAAGGCAGAAAGCGCAATGAATCGAAGGCCGCATACATAAAAAAGCATACAAAAACGCCCAAAACAAAGGAAACCACCGGATGATCCGTGACGGCCGAAGCCCAGGTTCCGATGCCCACAAATACACCCCCCAACAACATCAACCCCAAATACGAGCCTGCGATACCGCCGCTGTCGATATTGCCCGTGGGTTCGGCTAACATGTACAATGCAAAGACATAACACAGGGTTGGCAAAACGCTGAACGCTACCAGGGCCCACCCTGCCAAAAACTTTCCGGTCACAATGGACCAATCGCTAAGCGGCCTGGTAAACAACAACTCTGCGGTCCCGCTTCGCTTCTCTTCCGAAAAAAAACGCATGGTCACCGCCGGAACCAGAAACATCAAAACCCAAGGACCGATTACGAAGAGCTGATCCAACTGCGCGTATCCAAATTCCAAAATAGAATAATCCGGAAAAACCCAAATGAATAAACCGGTAATCAACAGAAAAACCACCATGGCGATATACGCCACCAGGCTGTTCAAGAATCCATTCCATTCTCTACGCAAGACCGCCCACATATCAGGATGCTTTGGATTGATGAGAGGAGGCTGCCTGTCCCCCTGGAATGGTTCGGGTCAATTCACGGAAAACGGCCTCCAGATTACGGCCGGCAGGGACCTCCATGCGCAGGACGCGGAGCCCTTCCTGAACCGACCAATCGAACAAAACGCTTCGAAGGTCCTTCTCATCGGCCGCCTCCACCACCGCAGCGCGGGAATCGCGTGGGTCAACCGAGGCAATGCCAGGAATTTGCTTCAAGGCCTCCCAGTTGGGCTCTTGATCCCATTCCAACTCCAGGCGTACCCTTCCCGCATGGGCCTTGAGTGCCGCCATGGTATCATCAGCCACCAGACGACCTTGATGAATAATCATCACGCGCTGGCACATGGCCTCCACCTCCTGCATAATATGGGTACTCAGGAGCACCGTCTTGTCCGATGCCAGACCCACGATCAATTCCCGAATGCCGACCAGTTGGTTGGGATCCAGGCCCGAGGTGGGTTCATCCAAGATGAGCACCTTGGGATCATGAACCAACGCCTGTGCAAGGCCCACTCGTTGACGATACCCTTTGGAGAGTTGGCCTATTCGTTTGTGGGCTTCGGGGCCCAAGCCTGTTTGTTCAATCATTCGCTCAACCCGATTGCGCGCTTGGTCCAAGCGGTAATAGGCTGCAACCGAAAGAAGGTATTCCCGCACATACATGTCGGTGTACAAGGGATTACTTTCCGGGAGGTAGCCCAACATACGTCTGGATTCCAATGCGTTTTCCACCACATCGTGACCACAAATCCTGGCCTTCCCTGAACTGGGTGCCAGGTACGAAGTCAACATCTTCATGGTGGTTGACTTACCCGCACCGTTGGGACCGAGCAAACCCACAACCTGACCGCCGGGAATTTGGAAGTTCAAGCCGTCCACCGCTTTTTGACTGCCGTAGAGGCGACTTAATTGATCAACTTGGATGGACAAGGTTTAGGTTTTAATCGTTATTCAACAAGATCAGGGAATTCCTTATGCTCCAAGCGAAGATTGCTTATCGCAGATTCTTGTTCGTTTAGCGTGGCCCAAAATTAAGCCTCAGCTCCTTTCCCCCAACGCCCAAGGACCCACCAAAACAAAGCAAGACTTACGGGATAAACGATCCACAAAGAGACCTCGTAAGCAGCGGGAATAGAGCACACAAAGATCGAAACCAGTCCCACCAACAAGGCATAGGGCATCTGCGTCCGGACATGCTCCAAATGGTTGCAAGAGGAGGCCAAAGAGCTCATGATGGTGGTGTCGGAGATGGGTGAACAATGATCCCCCAGCACAGAACCCGCCAAAACCGCACTCACCAACTGATAGAAAAGCATCAAAGAGGTCTCCGGAGAAACCCCTGCTTGACCGATCCATTCCCAACCCGCCGGCAAAAGCAAAGGATACAAGATCGCCATAGTTCCCCAACTAGTCCCCGTACTAAAGGCGACTAATCCCGCCATAACAAATGCCAAAGCAGGCAAGAGTCGGACCGACCATTCCAAAGATACCAAAGCCCGACTGATGAAATCCGCGGTATGCATTTCCTCGGTCAATGAGGCTAAGGACCAGGCCAGGACCAGAATAAGCGTCGCCGGTAACATTGTTTTGAATCCATGAAGTAGGGCGTCCACCGCTTCGTTCAGCGTCAGGTTACGAGGATTCACGGAGAGTATTAAGGCTACACAACATCCTGCAAAAGAACCGTATAGTAACGACTTAAAAGAATCCGCACCGCCCACGATTCCGGATAATTTCACCATAAGTCCTTTGGAAGAATCCGACCACAACGCGGCATCCCAACCGGTCGCCAGCAGTCCAGCCACGACTCCTAACACCACGGTGAGGACAGGGACGATGGCCCGGTAGGCCTTGGGGCTTATGCCCGCTTTCATTTCAAATTCGACGTTCGCTTCCTTAGAAGCTGCTTGAGAACTACTACCAACGCCATGCTGACGTGCACGGCGCTCGGAACTGAGCATAGGCCCAAAATCCCTTTGACGGTAAATCACCATAGCCATGAAGGCAATCGTCAACCAAGCATAAAACGAATAGGGCACCGAGGACATAAATACTTGATAAGCAGACATATTGAGTTCACCAATTTTGTCCAAGCCCCCTTGAATATACCCCAATTCTGCACCAATCCATGTGGAAATAAAGGCAACGGAGGCAACCGGCGCTGCTGTAGCATCTACCAAATACGCCAATTTGGCCCTAGAAATACGAAGTCGATCGGTCACCGGCCTCATGGTGTTGCCCACCAACAGGGTATTGGCATAATCATCAAAAAAAATAATGATCCCCAACAACCAAGTAACCCATTGCCCTGATCTCGCGTCCTTGGGGCTTGGCCCAGCGCGTCAAATAGTGGACAACTCCTTGCATCCCCCCGTTCCGGGACAAGAGCGCAACCATACCTCCGATCAACATCGAAAATACAATAACGGACAAATGATCTTTGTCCCAAAGGGCTTTCATGACATAAGTATCAATAACCCTTAACAAGCTTATTATCAATCCATTAAATAATCCATGTGTCTCGGCGGCCAGGATCCATGCCCCGCTTAGGACGGCCAGCAACAAGGACAGATACACCTCCCTTAACACCAAAGCCATAACAATAGCTACAATTGGCGGAACCACCGACCAGGCACGGACCTCGGGGGCAATCACAGGGGCATTCGCCAAGGCAGGAAAGGACAAGAAGAAGAGGCCCCCCAAGAGCAGAGCGGCGATTCCTGCAATTCTGTTGCTTTTCATGCGGTCAAAATAAGGACTAAGGCGGGTTTTATGCCGCATTTGACCCCAAATTATGCCAAAAATCGTATGTTTGCGGGCAAATTACTCGTCCCATGATTGCATTCCTTGAAGGCGATATCGCGCTCAAAACTCCGACCTTGATGATCTTGCAGGTTGGCGGGGTGGGCTACGAGGTGCACATCTCCTTGAACACCTACGGTAAATTACCCGATCACGGTCCGTGCAAGGTGCTGACCCACATGAGCATTCGGGAGGATGCGCATTTGCTTTTTGGCTTTGCGGATGCTATCGAGAAATCAATGTTCCAACACTTAATATCCGTTCAGGGCATAGGGCCACAATCGGCCAGGACCATTTTGAGTTATGCCTCCCCCTCGGATTTGGAAGACTCCATCCGTCGTGGGGCGGTTCATGAAATTCAGCGAATCAAAGGGATAGGCCCCAAAACCGCCCAGCGATTGGTGCTTGACCTCAGGGACCGGATTCGGCCGGAGACAGCCTTGCAGGGGTCCCCGCATCCCCTTGGCCCTTCGACGAATGCCGACAACGAGACTTCATCGCATACGAAAATTCAAGAAGAAGCGTTATTGGCCCTTGTTGCCTTGGGTTTTTCCCGCCCCGCCATGGAAAAAAGCCTCCGAAATATCCTCAGCGACCCTCAATCGCCGCATGATACCGAAAGTTTGATCCGGGCGGTCCTCCATAGTCTCTAATTATTTCTCCCCTCCACCTTCCCCGACAGCCTCGGATTAGCATGCATTGGTCCCCTTCCAAAATTGCTTGTTGCGTCGCATTTTGTCTCCTTTGGGGCGGGGTTTTGGATACCAGCGGTGCGGAAAGCGACTCTTCCGCCCTGGTGCAGTCCAGCCAAGATTCTCTGAAAAGCGCTCAAAAGCCGCCGGCATACGGGGGGGCCATCGAGTTAAGCAATCCAGAAGAAGAGGTGGTGGAATACGACCCTGCGTCCGGGCTCTATATTCTGCGCAAGCGCATTGGAAACACCAACGTGGGAATTCCCCGCGTGATGAGCCTCAGCGAATACCTCACTTGGCGCGAAAATCGTGATAAACAGGCTTATTGGAAATCACGCAACCAAGGCGCCTCCGGTGGGGGGGGTGTGGCGTCTGAACGAGGCGGCTTAATCCCCAAGATTTATGTGGGGCCCAAAATTTTCAACCGGATCTTCGGGGGGAACACCATTGACATCCGTCCCCAGGGTTCGGCGGAATTACGCTTTGCCGTGAATTCCAACTACATCAACAATCCCAACATGAATATTCAACAAAGGCGAATGACCAATTTCGACTTTGACATGAATATTCAAATGAATGTGATTGGCTCAATCGGCGAAAAGGTCCGCTTCAATACCGCGCAGAACACGCAAGCGGTATTCAATTTCGAGAACATGATGAAGCTCGAACATACCGGAGAAGAGGATGAAATTTTCAAAAAAATAGAGCTCGGCAACGTCAACCTTCCCCTTCGAAGCGGGCTGATTCAGGGTAGTCAGAGCCTTTTTGGGATCAAGACTGAAATGCAATTTGGGGACCTGCGGATTAATGCGGTTCTGGCCCAACAAAGGGGTCAAAACCAACAAATCCAAGTTCAAGGCGGCGCACAAACCACAAGGTTTTCGATACCGGTGGACCAATACGATGTCAATCGGCATTTCTTCTTGTCCAATTTCTTCCGCGAACAATACAACCAGGCCATGGCCAC
>Ga0194127_10007994_pt1 | contig 11480 bp, 14 predicted proteins | sample TA2KigC100mmetaG_FD_148624 | JGI IMG/M metagenome (GOLD analysis project Ga0194127, IMG submission 148624) | Freshwater microbial communities from Lake Tanganyika, Tanzania - TA2015036 Kigoma Deep Cast 100m | ecosystem: Environmental > Aquatic > Freshwater > Lake | place: Tanzania: Lake...
GGGCACGCCGCCCTCATATCGATTGCCCCCGCCCAACCTTGGCGAGCATTCACGCGAGGTGCTAGCCTCGCTGGGTTACACGCCCGAAGAGATCGCCTCGATCCTGAGTTAAAGAGAACCGCCCCATGATGAACGGGGCGGCATCTTTGCTATTTCCTGTTATCGCGGGCTATTACTTTTTTGGCGTCAGCACCATTACCGGCACGCGTCGCGCGCCGATGCGCGTCAGATACGCCGCGTACCCGCTGTAGAGATTCACGGCTCTACGCCAATATTCCTCACGCTCAACCCCTTCGGCCTCGCGCACCGCGTATTCTCCCGTCTGCCCATTGGCCGAGACGGTCGCCGCCGGAGCCGCCTGCAAGTTATGATACCAGCCCGGGTAAGTCTTGCGCCCCCAATTCGTGCCGATCAAAACGATCTTCTCTCCATCGGGGATGCCGATGATCGGCAGGGTGCGCGGCTGTTTTGTTTTTGCGCCGGTGGTGGTGAGCAGGATGATGGGCAGTCCGCTGAGGGGGCCCAACAGTGATATTCGTCCATTCGAGAGCCGCATGAGCGGGCCGTCAATGTGATGCGACGTCAACGAGAATAGCCATGCCATCGCTCGCGACGAGGCGAGCCGATGATTGATTCTTTGCAACCAGTTGGGGCGATACGATTGTTTCAACATACAGGCATCGCTTTCTGGCAATGGGCCGAAGCGCCGTGCTCACTCGCGCATCGGTGTCATGCATCGCCGGGCTTGAAACGAATCTCTCCGAACTGCTCCGGGAACTTTGCCGTCACGCTGGCGTAGAATTTGCGAATGATGTCGATGTCGGCTTCCATATCCCCCGACGGAAAAATGATCGGACCGAGTCCGCCCACCTTCCGTTTGTAGTCGAGAAAGGCCAGCACCATCGGCGCCTTCGCTTGCGCGGCGATATGATAGAAACCGCTCTTCCAGTATTGAGTGATGCCGCGCGTGCCTTCGGGTGTGATAACGAGCATGAGATGATCGTAGTGCTCGAAGGCCGATACCATTTGCTGCACGACGTTCTGCGGCGAACGGCGGTTGATGGGGATGCCGCCCATCCACCGGATCAGAATCCCCAACGGCCACTTGAACACGGCATCTTTGGCCATGAACCCGTATCTCCATTTGGAGAGCAGTTCGAGCGCGTGCGCGCAGATGAAGCCGATAGGCAGATCCCAATTAGAAGTGTGCGGCGCGACGACGAGCACGAATTTCTCCACGTCGGGCAAGTCGCCCTCCACCTTCCACCGAATGAGCCTCAGCAGAAAATCGGCAATGGGTTTGAGCGGCGATGTTTTGCGCTTGCCGCCGCGTGTGGCGATGACGTTTTCGCCGGGCATGTCACCGTAACAGAAGCCCGACTTTGTCCGGGTTGTTGGGCTGAGCGGGATTGGCCATCACGCCCACCACCGCGCCCACCTGCACTTGCGACATGCGGATCAGGGGCACCGTCACCGCCTTCGTCACTTGATACGGCGGGTAGCCGGGGATGCGAACTTCCATCACCACTTGCACGCGCGGATTATCGTTGATGCGCATTCCGGTGTCCTCCAGTGCGAGGAGGGTGGCCTCGCCCGGCTTGCCGGTCTCCATCAGGGCTTGCGCTTTCTGTTGTTGGTTGCGGTAAAACCAAAACACGAGCGCGATGGGGGCCGATGGTGAGAACGCACGAGCAGACAACGGAAACTATGATGATGAGAACCGTCAGCAATATCGAGCCGCCGCCAAGCAGGCCAACAAGAATATCGGGATCCATGATCTCTCCTTATGGGTGATAGTCTTCACTTCGCCGCGAGTGGGCGCGCGCCGCCGCTAGTTGAACATTATACCGGAATGTGGTGAGCATTATAATATGCTGTAGTTTGGGCGACTGCCCAAGAATATGGAGGTTGTAATGTCAACTCAATCCTCGAACTCATCGGCGCGGCAGAGGCGGATGATTTTTGCCGCGTTGGGGGGCGCAGGGCTACTGGCCGTGTGCCTCTGCTTTGCCGTTGCGGTTGTGGCGGGCGTCTACTATTTTTGGGGCAGGGGAGAAACGGAGACGCAAGCGGCGGTCGAGTATATTCTCGACGCCTCGCCACGAATGCTCAACCCCGCGTCGGGCGGCACGCGCCTCTCGGTAGCGCAAGCCATCCTCGCCGAAATCGTGCGCCCGGCCGACACAACACTCACTGCGGGCTTGCGCGTTTTTGGCACGGGCGCAGTGGCTCAGCCGTGCCAAGATACAAGCCTGATCGTGCCGCTGGCGCAAGCCAACCAAAGCCAGATCGCCGACAACCTTTTCACCGTGAGCGCAGGCTCCGCCGCCGATGCCGCGCTGGCCGAAGCGATGGTCAACGCCATTCGCGATCTGGCCGCCATGCCGGGCTCGCCGACGTTGGTGGTGGTCACTGGCGGCGCGGATTCGTGCAACGAGCAAGCCGGTGAACTGATCAAAGCCGAAGCCCAACGCGCCGGAATACAACTGCAAATGTTCGTCGTCGGGTTCATGGTGGAAGAGGCCGAGGCCGAAGCCGTGAAAGGGCTGATCGACGAATCGGCGGGCGGCGCGTATGTGGATGCGCCCGACGCCGAGACTCTGCGAAACGTCCTGACTTAAGTGCAGAAGCGCATCGAGAGTCCGTCCACGACCTCGGTGGCCGATGTGCGGGCGGCGGCCACTCCCGGCGCCGTTATCGCCGTCACCGCGCCGCCCCTCCCGGCCACTGCCGATACGGCCAGCAGCTATCCATCGCAAACCGCTTGCGAGCATCCGTACTTTCCACTGCGGCAGGGCGCAACGTGGGCGTATTCGGTTGACGGCTTTCAGTACACGTGGGTGGTGAATGGCGTTAGCGGTGATTTAAACAGCGCCACCGCCGAGGTATCTATGGTGTTTGATAGTGGCGCCGTCAATTACATCTGGACCTGCACCCCTGAAGGCGTGACTTACTTTCAGAGCGGAAGCGTTGTCACTGAAGGCGTTACTATTGCTAACTTCGTCGTCTCCGATCAAACGGGGAACTCGATTCCCGCGGCGGACCGCCTCACGCCGGATGCGGCGTGGGCCAGTGGCTACACCATGCAGTACACCGTGCAGGGCGAAGGCTTTTCGAGCGATGTCACAATGGTTGTGTCCGAGTCGAATACGGTTGGAGAGGGTCAACGCCTCGACACCGGCGCTGGCTCGTTCGATGTGATCCCTGTGATCACTAACGCCTCGTATACGACTACCATGACGTTTGGCGGCACTACCACCACCACGCCGTCCAGCAGCATCTACACGACCTATTTCGGCTATGGCGTGGGGATGATCCGCTCCGACAGCAACTTCAACGGCGTTGCCAGCACGACTGAGCTAATCAGTTACAGCATTCCGTGATGAGGACGAATCGGATCGCGCTGATGGCCAGCCTGATCTCACTGCTGATCTCCGCGTGCGGCCCAACGGTGATCGTGGTGACGGCGACACCGACAGCGACCACGGTTGCCAGCCCAACGCCGTTCCCCACCGCAACCGCTGTGCGTTCACCCACGCCTCAGCCATCGGCCACTCCGCCGCCGTCGTCCACGGCGGCCATCGTCCTGCCGCCCACGCCCGTCGGCGGCGGATACGCCTCGCAGTCGGCGTGCGATCAACCCTACCTTCCACTGCGCCTCGGCGCAACGTGGACATACCGCATCACCAGCGACCGCGATCAAACTTACGAAGCGCGTGAGATACGCACGGTGAGCTCGGTGACGGGCGACGCGGTCAGCGCCACAGCCACATTGCGCATCGAGCAAACGCGAGCCGGGCGTGTGCTGTACAAAGCCGATGTGGTGTACGACTGCTCGCCGGAGGGATACACGCTCGACGGCGGGGCGCTTGTGCCGTGGGCCAATTTTGAGCCGGGCGCGGCGTGGCAGGATGTGCGCAAGTGGACTCGGCAAACCGGCGATTCCTGTTGGGAAGCCGGAGAGTATTCGCAGACTTATGCTTTTGCCGTGAGCGCCGCGCCCGCCATTGAAAGCGTGGCCGGAACGCATGACGGAATACTGATGACGCAGATCGGCTCGCTCAGCGTCGGGCCGCGCACGTCATCGAAAGAGTGCGCCGAGAACACCGGAAGCCGCACGTGGCTCGTGCCGGGCATCGGGCGCGTGCGCTCCGAGCACACCCTCACCAACCTCGACAACTCGTATCGTTCCACCACCGTGTACGATCTCGAAAGTTTTAGCATCCCATAACCACTACGGCTTCGTCACCTTCACATCGTCGAACGTCACTACCAATTGACCCTCTTCCCTCATCCCGGCCATGAGCGCGATGTCGCCGCTGATCGGGTTCGGGTCGGTGGCTTCGGCCAGGGCCGAGCCGTCGGCTTCCATCCGAAGCAATGGCCCATTGCAAATGATTCGGAAGTGGTGCGTGATTCCGTTCCCGAATCCCAACAACGATCCGGGCGCGGGATTCCAATCGACGAATCGAGTCGTCGTTCCTTCTCGTTTCTGCCAAATCGAATATGAGCCGTCGGCGCTGATGGCGAAGGCGGTATAGTTGGCGTTGTCGCGCCAGCGGCAGATCACCGCCATTTCGGTGAGCGCCGGGCCGGACTCTTGTTTCGCAGTGGCCTCGATGACGATATCGGCCGCATCCACCCGGCCCGACGGCGAGAACCATTCAATGCCTTTGCTGTTCACCGTGATTCGCAGTGAGCCGTCGGCATATTCCACACTGCCATCGGCGTCGCTGGCGGTGGCAAAGCCACTGCGCGGAACGGAGAAGTCGTCGGCGAGCAGTTGCCCGGCAGGAGTGGGGGTGGGGGGCGGAGTGGTGGTGGGGAGGGCGGTGGCTTTGGGGATCGGAGTCGGACTCCCAAACAGGGCCACGGCAATTGCGCCGCCGCCGAGCGTCACCGCGAGTCCGATCACGCACAACAAACCGATGGCTGCGGCGAGTCCGATCCACAATCCGACGTTCGACTTTTTCTCGATGGGAACGGTGACTGCCGCCGAAGCGGCGACCGTTGGCGCCGACGTGGTTGCGGCGCGAATCGATTCGTGAGGGCGGGCGACGGCTTGCCGGAGCAGGCGCGCAAACTCGGCGGCGGTTTGCGGGCGGCTCGCGGCATCCTTCGCCATGCTCCACTGAATGAGTTTATCAACAGCAGGCGGAATGTTGGAGTTGAGCGCGCGCGCCGAAGGAATGGGATCGTTGAGGTGGCGCACGATCACACCGAGCGCGGTCTCGGCAGTGTAGGGTTTTTGGCCGGTGAGCATCTCGAACAGAGTCACCGCCAGCGCGTAAATGTCGCCGCGCCCGTCTACGCTTTCGCCGCGCCCTTGCTCCGGCGGCATATAGGCCGCGCTTCCGGTGGGTGGCCCACTGCTGGCCGAGGCCAGCGTGCCCGCGATTCCGAAATCGCCGAGATAGGCGTTGCTCCGCTCGTCGAGCAAAATGTTGCTGGGCTTGATGTCGCGGTGAACGATGCCGCGCTGATGGGCGAAATCGAGCGCCTCGGCGATGGCCGCCACCCAACGCGCGGCGGTGCTCAAATTGATCGGGCCTTGAGCGATGCGGTCGGCCACACTGCCGCCGCCGATGAATCGCAAAGCGAGATACGGCGCGCCTTCGTGCTCGCCGAAGGAGTACAGCGGCACGATGTGTGGATGCTCGAGGGCGACGATGACTTGCGCCTCGCGGCGGAAGTTGGCGAGAGACTCGGGGGAGGCCGACGCGCCGCGCAGGACTTTGAGCGCGACGATGCGGCGCGGCGCAGCCTGCTCGGCTTTGTAGACCACACCCATGCCGCCTTTCCCGGCCACACCGAGAATGGTGAAGCCGGGTACAGCAGGCGCATTTGACAATGTGTTGGCAAACTGATTCGCCGTCCACAGCGAGCCGCGCGCGAGCAGTAACGCGCTGGGTACGTTGGGAAGTTGAAACTCGGCGAGGGCCGCGCCGCTCTGTGGGTCGAGTTGAGTAAGCGTGCTGTGCAGTGCGCTGGCGACCCACAGCGAATGCCCGTCGTGCGCCAGGCCAATCGGCAAAACATCCACCGGATACGTGGCGAAAGGTTGCCCGCACGGGTCGGGCGATTGATCGCAGCCGCTGGCTTGCAGTTGAGCCACGCTGTTGCCGAGGGCGTTGGCGACCCACACTGTCTTGCCATCATACAGCGCGACGCGCGGCGAATCGCCGACCGGATACACGGCGACCGACGGGCCGAAAAGTTGATTGCGGAAAGCGAAGAGGCCGACTCCGGCGGCGGCGACGGCGGCGACGCTCGCGCCGACGACGAGCAACAGCGCGAGTGGAACGGCCCACCCGGCGGCGGCGCTTTTCGGCGCGGCGACGGAAGGCGCGGAGGGTTGCGCAACCGCTGTGCTGCCGGTGCGTTCGCGCACGGTGAGCGCGCCCACTGCGGCGCGGGTGGAGGCGGGCGCGGCCATGCCCGCGTGGCCCACAGTGGCCGCCGAGGCGCTGAGGGTTTCGCGCACGGCGCGCACGAATTCGCTGGCGCGGGCCGGGCGCGCGTTTTTGTCCTTTGCCAACGCTGTGCCGATCACCGAGTCGAGATCGGACGGCAGATCGGGTTTGAGGGTCGTAATCGGCGGCGGCGTCTCGACGAGGTGCTTTTGGATGAAGCCCATGGCCGTCTCGGATCGGAACGGCAGTTGCCCGGCGAGGGCTTCGTAGATCATCACCGCCAACGAAGAGATGATTCGGTAACTGATGTTACGCACCGAGTGAGGCAAAAACCGAGTAAGATTTTGGCATGAACAAAGAATACTTGGAACTCTACACCGATTATTTGCTCAGCACATTTGGATACGCCACAGCGACAGGGTTATCGACGCTGGTGGATGGACAAGTCAGTCACGACCAAATTACACGCTTTCTGTCAGTTAGCGAGTACACCTCCAAAGACTTGTGGCTGGAAGTCAAATCCACGGTGCGGAAGGTGGAACGGGAAGATGCAGTCTTGATTTTCGACGATACCGTGCAGGAAAAGCCGTACACGGACGAGAACGAGGTGATGTGCTGGCATTATGATCATAGCAAAGGTCGGGCGGTTCAAGGTTTCAATCTCCTCAACTGCTTGTATCACGTGGAAGACATCTCCATTCCAGTAGCGTTTGAGTTGATCAAGAAACCTGTCGAATACAGCGACCTCAAGACGCGCAAGCGCAAACGAGCCAGTCTGGTGACGAAAAACGAATTGATGAGAGCCATGCTGGATGTTTGTGTGCAGAACAAACTGAAGTTTCGCTTTGTTTTGTTCGACACTTGGTTTGCCTCCAAGGAGAATATGTGTCATATCAAACAAACACTCGAAAAAGACTTTGTGTGTGCGCTAAAATCCAATCGTTTGGCGGCGGTGAGCGCAGAAGATTATCAAGCCAACCGCTTTACGCCGATTGAAGAACTGCCCTGGCAAGAAGAGACGCTGTTTACAGGCTGGCTCAAAGACGTGCCTTTTCCTGTACTGGTCGTGCGCCAAGTCTTTACCAATAAAGATGGCAGCACGGGAATTCTCTATCTGGCTTGCAGTGATACAACGGTCACGCGGAAACTGATCCTCTCGACCTATCAAAAACGATGGCCGGTGGAAGTCTTCCATAAATCGCTCAAACAGAACGCCGCTTTGGGTAAAGCGCCCGTACGACGCGTCACCACTCAGAACAATCATGTCTTTGCCGTGCTGTATGCGACTTTCAAACTGGAGTGCCTGAAAATCAAGCGACATCTCAACCATTTTGCCCTGCGAGCACATTTGTATCTCAAGGCGACCCGCACGGCTTTTGACGAATTGCAAGCCCTCAAAGCTGCGTAACATCAGTTAACTTATGACCAATGGCCTGAGGCGCGATCGTAGCACGTAAAATAGTGCTTGAAACCCTTCTGTTGGCGCATCAGGGGCAAGACGTTGTCTCGCATGATGCTGATGGCCTCATCCGCTTTCTCCGGCATAACCTGGCTGAAGGTTACTCGGGCGTACATGATGTTCTCCCTGTCTGTGGGCAAGACCGACGCGGTTTCCGAAACCGCGTCGGTCTAAAATTTAACGCTTGGCGCGAACGGGTTCGGGTACCCTCGGCGATGGCCCCCAGATTTCCGTGTGGAAGTTTGTGATGTACTTTTGCCCTTCAGCCAACAGCGCCACTCCCGTCTCGCTGTCGGCATAGTTGGCCCAATCCGCTTTCGATTGCCACACCCAAGTGGCGCGCACTTGAGGCGAGCCGAGCGCATTCCGATTGGCGCGGAACTCGACAAACCCCGGCGCTTGCAATACCGTGCCAATGGATTTCTTGGCAAACTCGGCGTAAGCCTGCATGTTTGCTCCCGGTAGAAAATCCCAGGTCATAACTATTTCGACCATGTGAGTAATCTCCTTTCAGCGTGAGTGATGCGGTGATGACAAAACGCAGAAGATTCAGGCGAGGACGGCCAGCGGCAGACCGCGCTCCTCTCAATGGTTGCCGACGATTGTTTGGAAAGAATTGAGAGACTCGGTCTGTGGGTGCACCTCCCTTCGTTGACGCTCCGCTGTTATTCCCCCCACAGCCGCCGATACTCTTCGCCGCGACGCAGAGCGATCGTTGTCAAATAATCCTGCCCCTTCACCACCTGCGCGTTTTTGATCGTGAGCACCGTCACGCCGCTATTTTGGAATTCCACCCCATCGCGGTTGGTGAGGGCCAGCTCCCACTCGGCGGCGACGACATTGTTGCCCGTCAGCGCAAAGATGTCGGCCACGAGCATGTGTCGCACGGTGAACTGCGTTTTGGGAAATTGCTGAAAGAATTTCTCGAACCACCCCTGAATGGCGGGCTTGCCCTCGAATGTCCCGCTCACCGACAAATCGCCGGGAAAGATCTACACCGCATCGTCGGCCCACGCTTCCATGAACGTGGCGAGGTCATGTTGATTGATGGCCGCAAAACCAGAATTTACCGCTTGCTTGGCGAGAATTGCGCCGATCATGATGAAGCCCTCCTTGACTTCGGATTTCATGGATCCTGAGGCCGGCGAGGTTTCGTTCAGAAAGTGACGACGCTTGACTCCGAGATGAGGGTAGCGAACTTGATCGGATCCATGAACGTGGCGTTGAGGGTCTTGAGGTCTTCTTCGGTCACTCCACGGGCGACGGAGCATGCACCTCAAACATACACCGTGACTTTGCCTCTCACTTTCTCGATCAGTTCGGGCAGTGGGGGGAAGCCGACTCCGTGAACGGTTTTGGCGATCGACTCCTTTGCCAAATAGGCCGCCTCGCCAATCAGCGCGATTGCCACTTCCTTTGTGCCCTCGCAACCAAAAAGCGGGCTTTGTTTCTGAATTGGTAGCCGCCCGATGGCGTTTTGAATGGGGCGATGCCTTTCAGCACGGCGTCGCGCACCGTTTCCTCTCCCGCATGTTGAATGGCTCGTATGGCCGGCCCGGCGGAAAGCAGTCCGCGCAACGCCGTCTTTTCGTCGGGATAATTCCCCCCGCAATCAATCTCCTCGACGTTCCCCGCAATCAGTCCGGCTTGCGCAACCAATGTTTCCAGCACGCCGTCGGCCGAGAGGGCAAAGGGGCCGGGCGGCGGCGGCGGCAGCACCGAACCCAATGCGGCAATGTAGGCGGCGGCTTCGACATCTTCGCGTTTGCCCCACAGTCCGACGATCACCGATGCGCCCGGTCGTGAAACGCGCCGCGCCTCTTGCAGGGCGTTCACCGGACTCGCCGCAAACTGAAACGAATTGAAGCCGGTGATCATGTCGAAGGTCTGATTCGAGAATGGCAGCTCTTCCATATCGCCTGCCCGGAAATCACCGTGCGGCACACGCTCGCGCGCGATTTCCAGAAGCGGCTCGGTCGTATCGAGTCCGCTCACCCGAGCGCCCTGCTTGGCCGCCATTTCGCAGAACACACCCGACCCGCACCCACAATGTCCAAGAGCGCGGCGTTTGCCTCAACGGCGGCCTTGCGCAGCACCTCCTCAATAAGAGCGGCGCGAACATGGCCTCCTGCACCTCGGCCCAATCGGTCGCCCGCGCTCCCCACAACTGGCTTTGCATATCGGCTGTTCCCAATTTGGTTTCTCCTCTCGGATTTGCGTATAATGCCCCCGACGAATCAAAACACAACCATTATTCTCCTAAAATACGCCTTTTCCCACTCCGAGTCAAGTTTTGGCCCCTTTTCCATGACCACCCAACCACCCAACCACCTGTCCACCCAACCACCCCTCACTGGCCTCCGCATCATCGACCTCACCGAAGCCCTCGCCGGGCCGTACTGCACCATGATGCTCGGCGACCTCGGCGCGGACGTGATCAAAATCGAGCGGCCCGGAGTCGGCGACCAATCGCGCAAGTGGGGCGTGAAACGCGCCGACGGATCGAGCGCCTACTTCTGCTCCACCAATCGTAACAAGCGCAGTGTGGCTCTCGATCTCAAACAGCCCGCCGCGCAAGATGTGATGAGCCGCCTTCTCGCCGCCGCCGATGTGTTGGTGTGCAACGTGCCGCGCCTCGACAGCCTCAAACGACTCGGCCTCCATCCCGACGATGTTCGCGCCGCGCATCCGCGATTGATCTACTGCGCCATCAGCGGCTACGGCCACTCCGGCCCCAACGCCGGACTCGGCGGCTACGATCTCGTGGCGCAGGGAGAGGCCGGGCTCATGTCGGTCACCGGCACGGCAGAGTCGGTGCCCATGCGTTACCCCATCCCGCTCGCCGACATGACTTGCGGCATGTACTCGGCCCTCGCCATCCTCACCGCCATCATCGTCCGGGCGAAAACGGGGCAGGGCCAATTCATTGATATGTCGCTGGTGGAATCGCAAGCCGCGTGGGCCACCATCATCGCCGGAGATTATTTCGCCAACGGCAAACCGCCCAAGCCCATCGGCAACGATCACCCCAGCATCGTGCCGTATCAAGTTTTTCAGTCCGCCGATAAACCGATCATCGTGGCCGTCGGCACCGACAAACTATGGGCCTCGTTTTGTGAACTACTCGGCCTCGCCCCCGACGTGCGCGACGATCCGCGCTTCATAGACAATCCGGCGCGCGTCGCCCACCGCCAATCGCTGATCCCGATTCTCCAATCTCAAATCCTCCAACACCCGGCTGATCACTGGATTGAGCTTTTCCGCGCCGCCGAGATTCCGTGCGGCCCCATCAACACCGTGCCTGATCTGCTGGGCGACCGGCACTACCTCGCGCGCGGCAACCTCGTTCCGTTTGGCGGCCTCACCACCCTCGCCAACCCGATGAAACTTGCGGGCACGCCGCCCTCATATCGATTGCCCCCGCCCAACCTTGGCGAGCATTCACGCGAGGTGCTAGCCTCGCTGGGTTACACGCCCGAAGAGATTGCCTCGATCTTGAGTTAAAGAGAACCGCCCCATGATGAACGGGGCGGCATCTTTGCTATTTCCTGTTATCGCGGGCTATTACTTTTTTGGCGTCAGCACCATTACCGGCACGCGTCGCGCGC
>Ga0194127_10007997_pt1 | contig 11478 bp, 10 predicted proteins | sample TA2KigC100mmetaG_FD_148624 | JGI IMG/M metagenome (GOLD analysis project Ga0194127, IMG submission 148624) | Freshwater microbial communities from Lake Tanganyika, Tanzania - TA2015036 Kigoma Deep Cast 100m | ecosystem: Environmental > Aquatic > Freshwater > Lake | place: Tanzania: Lake...
TTTTGCCGAAAAATCCTCTCGCAATTTCACCGCTGCTGGCATGGCGCGAATCTCCTTCGTGCCAAATGAGTCAGAAAAATCGCCTCAGCGGAATCCCATGTGAGTCAGATGACAGAGCCTTTGGTATAACTGTCAAACACTGACACTTTCTGAGGGATTTCATCTTATGCGCCTGAAACGACCACGACATGCCTCACCGGAGGAGGTTCGAATATCTCGCGAAGGGGAATGGGCGATTATTGAATATGCTGACCCCGCTATCTCATCGGTCCGTTTGCGGCTCGGTTCCGAGAACGAGAAGATGACAGACGCAGCGATTCTCGCTCTGCTCAACCTGACCGTGGACGCTCGGGACGAAATTTCAGCCCAGTCCGAGAATCGAGTGATCGAAGTTCCGCTTGGGCGGCCGCAGATCAAGTATTTTGAAGAGGGCGATCAGTGGGTCCCTCGCGCGCAAGTGTTACGATGCCACGTTGAGGATGACGAGGAGGGTAAGCTCGTCGTCTACGTCGACGATCAAAAGTTGGACCTTCAACAATTCGGTAGGATGCTCACGACCTATGCGGGATGGGGCCTGCGAATTTATTTTGTTGATGATGACGCAGTGGCGGAAGAGCCCACCGTGGAAGTTAAAGATCCGGAAGACTAGCGTCTTACCCTGCTAATCCTGCACCGGCGCCGAATATGATGCCTGCCGCGACCCTCGGACAGCTAAGCGCGAGCCTAGACTGGAGAAGGGAGCCATGAAGGAAGACGTCCGTTGATAGGAGGCTATCTCGATCAGCGTCGCGTGATAGTCGGTCGCTCACGCGGCGGATGTCTCACAGTTCTTTCAAACACCGAGCGTCAATTGCCTGGCATCGCCGGCTTGCAATTGACCGAGCGATGATAGTGAGACGCCGAGCAGCCTCACGCCTTTTTGAAGCGGGAACAAGGGCGCCAAGAGATCAAGGCAGATGTGCTCGACGTCCCGTCGATCAAAGAAATGTTCTGAGAGGGAGCGGCGACGAGTGATCAGTTCGAAATCGGCGAATTTTACTTTCAATGTCACAGTCCGCCCGCGCACGCCAGCGCCTTCGCAAAAGCGCCAGATCTTGTCGATCATGGGCCGCAGCGCCTCGCGCATCGTGTCGAATTCGAACAAGTCCTGAGGAAATGTGTTCTCAACGCCGATCGATTTACGAAGGCGATCGGCTCGCACCGGCCGGTGATCGACGCCGCGCGCAATCCAATAGAAGTGCTGGCCCACCGTGCCAAAGTGCTTGACCAGAAACGGAAGGGTTTGCGCGCGAAGGTCGCGGCCCGTGTAAATGCCGTGCCGGTTCATCTTGGCGCTCGTCGCCGGTCCGACTCCATGAAACTTCCCGACCGACATGTCCTCGACGAAGGCCGCTCCCATCTTTGGCGTGATAACGAATAGCCCGTCGGGCTTGCGATGATCCGATGCGAGTTTTGCGAGAAACTTGTTGTAGGAGACGCCGGCTGAAGCCGACAGCCCGGTTTCGCAGCGAATCTTTCTCGTGATTTCCTGCGCGATCTCGGTGGCCGTTCCGAATCCTTTCAGATTCTTCGTCACGTCGAGATAGGCTTCGTCGAGCGACAGTGGCTCGATGATGCTCGTATATTCGGCAAAGATCGCACGGATCTGCAGCGAGATTTCTTTGTAGACGTCGAAGCGAGGCTTCACAAAAATCAGATCGGGACATTTCCGGCGCGCGGTCACGGAAGGCATTGCCGAACGCACGCCGAATTTTCTCGCTTCATAGCTAGCAGCCGCCACGACGCCGCGCTCGCGCTCGCCACCGACCGCGACTGGCTTGCCGCGCAGTTCGGGGCGATCACGCTGCTCGACGGAGGCGTAGAAGGCGTCCATGTCGACATGGATGATCTTGCGCAAACGGTCAGGCGCAAGATCGTTCAAGCGCGCGCCTACTGGCTCGACCCTAACGGCAAGTTCGATCATTGCTCATCGCCACATATTTCGCATTCTCGCTCCGACGTCGAGTCGGACGCTTCGAAGCCCCGTCGGCGCCAGCTCGGCCTCTGGCGCGATCTTCGGCCAAGCCCTTCTCGTAAATAGCGAAGGTATTGAGTCTGGGATGAACCGCGTGCGCGACGCATAAACGTGCCTGTCGCCCTGGGCGCTTTGCCCATGTGTAAAGAAACGTTGGGGCGTCACGAGATGTAGTTCGTCCTTGGCGCGGGTCATGGCGACGTAGAGCAGCCGCCGCTCCTCTTCGATTTCGGCCGAGGATCCGGTTGATAGGTCGGACGGCATGCAGCCGTCGACGACATTGAGGACAAACACAAACTTCCACTCCCGCCCCTTGGCGGAATGAATGGTCGAGAGGACGAGATAATCCTCGTCGAGGAGCGGCGCGCCGGCCTCGTCGCTCGTGGCGTCCGGAGGATCAAGCGTGAGTTCGGTCAAGAAACGCTGCCGGGACGGATAACCGCCGGCGATCTGTTCAAGCTGCATGAGATCGGCGCGGCGCACCGCGGCGTCTTCGTGAATGCGCACGAGATGTGGCTCGTACCAGAGCCGCGCGCATTCGAATTCGGCGGGCCAGCCAAGCGCGCCTGACCGGAGTGCGCCGATTGTCTCCACGAAGTTGCGCCAATCGGCGCCGGCGCGCGGCGGAGGAGACGTTTCAAGAAAGGCGCGGTGCGGATCAGCGGCCTCAGCCATTTGGTCGAGGACGTGCTGCGACCCGCTCGGCCCGACGCCGGGCAGCAGCTGAATCGATCGGAAACCGGCCACGCGATCGCGCGGATTCTCGACGAACCGCAGCAGCGCCAGCACGTCCTTTACATGCGCAGCGTCGAGAAATTTCAGGCCGCCGAATTTTGCGAAGGGAATGTTGCGGCGCGCAAGTTCGATTTCCAGCGGACCGCTGTGGTGTGAGGTCCGAAAGAGCACCGCTTGCCGCTTCAGCGCACTTCCCGCTTCACGGTTCTCCAGCACCCGTTCGGCGACGTAGCGGGCTTGCTCCGCCTCATCTGTGACCGTGACCAGATGCGGCCGCTCCTCCGAGGTCCGATCCGTCCAAAGATTCTTCGTGAAGCGCTCGCTCGCCAGATCGATGACGGCGTTCGCCGCCGCCAGGATCGGCTGCGTCGACCGATAGTTGCGATCGAGCGTGACCATCTCGGCCGGCGGGCTGAACTGATTTGGGAAGTCTAGAATGTTGCGGACTGTGGCGGCGCGAAACGAGTAGATGGACTGGGCGTCGTCGCCGACCACCGTTAGGCCGCGGCCATCCCGCTTCATAGCGAGCAAGATCGAGGATTGAAGCCGGTTCGTATCCTGATATTCGTCGACGAGGATGTGATCGAAGCGGCCGCCAATTTCCTCCGCCAGGACCTGATCGCTCACCATCTGCGCCCAATAGAGCAGCAAGTCGTCAAAATCGACCACGTTCTGCCTTTGCTTCGCCTCGACGTAAGCGGCGAACAGCCGCTTCAGCTCGTCGGCCCATCCGCAGCACCAGGGGAAGAACGTCTGCAACACCTCTTCGATCGGCTCCTCGGCGTTCACGCACCGCGAATAAATTGCAAGGCACGTTCCCTTGGTCGGAAACCTGCACTCGGTCTTCGAGAACCCGAGTTCATGGCGAACGAGATTCATCAGATCGGCCGAATCCTCGCGATCGTGGATGGTGAAGGCTGGGTCGGCACCGATCTGGTGAGCGTATTCTCGCAAGAGGCGCGCCCCGACGCTGTGGAATGTCCCGGCCCAAGCGAGGGCTGCTGCGATCGCTCCCCCACGCTTGTCTCCGATCTTGCTGCAAATCCGCTCGACGCGTTTCGTCATTTCCGCGGCGGCCCTCCGCGAAAACGTCAAGAGAAGGATACGGCGCGGATCGACGCCATTGACGATGAGATGGGCGACGCGATGGGCGAGCGTGTTAGTTTTGCCAGATCCGGCGCCTGCGATGACGAGGAGGGGCGGCCCGGGGAGCGCGGATTGTCCCTCGACGCCGTGCTCGGCGGCCCTTCGCTGCTGCGAATTGAGTGTTTCGAGATGGGCGGCGGGCACGTCGAATCATTCTCTTGTTGCGAAGCGCATCTTGCATTGTTTCTTGTTTTGTTCGCAACCCCGAGATTGGCCCGCGGGGAACGGCTATTTCCCACGCTCATCCTTCTCGGACTCGGAACGTCGAGGAGATTCCGTGTCGCGCGCCGCATCCCGCCGACGGCTCTCGGCAAACTCGGCCAGTTCCTTCTTAAGCAATTGCCATCTCGTTTCGATCGACGGCATGTCGCGTACGAATTCACGGATTTCGCGCGCAAGCGCGTGGTCTGTGGATGAACCCGAGCGCTCCAGTTCCGCGGCGTAATTCAGGTAGCTCCGCCGGATCCCCTCCTGGCGCGCCTGAATTTGTGTCTCCCAAGGGCGCCCGCCGCTCTTTCCGTTCTGCACCCTCCAGAGGACCTCTTCTCGCGCACGCCGATCAACATAAGGAATAACGTTCCGCTTGCGCAAAGCCAGCACCGCGCCGCGATCCGCCTTCCGCACTCTTCCCCGCGTGCGCCGTGGCGTCGCCTCCGCCGCGATCCCCCGCAGTCTCAGCTCCGCGGCGAACCGCTCGCGCCAAACCTGCAGGTCGGCCTTGCGAGGATTGAGGCGCTTCCCGTCATGGCCGAGCGAACGAACCGTCAAATGAACGTGCGGGTGCTTGTCCTCGAGATGCTGGACGAAGACGTAGTCGTGGTTGTGTCCGAAGGTCTCGATGGCGAAAGCCCGGGCCGCGTCCTTGACGGCGGCCGCGTCGGTACCCGCCGGCATCGAGAGAATAATGTTTACCGAAAGCGAACCGTCACGGCGGCGCCGATCATCGAGAGCGGCGTCGTCTGCCCATCTATTTTGCAAATCTTTTAACCCTCCGCGCCCCACCAACAGCGCGCCCTGCTCCGTTTCGCCTGTGAGCTCGCCCTTGCGGGTGATGTATTCGAGGTGCGATTTGAGATGCTCAATACTCTTGGTGCGGCCGGTGATCTTCACCATCACCTCTGGCGCGCGCTTGACGATGCGCCCCAACTTGGCGCGCATCGCCGGGGTTAGCCGTCCGGATTGCGCACCATCGGGGATATCCCATTCTGCCGGCCGCGGACGGCGAATGGGCGTTTGCCAGACATAAGAGATCGGGGGAAGTTCCGCGAACAGGTCCGCCTCGCGCGGCGAGCGACGCCGGCTCATCTGCCTGCTCTCCAGTAATCGGCATTGTCCCCAAACGTTCGGCGCAGCTCCGTGAGCGCGCTTTCGACAACAGCTTTCGCTTCGCGGATTTCGGACAGACCAGTTTCGATCGACCTGCCCTGTTGAACGCCGGCGTTCGCCGCGCGCGCGATCTGGTTGATGTTGGCGCCGATCCGATTGAGCTCACGCACGATCGCGCGCAGCGCTTCACGTTCGTCGGGAGAATGTTGCATGGGCGACCTTAGTCGCGCACGCACGAGGGCGACGATCCAGCCCGTGCGCGTCATGCCCCGCCGCTGTGCGATTTCCGCAAGCTGGCGCATTTCGCTCTCGCGGAACCGCAGCGTCACCTTCTCAGGCCTGCCGGTCGGCAATGGCGCGGCACAAGGCGAACGCCCGTCGAGCGCATCAGCGATGAGTCGCCGCATGAGCGCGGATTTGCCGCCCTCGGCAACCGCGAGAGCCGAGAAGCGCGCCGCCACGTCATCCGGGATGCGGAGAGAGATCAGCGCCATCGGCCGCCGACCCTGTCGCGATGTAGTACATCGCTGGCGCAAAGCCTATCCTGCACTCCAATCGCTTCGCAATTCCTCAAACGAAAAGATCGTTTCTCATGAGCTATCAGGCAAGTGAAGGGCAAGACGCGCCGCGCCGAGACCGCAAGCATCAACATGGCGCGATCTCTTCAATGCGCAGTTCGGAAACCGGAACTTCTTCTGTCTGACCAGTTCCGAAAAAGCGCACCGATGCGAACCGGGTTCCCTTATTCGCGGGTCCATCGGTGAGCAAGCGGCCGGCGCGATCACCGTGCTGCACCAGGATCGAAACGGCAATTTTGCTTCGGCGCTGCTCGCCGGGAATACGCAGGCGTTCAGAAATCTCCCGGCGCTCGTTCTGAGCAGACCCCGGAGCACTCGGTCTTGAACGCTCGATGGCTGGAGTTGCACTCGGGATATTGGCTGTCGCTTCCAGAACAGCCGCGAACGAAGGATCACGCAGCTCGTGCGCGATCCGCCGCGCATGCGCATCGGTAAAGCTCTCATAGTCAGCGCACGCCTTTTCGATCGCCTCAGGGCGACCCCGCCATGCCTGGTAAAGCTCATAGACCGCGCGAATAGACGACGTATGGACTTTCGCCTGAAGAAAAGCCGGCATTTTTGGAATCGCCGCGAAACGCGAGACCCAGTCTCTCGGCTTGCCGAGCTTTCGCGCAATGTCGGCCTGCTTCTCCCCTGCTTCGAGCCGTGCCAGAATGAAGTCAGCGATCTCGGCGGCGGCGAGATCGTCGCGCTGGATGTTCTCAATAATCTGCGCGTAGCGATCCGGCGCGACGCCTTCCTGGACAATGGCGGGCGCCGCGTCGAGGCCGGCTTGTCGCGCCGCCCGATACCGGCGCGCGCCCATCACGATGATGTAGCGCCCGGAAATTTCACCCGGCCGAACGATAATCGGCTGCAATACGCCAACGAGTCGGATCGAGTCCGCAAGCTGGGCGAGCTCTTCTTCACTGAAGAGGCGCCGCGGCTGGTCGTGATCTTCGTCGATCTGGGATAGCGGAATGAGCAGAGGACGGCCATCCATCTCCGCGTTCCGCGCAGCGACGTCGGCGAGGTCTTTGAAGCTGAGGTCTAAAGCCATTCGATCCCCCTCCTCAGCCGGCGCGTTCGACGATGTTGGCCAACACGGCCCTGATTTCGCGGCCGGCTTCCTGGGCGGAGCGCCGCTTCAACGACCACACCGGCGCTCGCTCGGCGACCGCCTCCGCATAACCGTCACGCGCGACGACGTGACCGGGAAAGACGTATTTGCCGGCGTCCCGAAGCAGTTGCTCGAGATGCTCGCGCTGACGTGGGGACTTTGTATTGAAGAGGGATGGCAACAGGCCGAGAAAGGTGGCGTCAGACCGTCCGTATCGTTTCTGGACGCCAAGGAAGGTTTGCAGCAATCCTTTCACCCCCTTCACTGAGTAGTCTTCAAGATAGATGGGCGAGAGCACATGCGAGGCGGCGACCAGCGCCGCCACGCTGCGCAGCCCGAGCGACGGCGGCGTGTCGATGACGCAGGCGTCGAAATCCCCGCTCGCCGCCGCGAGATTTTCGCGCAGCGTCAGGATCGAGGCCGCATCACCGCGATCGACGTCGGTCAAGGAGGTGTCGGCGGGCGCAAGGGTGAGGTCGTCGACGCCGCCGGGAGCAATCCGCACCGCGGGTTTGAACAGCTCGGCGGCGGTGGCGTTTCCGACGTAGCGCGCAAGCGTGTCGGTCGCGTTCGCCTGGGCGTCGAGGTCGAGGATCAGGACGCGGCGACCGATTTCCGCCAGATACCAGGCGAGATGTACCGCGAGCGTCGTCTTGCCGACGCCGCCCTTCTGGTTGTTGATCACAATCGTCTTCATGCGGGCGGTCGCCTTCAGAATGGAACCCCGCCAGGGCGGCAGGTGGAACCGTGGTTTGAACCACGGCGCCAGCTTGATGCGACCAATGGCGCGACGAACGATTCGAGTCGCCCTGTCACAACAGACAGGGGGACGCAGCGAGGGCCGGTCGCGCCTCGTTTGCAGGATGAGATCGTGGAGCGACGAATCCGGCAATTCAGGGAGGTGAGCAATTGATCCGGAGATAGCGATCGGCGCGCGCGTCTACACGCCGCACGACAATTTTTACGAACAACTCATTGACGCGTGGTTCAAACCACGGATTGATATTGCCGCTTTACGGGCAGTGGCCAAATGATGCGCCATGCTGCCGCCGGGGGTGCAAGCTGTGGTTTGAACCACAGTGCTGCTCTGCATCCCGATCCCCCGAACCATGCTGCATACCGCACAACGGTCCTGACGGCCGCATGCGGCGCGCCGGCGAGGCGCGCGCTTGAAATCGAAAGCGACGAACCCTGTTTGAGACATTGGACGACATTCTATTCGGCCGCAATCGCGCTCAATCAGAAACAAACACAGGCGCCAGTTGAAATGGAAACAAGGTTCAGCAACCGGGGCGGCGCGCGGCCGCCCCGTTCTTCGCATCACTTGCGCTTGGCGGTCTTCTTCTCCGTTTCGGGCGCCGCCTCGGTCTCCTCGTCGGATTTGTCCGTTTTGGCGGAGGCCAGGATCGAAAAGTCGTCGCAGTTCAGGTCGACGGTGTAGACCTTCTCGCCCTCCTTCTCGAAGCTTCCCTGCTTCAGCGTGCCGCGGGCTGACACGAGATCGCCAGGTTTCGCGTAATCGCGGACATATTTGCGGGCGCTGTCGCTCCAGATCGTGATTTCGTTCCAGTAGGGCTTGTCCTTCGTCTCGCCGTTGCGGTCCTTGAAGGCGTAGTTGGCGCAGATCGAAACCCGCGTCGTCTGTCCGACTTCACGCACCTTGCCGATGCGGCCGAGGATCTGGAATTCAGCGAAAGTCTTCATCTTGCTCTCCATCGTTGGGGCGACTGCCCCGGTTGCGATGGCTGTCCGTGATGGCCGCAAAGGCGACGCCAGAACCGAAGCGCCGACAGGCGCGAGGCCGGAGCAGTGCGGAGGACCCGAAGGCCGAGGCAATTTTGGCGCGCGAGGAATTGGCGCTTTAGCGCCAAGGGGAAAATTGTCGCGGTCGCAGGGTTTTGGGCGGCGACTGCGGCCATAGGACGAAACGCCATGCAACCGGAGGCGGGCGCTCAGAGGAGAGCGATGAGAAGTGCGACGAACCCGGATCCTGGAGCGGCAGGTTCCGTGAACGCGGCAAGTCGCCGTTTTGATTTCATAACGACCAGCTGCAGGATGTCTCCGGCGAAGAAAAGATGTCTACGAGGAATAGATGCGGCTGCAGCAACGACGAAAACAATATGGTCGCGGGCAAAACGTAAGACAAACTGATCGCAGTTGCACGGCGGCCATGGATGCGGCTCCGAAGCAAGACGGTCAGGCGATCTTCATCGTCAATCGGAGACGCCGTTCGCCACAGGACGATGCGCGATCGGACGCACGACCGCGAAATCGGCGCACGCGCTAGGAAACTGCAAGCGCAAAGAAGGACGAACAGCGGCGGCGTTCGCCGTGCAGTGGGCAACTTCGCGAGCGATTGGTCGGGCGTCGAGCAGGGATCTCGATGCTGTGCTGTGATATGACCTATCTAACGGGGTTCTACATGTGTGCCGGCGCATAAGGTTCATTCTGGAACGAGGATCCAAAGCGGACCTTCTGCTCGTTCACTTCACCCGGATTCCATTGCGATGCGCGGTCCTTGATCGCTTTCTTCTCGTCTTCGGTGTTGCGCGTTGGAGCTGAGACCACGTGGCGTCGACGATCTGCCCGACGGCGCTGGCCTTGGTGAGCTTCTCGCAAAATAACCAAATCGTGCGCGGATCCGGAACCCGCTCCCCCGAAACCGCAGAAGGACATGCGGTCTATGAACTCGGCCCGATCGTCCGTGAGATTTACGGAACGAAACACAATTTGTTTTCCGAGGCGCTTCCCCTACGTTTAACGCTTGGATGCCGAAATGACTAACTTTCTCCGCTCTTCTTCACGTTTTGGATTTGGTTCAAACTTTAGCAATGCATTCATTACGGTCTGCGTCAAGTAAAGTCACGCTGACCCCAATATGTTGCACAAGCTAAGCGCTTCGTGCAACGTTTCTCATATCCTTTTCGTTTCGTGCTGCTTCAGCGTCGCGCGAGGCGTCGTCCCTGCGACAAAAAACTGAAGCCCTGCGTGCCGGCGGTCGCCGTCATCAGCGCCTCGATCACTGGTTCTTCCTCGTTACCGGCGATCGCCCAGTCGACGGTGAAGCTTGCTCCTGTTCCGCCGCGCACATCATCCTGCGCAATAAGCACTTGGAGCGAGGCGAAGGGCTGTAACGCCAGCGGCTTCGTCACGTAGCTCTCGACGATGTGGCCCGCTCCATCGCGATAGTCGATTTTTTCGATGACCAGCGGATCGGAGGCGGACGTGTTGTGGATCGACAGCGCGCCCGAGAAATTGAGATATTTCATCCCGCCTTGCCCGACGAGCGTCGAATGCAGCGCAACGAATGTGCGGCCAATGTTGGCGGGAATAGGCGTCGGCGGCGGCGCCAGCGCCTCCGGGCTGACGACGATTGGGTCGCGTTCCGAGGGCTTCCGTTCAGCGGCCGCCGCCGGGAGTGACAGAGCCGAGAAGATCGAGATTAGAATTATCAGCTTCCGCATTTGGCTCCGAGGATGTTGTGATCGCGTCTTGGCGTGCAGCCATGTTTTGCGACGATAGCTTAGCAGGCTCGAGGGCAACGCCGCGAGCCGCTTTTGGCGCGACGCGCATATTTTTCTTTGCCGCTTCCTGCAACTCGGCGCGAAAACTGTCTCGCTTTTCGTGGATCGACGCAATCACTTTCCCGGCCGGCACGCCAAGGCCGACGAGCGCGGCTTCGCCGAGCTGGAGGCTCGCCTCGACCGTTTCCGGCACGGCGTCTGTGACGCCAATCTCGTATAGGTGGCGCGCATGTTCGGTGTCCTTGGCGCGCGCCACGATCAAAATCTCGGGCCGCAGCGGTCTAACGCCATTAAGAATCGCGTTGACGGTTGCTTGCGCGCCGATCGTGACGATGAGCGCCGGAGCGCTCATCAATCCGCAGGCTTTGAGAAATGCGGGATGGGTTGCATCGCCGAAATAGACTTCGCGCCCGATCCGGCGCGCTTCCGCAACAAGCGCCGGATCGATGTCCGTCGCGACGTAAGGAATTTCGTGCTCCTCGAAGAGACTGGCGAGGACTTTGCCGACGCGGCCATGTCCAACAATTATAGCCCGCTTCTTTTCTTCGTCCTGCGCCGGCTGAGGAAGCCGGTGCGTCGGTTTGTGCGGCTCGACCATCGGCATGATCCAGTTCGCGCCATGTGCGAGCACCGGGATCAGCGCCATCGACAGGGACGTCACGACGAGAATGAAGCTCGCGAGATCGACGTGTATCAATTTTAAGCTCGTCGCGAGTCCGACGGCCACAAAAGCGAATTCGCTGCCTGGTCCGAGCAGCAGACCGGTTTCAATCGCGACGCGCCAGGGCTGGCCGAACAGGCGCGCCAGCGCGATGATGATCGAGCATTTCAACGCAATCAATCCGAGGATCAGCGCCAAGATCGCAAGCGGATCGCGCACAACTTCCCGCAAATCAATGCCCATGCCGACAGTAAAGAAGAACAGGCCTAGAAGCAGGCCTTTGAACGGCTCGACGATCGCCTCAAGCGCCTTGCGATATTCGGTTTCGGCGAGCAGCAGCCCCGCGACAAAGGCGCCGAGCGCCATCGACAGGCCAGCAATCGCGGCGAGCACGC
>Ga0194127_10007998_pt1 | contig 11478 bp, 12 predicted proteins | sample TA2KigC100mmetaG_FD_148624 | JGI IMG/M metagenome (GOLD analysis project Ga0194127, IMG submission 148624) | Freshwater microbial communities from Lake Tanganyika, Tanzania - TA2015036 Kigoma Deep Cast 100m | ecosystem: Environmental > Aquatic > Freshwater > Lake | place: Tanzania: Lake...
GGGGCGCAAAGGCAGCGGCGCGCTGGTTGTGTCCTTCCTCGGCGATGGCACCCTGGGGCAGGGCGTGATCTACGAGAGCTTCAATATGGCCTCCCTCTGGGAGGCTCCGATCCTCTATGTGGTCGAGAACAACCGAATCGCCCAGACCACCCCGGTCGAAATGACCCTCGCCGGAAGGATTCCCGCCCGTTTCTCTGCCTTCGACATTCCCGTTGACGAGTTGGATAGCAGTGATGTCATAGAGATTTCCGCCCTCGCCGGGAATATTTTGGACGATATCCGCGCCCGAGGCGGACCGCGCGCCCTGATACTGTCCACCGTACGGTTTGGTCCTCATTCCAAAGGGGATGACACGCGCGACCCTGAGCTGGTTGCCGCCTTCAAGCGTGAGCGCGACCCCCTGGCGATCCATGCGCCCCGTCTCGACCCGCAGACTCGCGCCGCCATCAAAGCGGAAGTGGATGCCGAGGTGCTAGCGGCGTTTCGGAAGGCGCTGGACGACCCATTGCCCGCTCAAATTTGAGATGGTATGATTGTTCTGTGGAGAGTAACTGCTCAGCCATCGAACGGATTAGCCCGAAAAAAGGGTGTGCGAAGGGGGCGCAGCCGCTTTGCGTTCGCACACCCTTTTTTCGGGAACTTCCCCGCTTGGCTGAGTAGTTACTATGGAGATAGTAAATATCAAGTTCTAGGAGTGAGTTGATGTTGCTTGAGTATATACAAACTGCGTTGGAACGCGCTCATTATGAGATCATACAGGATGATGATCCCTATTATGGTGAAGTTCCCGGCCTTGATGGAGTTTGGGCAACCGGGAAATCATTAGAAGCATGTCGCTCTCATCTGGCGGGAGCAATCGAGGATTGGGTTTTCTTTAGCATTGCCAGGGGGCTGCCTGTCCCTGCTTTGGGAAACGTAATTATTCAATATCCCGAAGAACTTCCTATATAAATGCCTCGCTTGGCTTCGGTTTCTCGGCGAGAACTTATCCGTCGATTGCATGAATTGGGGTTTGATGGCCCGTATGCGGGAGGGCAACATGAGTTTATGCTTCGCGAAACTCGCCGCCTAATAATACCTAACCCGCATCGTGGTGAGATAGGTGTTGATTTATTAGCCCGTATTTTGCGTCAGGCGGGTGTCTCCCGTGAAGAGTGGGAGGCAACGAAACGATAATCTCCAGGCTAAATCCCTGACATGATTACGGTTCTTAAATCGTTGAATGATTCCTTGCATCGAGTCATGACCACTGATGAGCGCGTGCTCATCCTCGGCGAAGACATCCTCGATCCCTATGGCGGGGCCTTCAAAGTCACCCAGGGGCTGTCGGATGCCTTCCCAGACCGCGTCATCAGCGCGCCTATCTCCGAGGCTGGTTTCGTCGGCATAGCAGCGGGCATGGCCTTGCGCGGCCTGCGGCCTGTGGTCGAGATCATGTTCGGCGATTTCGTCACCCTGGCCACCGATCAGATCATCAACCATATCGCCAAATTCCGCTGGATGTACAACGATCAGGTGCGCGTCCCCATTGTGATCCGCACCCCCATGGGCGGTCGCCGCGGCTACGGCCCTACCCACAGCCAGACCCTGGAGAAGCTCTTCCTGGGCGTGCCGGGCTTGAAAGTGCTGGCCCCTACGGCGCTAGGCGATCCGGGCCAGTTGCTTGCCCAGGCCATCGCTGACGATGATCCGATATTGTTTGTCGAGAATAAACTCTTGTATCTGGCGCGCCTGCACGATGAAGAGAGTCTGCGCGAGTTTGACTTCACCCCTACCCCCCGGCCTGTCGGCCACCCCCCTGCCCCTCTCCGAGATCGGAGAGGGGCAGGGGGGCAGGGGGGTGAGTTCTACTCCCTCACTCTCAAAGCCGCGCCCCCTCCTGTTCTGACCATCGCCGCCTATGGGTACATGACTGAGTTAGCCCGCCAGGCTATGCTCGAACTGGCATACGAACACGAAGTCTTTGCCGAGCTGATTGTCCCCACTCAGCTTTATCCCTTCGAGATTGCCCCAATTTTAGATTCTGTGCGCCGCACCGGGCGCTTACTGGCTGTTGAGGAAGGAACCCTCACCCTGGGCTGGGGCGCAGAGATACTCGCTCGTATTTCGGAAGAAATCGGCCCTGGCTTGCTCGTTGCTCGACGGGTAGCAGCCCGCGATTTGCCTGTCCCCGCCTCAGGCTTGCTAGAAGAGTCTGTCTTGCCAGGCGTGGAAGATATTGTGCATGCCGCTCGAAAGATGGTATAACTAAGGACGATTTAGACGATCTATATCACCCGCCGAATGGGAGAGACTTCGTTGACCGATCCAATTGCCATTGTCATTCCCCTGCTCAACCCCAACGAACCTGAGGCCTTGCTGGCAGCCCTGCATGTCGAAGAAGGCCAGCAAGTTGCCGCAGAGGATGCGATCTGCACATTGGAAACGACCAAATCTACGGCTGAGGTAGTGGCTGAACGCGCAGGTTTTATCATCGGGTTGCGTTTCGATGTGGGGGATACGGTGCAGGCCGGAGATATCCTGGGTTATTTGGCAAACTCACCAGATGAACAAACGCCGGGTATCAGGTATCAGATACCAGGTATTCAGGATGTTACTCCCAATACCCTATACCCAATACCTGAAAACTTGAGAATCTCCAAACCGGCGCTCGCCTTAGCCCAGCAACACGGCCTCGATCTCAGCCAATTCCCCATTGGGCCTTTAGTAACAGAAGAGATGGTCAGGGCGAAGTTAGAGGGCAAACCGGCGACGATGGGTGTTCCCAAGACCGATTTCGACCCCATGGCGATCATCATCTACGGCGGCGGCGGACACGGTAAGTCGCTGCTGGATTTGCTGCGCTCCCTGGGCACGTACCGGGTGGTGGGCTTTTTGGATGATGGCCTTCCGGTTGGCGAGGAGATCATGGGAGCGTCGGTCCTGGGCAGCGGCGACCTGCTCCCGGAATTATACGCTCGAGGCGTGTGTCTGGCAGTCAACGCCGTGGGTGGGATTGGCAATGTGGCTGTGCGGATAAAGATTTTCCGGCGCCTGGCCGATGCCGGATTCAGTTGCCCTCCAGTAGTCCATCCAACGGCCTATATCGAACCGGGCGCGAGTTTGTCTCCCGGGGTGCAGGTTTTCCCCCATGCCTATGTGGGCAGTGACGTCCGGGTTGGGTTCGGGAGTATCGTCAATACAGGGGCGATCCTCTCCCACGATTGTCGGCTGGGCGATTTCGTGAATATTTCGCCGGGAGCGATCCTGGCGGGGGAAGTCGAGGTGGGGGATGGCGCCCTGGTGGGGATGGGGGTGACGGTCAATTTGCAGGCGAAGATCGGCGCTGGGGCGCGGGTGGGGAACGGCGCTACGGTGAAATCCGATGTGCCACCTAACGGGGTGGTGCGCGCTGGGGCGATATGGCCTGAGTCATAAGGTTTTCGTCCAAACAGTTTTCGATATTGTGTTATGAGTTCACTGAAAAAACTCCTGAACGAGGGGGCGGGGCGGCATATATGGGGGTGCGTGCGCAGCACGCACCCCCATATATGCCGCCCCGAATCCTCTACTCGTAGTTTTTTCAGTGGACTCGTGTTATACTCAATGGAAGAAAATCGGAAATTCTTTCAGGAGAGGAAGCCATAGTTTTAACAACTATACAAGTTCGTCAGAAAGGGCTGATCACCATACCATCGAACATACGTCGAAAATATAATCTTACAGAAGGGGATGTGTATGCATTTGTTGATCTGGGCGATGGGGCTTTTCTGCTGTTGCCTGAGCCTTCGAAGGTAAATCAATATGCTGACCAGGTCGCTCGACTTGTTCAGGATGCTGATGTTGATTTGGACGAATTGCTAGAAGCCTTGGATGAAGAGCGGGAAAATTACTATCAGGAACATTATGTCCAAAACCCGGATTAGGTTATTCTTTGACAGCAGTGCATTGGTAGCCGGAGCGATGTCTTCTAAGGGCGCATCGCGGGCTTTGTTGATATTAGCTGGAGGATCGGGTTTACGCGTTGGTACCCCGGGTGATGTATTGATGCGGGTTAGAGCACAATTATCCGATGTAGGGAAAACATGAGGTTTACTAGTTTGAATTCTCTGGTATAATTTCCCCCTGACTAGACCAGTCGGCGGCTGCCGAAAGGGGCTGCTGGCCTGGAGACCTGCTTTTAGAATTAGGACTTACACAGTACGTTGAAAATTTGCCGAAAAATAGGGGTGTGGGGTGCTTCGCACCTCACACCCCTATTTTTCGGGTTTTCTCTTTCGGTGTAACTTCTAAATAAAAATATACAAGGAGATGGCAGACGTCATGTCGTTAGAAAAAGAAGAAAAAACAAACCTGATTACGAAGTACTCGCGTCACGATAAAGACACGGGTTCCCCAGAGATCCAGATTGCACTCCTGACGGAGCGTATTCAACAACTTACCGATCATCTGCGAACCCACAAGCACGACGAATCTTCACGACGAGGATTGCTGAAGATGGTCGGGAGTCGCCGCCGATTGCTCAGGTATCTTCGTCGAAAAGATTACCAGCGCTTCGTGGGACTATCCACCCAGCTAGGTATTCGTAAAGTTTAGGATGAAAACCGAAGTAGATGGTCCAGCAGGTCTCCATCTACTTATTTTTTCTCTGGTTGTGGCTGAAGTATTGGGATTTTGCACAGAGCAAGCACATCGGTCGCTTGTCAAATAAGCAACTTGTCCATCGAAGAGGTGATCTCTATTTGCCATAACGGGGGATGGGTTCAATGGTTTTTTCGTCTGTCTATCCAAGAACAGAGTATTCTGGATGTGTGATGCACATCTATTGCATGACCATCGAATTTACTAACCAGCGAAAACGGAGCATGCTCTGTTTAGCTGACATATTCATTTAGGGACCCGCCCTTAGGTTGGGAATTGGGAGATGGAGATAACTCGGACAGAAAGACGCTCGTTGTCTCGATCTCCCAATCCCTAACCGGCGGGTCAATGGTAGGAGGTACCATGAAACCCGAATCAAGACGTTATGAAGTAGCTATTGGCAGTAAGCCGCTAGTTTTCGAGACTGGCCGATTGGCCGGTCAGGCTGGCGGTGCCGTGACCATTGGATGTGGCGATGCGCTAATTATGGGCGTTGCCACGATGGATTCAGAACCCCGTGAGAGCATTGATTTTATGCCTCTAACGGTGGATTATGAAGAACGAATGTATGCTGGCGGGACGATCCCCGGCTCGTTTTTCCGCCGCGAGGGGCGGCCCTCGGAGAACGCGATTCTCATCAGCCGTCTCGCAGATCGCCCCCTGCGCCCACTCTTTCCCAAGGATTTTCGCAATGCTGTGCAGGTGATCATGTATTCCTTCTCGGCAGATGACGTCACCCCTCTGGATATCCTGGCCATCAATGCGGCATCGGCTGCTGTGGCTATTTCGGATATCCCCTGGGAGGGACCGGTTGGCGCAGTGCGAATCGGTATGATTGATGGCGAGTACGTCGTCAACCCCACCTATGCTGAGATGGATGTATCGGACCTGGATTTGCGCCTGGCCGGAACCCGAGATGCGGTTCTGATGGTCGAGTGCGGCGCCAATGAATTATCCGAAAGCCAGATCATCGCGGCGGTAGAGTTCGGTCATCGAGCCATGCAGCCCATCATCGCTGCCCTCGATAAGATGGCTCAGGAAGTCGGCAAGCCCAAACAGGCGTATCCCTCGTTCGTCCTGGATGAGCAATTCAAGAAAGATGTATATGCTCGCGTGGCGGCGCCCTTGAATGATCTCCTCGATCAGCAGCTTCCCAAGGCGGAGGCCAAACAGGCCATGCTCGAATTCAAAGCGCAGGTCGTCGCTGAGTTTGCCGGTGAGGACGAAGCGTTGCTCAGTAATGCCAAAGAAGCCTTCGATGCAGCCCACAAAACGATCGTCCGCTCGCGCATCCTGGATAAGGGAATCCGGCCAGATGGCCGCGATCTCACCACCGTGCGCCCGATCTGGTGCGATGTCGGCACCAGCCCGCGCGCTCATGGGGCTGGCCTCTTCACCCGTGGTGAAACCCAGGTGATGACCCTGGCTACTTTGGGTACTCCGCGTGATGCGCAAACCATGGACAACCTGACCCCCATCGAAACCAAGCGGTATATTCACCACTACAATTTCCCGCCTTTTTCCACGGGTGAGGCGCGCATGTTGAGGGGCGCTTCGCGGCGCGAAATTGGGCACGGGGCTTTGGCAGAGCGGGCCTTGCTGCCCATGATCCCGGACGAGAAGGATTTCCCCTACACCTTGCGATTGGTGTCGGAGGTATTGTCATCTAACGGCTCCTCTTCGATGGCCTCGGTGTGCGGTTCCACGCTCGCGCTGATGGATACCGGCGTTCCCATCAAAGCGCCCGTTTCTGGCGTGGCGATGGGGTTGATCAAAGAGGGGGACCGCTGCGCGATTTTGACAGATATCCAGGGCCTCGAGGATCATCTTGGCGATATGGATTTCAAGGTGGCCGGCACCGAAAATGGCATCACAGCCTTACAGATGGATATCAAGATCAAAGGTCTCACTGCCGAAATCATGGCTGAAGCCCTGGCGCAGGCGAAAACCGCTCGCGCCCACATCTTGCGGCAGATGCTGGCTACCATCGCTGCGCCCCGCCCGGAGTTGAAACCCCATGTCCCACGCATAATCACCATCCAAATCCCCGAGGATAAAATCGGCGCTGTGATCGGCCCCGGAGGCAAGATCATCCGCGGCATTCAGGAAGAAACCGGCGTCCAGATAGACATCGAAGAGGATGGCAGGGTATTCATCGCTTCAGCGGATGGCGAGGGCGCACGCCTGGCCCGCCAACGGATCGAACGTTTGACCGAGACGCCGGAAGTTGGACGCATCTACACCGGGAAAGTCACCGGCATACAAGAATTCGGCTGTTTTGTCGAAATCACCCCTGGGACGGATGGCATGGTTCACATCTCGCAACTCGACACACAGCGCGTACAAAGAGTCGAGGATGTGGTAGATAAAGGCGATGAAATCACCGTGATGGTGACCGAAATAGACCCACGCAGCGGCAAGATCCGCCTCTCCCGGCGCGCCGTTCTCGAAGGCTGGACAGTCGAGGAGGCGATTGCCAACGACGCGACTGGGGGCGGTAAACGCCAGTCATCGCCCCGTCACTCATCCAACCGGCGCGATCGCGGCCCCAGACGAAATTAGTTTGCCTAGAATACAAGATCGCCCCCAAAGGTAGTGCGGCGTGCAGAGCGCGCCGCACTATCTTTTTGGGGGAACTATCTCTCTCTGTCCGAGCACTGATGTAACCTTTGGATGGCAGCCGCATCAAAATACCCGGAAGGAAGTAAGCCTATCTTGGTAAAATACAGTAGCCTGTTGCAGGCGACGCTTTTTTTAATCGAGTGGATATAGATTGCAGAGGATCGAATATGGCAGAAAAGAATGTACAAGAAATGATCATCATTGGCTCAGGTCCGGCGGGCCTCGCGGCCGCGTTGTACGCTGCCAGAGCCAATCTGCAACCGGTGGTTTTTACTGGGATGCTTCTAGGTGGGCAGGTTGCCAATACCTATATCGTAGAAAATTACCCCGGTTTCCCTGAGGGGATTGGCGGTCCCGAACTGATCGAGGCTTTCCAGAAGCAGGCGGAACGCTTTGGCGCACGCATCGAATACGATAGCGTCACCGCGCTTGATCTCTCCGAACGACCGTTCAAGATAACCACCTATGGCGGCGAGCATTACGCCAAAACATTGATTTTGACGACAGGCGCAAATCCGCGCAAACTCGAGGCGCCGGGCGAGGAGGAGTTTAACGGCCGCGGCGTCTCATACTGCGCCACCTGTGATGGTCACTTTTTCACGGGTAAGGATGTCGTCGTCATCGGCGGCGGCGACAGCGCCATGGAAGAGGGTCTCTTCCTGACACGCTTCGCCAACTCTGTGACCGTGATTCACCGCCGCGATCAACTGCGCGCCGGAAAGTTGATGCAGGAGCGCGTTTTCGATCATCCCAAAGTCAATTTTATCTGGGATACCGTGATCACTGAAATCATCGGTGAAGGCGTTGTCCGGAAAGTGAAACTACATAATCTCAAGACAGGCCAGCATTCCGAGTTGGCTACCGATGGCGTTTTCATCTTCATCGGGCATATTCCCAACACAGAACTATACAAGGGACAGTTGGAGATGGATGAGCTTGGTTATCTGGTGGTGGATAAGTATATGCAGACCAATATCCCCGGGGTTTTCGCTGCTGGGGAAGTGGCTGATTCTCATTTTCGGCAAGTAATCACCTCCGCAGGCATGGGGGCCGCCGCGGCAATGCAAGCAATCCGCTTCCTCGAAAAACAAACTGGCTGAAGTGTCGCTATCTAAATATTAACCCCTCTCTTCGGTTTGAAAGAGAGGGGTTTTTCGATTCTCGTATCGAGTCGCTCTATGGGGTTGGAGTGACTATTTGCGCCTCGCCTGTCCAGGTGAAGACGCGCGTGAGGCTGGCCGCTCCGGCTGTATCCCAGATCGATTCCCCATTTTCATCTGTGCCGATCTGTCTTACCGGCATGACCCACCAGCGATAGATGTGAGGATCGCTGCTCGCGGCCCGAAAGGAGGCCGGGACGATGAATTTGGTGTCTTCCACATAATCCACCAGTTTGCGACCCTGTCCTTCGGTGATGTCCTCAACAGTGACCGCGTAAGATTCATTCTCGCGCAGCGTACCCACCGCAGCCCATTGCAGGTTGACGACATTATCTTGCAGAGTGAAGTAGGAGCCATCGGCTGGCAGCAGCAGGTTTGGGGCGGGATAAGGGGGTGGAACGGTGGGCGTAGGCGTCGGCCCGGGGGTCGCCGCCCTCTCACACAAAGGAATGACCAGATTCATCCCCGAGAAGATCGTATTGTTTACCATGCCGTTGTACGCTTTGATCGCATCCATGGGCACGGCGTAATTTGCTGAAACGCTGCTCAGGGTGTCATTCTCTTGAACGGTGTAGAGAATCTTCTCACAGGCGGCGTAAGTCGCTTCTGGGCCGCTGAGCGTGGCTGTTGGGAAGGGCGTCACCGTTGGCGTGGGGTGGGGGATGAGCAGTTCCTGTCCATCGAACAGGGTGGCGCAATCCGCGGGCAAGTTATTGAGACGCACGATGCTTTGCACCGAAATATCGAATGCCACAGCGATCCCTCCACACGTATCGCCCGACTTGACGATATAAGTAAAAGGCGTCGGCGTAGGCAATGGCGTTGGGGTCATCGTAGGGGTCATTGGCGTGGGAGTCATCGAGGGCGTTACGGTAAGGGTTAGCGTGGGGGTTTGGGTCGGTTCGACGACGCGCCCGGTCCGTTGCAGGGCGAAGAAGACCATTACCGCGCCAATTGCCAGGAAGACGGCCAGGAGAACGATGGCAACTGGCAAACTCAGGGTGATTTCCGGCATGTGGCTGCCGCGCAGCGCCCTGGATGCTTTGCCAGAGACCTCGACTCTCGCCGCCAGCTCGCCACCGCAAACCAGACAACGTGTGGCGCTTTCACTGAGGCGAGTGCCGCAGGTTGGGCAAAGTTTCGTCGAAGTGGCTGAATTTTTATTGGTCATAAGCGAACTTTTCTACAAATATCGTGCCTTCTTCCAGACAGCGGCGATGATTATACCAGCCTTTCTCGAGCCATGCGAATCTATTTTTCTTGCCCCCTCTGACCATAAACCGCTCGTGACATAAAACACCCCCCTTTCTGCTTACTGCCTACTGCCTACTGCCTGCTGTACCCTGGTATACTCCTCTCGATGATCCCTCACAGCATCTATATCCACATCCCCTTTTGCCGGCAGCGATGTAATTATTGCGATTTCAATACCTATGCCGGATTGCATGAGCTGATCCCCGCTTATTCGGATGCTTTGATCCAGGAAATCCAAATCCTGGCTTCCGGTCTGGATCAGCCTCTCCCTGTCCACACGATCTACTTTGGGGGCGGCACCCCCTCCCTGCTCCCAGCCGAATCCCTGGAGAAGCTCCTCGAAGCTCTGAATTCAGCCTTTCGATTCGATCCTCCCATCGAAATCACCCTCGAGGCCAATCCTGGCGCGCTCTCGCTCTCCTATCTGCGCGATTTGAGAGGGATGGGATTCAACAGGATCAGCCTGGGGATGCAGTCAGCTCACCCGGGAGAGTTAGTTTTCCTGGGACGAAGCCATGACTATGGGGATGTCGTGAACGGGGTCGAATGGGCGCGCCTGGCCGGGTTCGATAATCTGAGCCTGGATTTGATCTTTGGGCTGCCGGAGCAGCGCATCGCCGTTTGGCGTGATTCCCTTGATTTGGCTTTGCGACTCAGCCCGGAGCATTTCTCGCTTTACGCCCTGTCCATCGAGCATGGCACGCCCCTGGGGCGTTGGGCTGATCGCGGCTTGATCCCCCTGCCTGACCCCGATGAGGCCGCCGATATGTATGAACTCGCCAAAGAAAAGCTGGACAGCGCCGGGTACATCCAGTATGAAATCTCCAACTGGGCGAAATCCCCAATAGCTGATTTCCAATACCAGACATCTTCATCGCGCTTTGCCTGTAAACATAACCTGCAATACTGGCGCAACCTGCCCTACCTGGGAGTCGGCGCCGGCGCGCACGGCTATGCCAATAATGTCCGCACCGCCAATGTCCTTTCCCCAAGAGAGTATATCCACCGCCTCCTCCCCTCCCCCCTCCACCCTCCAACCCCTTTTCCCCAAACCCCTGCCACCCTCGAAACCAACCCCATTGACCGCGATACCGAAATGCGCGAGACCATGCTCATGGGCCTCCGCCTGACGCGTGAAGGCGTCTCCGATGAGCGATTCCAGGCGCGCTTTGGGGTTGATCTGAGCAGAATATTCGCGGAAGAGATTTCCGAACTCGTGAACCTGGGATTACTCGAATGGGTAGACGACCGCCTCCGTTTGACGGCGCGTGGATGCCTGCTGGGCAACCAGGTGTTCGTGAGATTTGTGTAAAAATGGGTAACTGCTCAGCTATCGAACGGATTAGCCCGAAAAAAGGGTGTGCGAAGGGGGCGCAGCCCCCTTCGCACACCCTTTTTTCGGGAACTTCCCCGTTTGGCTGAGTAGTTACTAAAATGGTATAATTGCTCTCATCGGAGAAAGCAGCCATGACATTTACCGTATCTGATTTCCACACATTGGTCGAGATGGCCTACAAGCACCCGGAATGGCGGGCGGAACTGCGTCAATTGGTGTTGACGGACGAGATTTTATCTCTGCCGCAAGTGGTGCGGGAACTGGCCGAAGCGCAGCGAGAGTTAGCTGCCGCGCAAGCGCGCACTGAGCAGCGCGTCGAGGAGTTAGCCGAAGCGCAGCGAGAGTTAGCTGCCGCGCAAGTGCGCACTGAGCAGCGCGTCGAGGAGCTGGCAGAAGCGCAAAAGCGCAGCGAGGACCGCCTGTCGCGGGTCGAAGCTGCCGTGGAGAAGCTTGCTATCGCTCAGGCGCGCACCGAAACCGAATTGC
>Ga0194127_10007999_pt1 | contig 11477 bp, 7 predicted proteins | sample TA2KigC100mmetaG_FD_148624 | JGI IMG/M metagenome (GOLD analysis project Ga0194127, IMG submission 148624) | Freshwater microbial communities from Lake Tanganyika, Tanzania - TA2015036 Kigoma Deep Cast 100m | ecosystem: Environmental > Aquatic > Freshwater > Lake | place: Tanzania: Lake...
GGATGCGGCCGCTGCCGGCATGGGCGGGGGAGGGGGCGGTCGTTGCGCTTGCGCGGGAGCTGCCGGAGAGTCTCGAGATCGTGGACGAGCTGCTGTCGCGGGGGGTGCGTATTGCCGGTGTTTGGAATCAGACCTGGTGCGGGAAGGCGCAATCCGTGATCGGGGAGCAGGTGCTCTGGAACTGGGCGCGCAACCTGGAGGCGAACCCGGGATGGTCCGAGTTCGTGGAGGCGCTCGGCGGAAAGGGGATACGCGTTCTGTGCTACGTGAACCCGATGTTCCGGGATCCGCCGGACGACGTGCCGGTGGAGCGGAACCTGTTCGAGGAGGGGATCGCAGGCGGCTACTTCGTTCGGAACGGGTCGGGCGAGGTGTACCTGCAGAAGGTCACGGCCTTCGATGTGGCGTTGCTCGACCTGTCGAGCGAGGAGGCGCGGGAGTGGATGAAGGGGGTGATCCGTGCGGAGATGGTGGAGAAGGCGGGTTGCCGCGGGTGGATGGCCGACTTCGGGGAGGCATTGCCGCTGGATGCGGTGATGGCCTCGGGCGAGACCGGGGAGCAGTGGCACAACCGATATCCGGTGGAGTGGGCGCGACTCAATCGAGAGGCAGTCATGGAGGCGGGGCTCGAAGGGGAGGCCCTGGTCTTCAGTCGCTCCGGCTTCACGACGACGCCGGGTGAGGCGCTGCTCCTCTGGCCCCGGGACCAGCTCACGACCTGGGATCGGTTCGACGGGATGGCCAGCGCACTGCACGGCCTGCTGGAAGGGGGGTTTTCGGGGATAGCGCTCAACCACTCGGACGTCGGCGGGTACACGTCGCTGTCGTTTCTCGGCAAGGAGTACGAGCGTGACGAGGAACTCCTGCTGCGCTGGGCCGAGATGAACGCGTTCGGCCCGCTGCTCCGCACGCACGAGGGCAACGCACCGGGCCAATCGATGCAGGTGTACGGGAGCGAGAGCGCCATGGCGGGCTTTGCGCGCATGACCCAGGTATTTGCTGCGCTGGCCCCGTACCGTGAGGCGCTGTTCGCCGAGGCAGCGGAGAAGGGATGGCCGGTGGTGCGGCACCTCGCCATGCACTACCCGGATGACGGACAGGCCTGGGAGGTGGACGACCAGTTCCTGCTGGGTTCCGAGCTGCTCGTTGCCCCGATCCTTGAGCCGTGCGGTGACGGCGGGTGCGAGCGGGCCGTGTACCTGCCTGAGGGCGCATGGGTCCATCTGTGGACCGGAGGGGTTCATGCCGCTCCGCGGGATGGAAGCTTTGTTTCGGCGCCCGCACCGCTCGGGCAGCCGCCGGTCTTCTATCGTGATGGTTCCGCGGCCTCGCAAGCCATTGTGGAGGCATTCTCCGATGCCGGCCTGATACCGCTTGAGTGATACCCCGATTCCCTGTAGTGTCACGCAAACCGGAGGGAGAACCATGCGGACCGAGAGATTCGTCGATGTTCGGAAGGGGGCGGGGGGATGGCGGAGGATGGCGCCGGGGATCGTGTCGTGCCTGGCGGCGGGCATCCTGTTTCTCGGCTTCCCGACAGCGGGGTTCTGCCAGGAGGAGGAAGCAGAGGAGGAGGATTCCCTCGGCCTGGAGATCGAGGCTGCCTTCTCGTCGCTCTACTATTTCCGTGGGGACAACCTGTTCAAGAAGGACAAGCTGATGGACCAGAACGGGCTGGCCTCGCTGTCCGTGACCTATGCGCTCGGCCCGGTGAGCATCGTGTACTGGGGGGGATTCCAGACCAATGGGGACAACATCGGGGATAACATCGACGTGGGACTGGGGGCCGAGCAGGACCTTGCCGTGAGCTACACGCACGAGCTGCCGGCCGACCTTGCGGTCGAGGTGGGGGTTCTCTCCTACATGTATCCGTTCGCGGACGAGGAGGCGGCGGACACGACGTTCCCCGTCTATCTCGATCCGTTCGTCGCATTGAGCTGGTCCGGATTCGTGGATGCCCGCATGTGTGTATGGTGGTACCTGGGCGTGCAGGACGCGTTGAAGGACTATCGTTACATCTATCTGAATCCCTCGGTGGGCAAGGAGTTTGCTCTGACCCCGGACTTGACGCTCGGCGTCGAGCTTGTCGCAGGATACAAGACGTACACCCTTTATGTTGGGGCCAACGACGAAGTTCCCAGGGACAACCTCTGGGACGTCCTCTTGAAGGTGGGCGCCACCTACACGTTCCTCGATGATTTCTACGTCACGCCGAGCGTTTCGGCCGGGTGGACGAACCTGGACGAGAAGGGGGAGGACGGCAAGGAGCCCGGGTTTGGCGATGAGTACATGGTGTTCGGCGGGCTCGCTGTGGGCTGGGCGAAGTAGGGGGGGCCGGCCCGGGCATAGTCTGCCGCAGGATCGGAGCGAAGCTCACGGCCTGCTTCGTCTTGGCCGTGTCGTGGATGCGGTGCGCCTGCGGCGTGATGGCGCAGGTCCTACCTGGATTGGCTGACGGGGGTGCGGACGCCGGAACGGCTCTGAGCCGCGAGCTCGTCGTAGCGGATCACGGCGTCGGCGATGGCCTGAGCGATTCTTTCCTGGTACCAGTCCTCGGTGAGCTGTTCTGCTTCGACCGGATGGGATGCGAACCCGACTTCGACGACGATGCCGGGCATTTCGGCACCTCTGAGAACGACGATGGGGAGCTCCTTGACGCCGCGGTCCATGGCCTTGGTGCGGCGGACGACTGCATTCTGGAGCACGGAGGCGAGGGTGTGGGCGTCGCGGAATGCGGAGTACTGGAGCATCTCCTTGACCACGGCGGCAGCCGCGGAATCCGCGGCGGAGGCGTAGAGGCCTCGGGGCTGGACGACCTGCCTGGAGAGCTTGCCCGTCTCTTCCTTGAGGGCCTGTTCGGACAGGACGTACGTTTCGACCCCCTGGGGCGTGAGGCTGAAGGACGAGTTGCAGTGGATGCTGATGAGGAGGTCCGCCCCGGCCTCGTTGGCCATGGCAACGCGGTCCTTGAGGCCGACGGAACGGTCATCCTCGCGGGTGAGCAATACTTCGGCGTCGGTTCGGGCCTGGATCTCCTTGCGGGCCTTGAGCGCGATCTGCAGGACGATGTCCTTCTCGTAGGCGCCGGTATAGGCGAGGGCCCCCTTGTTGTCGCCGCCGTGCCCGGGGTCGAGCACGACCTTCCGGACGACCTCCAGGGACTGCTTCTGCGCGAGGGCTGGCGAGACGACCAGCAGGGCCGGAAGAATCAGGATCAAGGCGGGTGAGCGGGTGCTCATGGGATACCTCCCGTGGCTCTCGAGGACGAGGCTAGCATCCCGGCCCCGGATGTCAAAAAAGCGGGGGAAAGGTTGTATTAAGATCAATCCTCGGCTATATGGGCGGGACGGAGGAGCGAAATGGCGGTGCTGATCGACGGCAGGAAGCTCGGGAATTCGATTCTGGGGGACGTGTCGGAACGAGCGGTGGCTCTGGCGGCGCGGACCGGGATCGTGCCTACTCTTGCGGCCGTGCTGGTCGGGGGCGACGGAGCATCGGTCTCCTACGTGCGGCAGAAGGAGAGGGCATGCGAGCGCACCGGCCTTCGTTCCGTGACGTTGATGCTGCCGGCATCGACGAGCGAGGCGGAGCTGCTGGAGCGGATCGACGCGCTGAACCGGGATTCGGCAATCCATGGAATCATTGCGCAGCTTCCGCTTCCCGCAGGCATCGACGTGGAGAAGGTCGTTTCCGCCGTTTCGCCGGCCAAGGACGTGGACGGTTTCCACCCGGTGAACCTGGGATTGCTCATGAGAAATGCGGGAGGGCTTGTGCCCTGCACTCCTGCTGCCGTGTGCCACATCCTGGACGGGCTGGGCGTTTCGCTGGCCGGCAAGCGGGCGGTCGTGGTGGGGCGCAGCCTGGTCGTCGGCCGGCCTCTTTCCTGTCTCCTCCTGCGACGTGACCTGACGGTGACGGTGTGCCACACGCTGACCGAGGATCTGGCCGGAGAGGTGTCCCGGGCGGACGTGGTCGTGGCCGCTGCGGGGCGGGCGGCACTGGTTCGGGGCGAGTGGGTGAAGCCCGGGGCCATCGTGATTGATGTCGGTACCAATCCTACCCCCGCCGGCCTGGTGGGGGACGTCGAGTTTGCTGCGGCTGCCGAGCGGGCGGGCTACATCACGCCGGTTCCCGGCGGAGTGGGGCCTTTGACCGTGGCCATGCTGTTGCGCAACGTGGTGAAAGCCGCTTCTACTTCGTTCTGAAGGACGAGATTCCGGTCAGCGCTTCGCCGAGGATGAGGGTGTGGACGTCGTGCGTCCCCTCGTAGGTGTACACGCTTTCGAGGTCGGCCATGTGGCGCCAGACGGGGTACTCGCCGGAGACACCGTTGGCGCCGAACATCTCGCGGGCCAGGCGTGCGCACTCACGGGCCATGAACACGTTGTTGCGCTTGCCGAGAGAGATGTGCGCATGGTGGATCTTGCCGGCATCCTTGAGGCGGCCTGAGCGAAGAGCGAACAGGAGCCCCTTGGAGATCTCGGAGAACATGTAGGCCAGCCGCTGCTGCTGGAGCTGGAAGCCCGCGATGGGCGAGCCGAACTGGCAGCGCTCCAGCGAGTACTTGAGAGCGTTCTCGAAGCTGAACATGGCGGAGCCCGTGGCTCCCCACATGATGCCGTAGCGGGCCTGGTTGAGGCACTTGAGCGGGGCCCCGAGGCTGCTCGCGTTGGGGAACACGTTCTCTTCCGGGACCACCACGTCGTCAAAGTAGAGGCTTGACGTGACCGAGGCGCGCAGGGAGAACTTGTGCTCTTCGTCCTTGGCGGAGAACCCGGGGGTCCCCTTCTCGACCACGCAGCCCCGCACCTTGCCTTCGTCGTCTCTGGCCCAGACGACCGCGACGTCGGCAACTGTGCCGTTGGTGATCCACTGCTTGGCACCGTTGAGGATGAGCTTCCCGTCACGGCGCTTGAGCGTGGTCCGCATGGAGCCCGGGTCTGAGCCGGAGCCGGGCTCGGTCAGGCCGAAGCAGCCGATGTATTCCCCCTTGGCGAGCTTGGGGAGCCAGCGCATGCGCTGTTCCTCGGAGCCGAAGGAGTAGATGGGGAACATGACCAGGCCGCTCTGGACGGAGAGGAGGCTGCGCCAGCCGCTGCCGCCGTATTCGAGCTGCTGGTTGGCAAGGCCATAGGCGACGTTGGAGATTTCGGAGCCGCCATACCTGGTAGGAAGGGTGCAGCCGAAGAGGCCGAGCTCTGCTCCGAGCCTGCGGCCGACCTCGAGCGGGAAGGTGGCGGCCTTGAAGTGTTTCGCAGCGTCGGGCAGGACGTTCTTCTCGACGAAGCGGGACACGGTGTCGCGCACCATGCGCTCCTCTTCGGTGAGCATGTCGTCGATGGACCACAGCGCCCTGGCTTTTGCGACCGCCTCGTCCGGCTCGAACCCGATCCGTTTCGTTTCCGTCGTCATGAACCCCCCGTGCAATCCTGCGACCCGGCCCTCCAGTGAGCCGGCCGGCGGCAAGCTACCATAATCGATCGGGGGAGTCCAGACGGTCCGGGGGCTCATGGGGGAGGCAGGAGGTCGCGGCAGATGCGAGGGAACCGGCAACCAGAAGCCGGTGCGAGAGGCAAGGCGGCGGGGGCATGGCAGTTCCCTCCTGTCCGTGATCGATGATACAACCGGGCATGGGGGGAGGGGATAGGGAGAGGTGGCGGGCCGGGCAAGGGGGGCGCAAGAGGGACAAGACGCTTGAGCCGTTGGGCGGGCCGCGGTAGCATGCAGCGGTCAGCAGCGCCGGAGGGCCGTGGAGGCCGTGGAGCCGGAAAGGAGGGAGCGGGTTGGACACACCGTATCTCGGACTCATCGCGTACCTTGTGCTCATCGCGATCGTCGGAGCGTGGACGTGGAGGATGAACCTGACGAAGGAGGATTTCATCCTCGGCGGGCGGAAGCTGGGGGCGTTCGTGATTGCGTTCTCGGAGCGGACCGCTGCCGAGTCGTCGTGGCTGGTGCTGGGGCTGTCGGGGGCGCTGTTCGCCGTCGGGATGCTCGAGCTGTGGACGGTGGTCGGGTGCGTGTCGGGGATCATCCTCTACTGGTACGTGATTGCGCGGCGCTTGCGCGTGGTGTCGGAGGAATTCGGTGCAATCACTCTGCCCGAGTATTTCTTCCAGTTCAGCGGCGAGCAGGGGCAGCTCGTGCGTTTCGTGAGCATGGTCATCATCATCTTCTTCTTCTCGTTGTATGTGTCGGCCCAGTTCATCGGAGCGGGGAAGGTGCTCGACGTGACGTTCGGGATCCCGGTGCACTGGGGGATGCCCCTCGCCGCGGTGGTCGTGGTGCTCTACACGATGATGGGCGGCTTTGCCGCGGTCTGCTACACAGATGTCGTGCAGGGTTTCATCATGGTGTTCACGCTGGTGGTGATGCCGCTGGTGGGGCTGTGGTACCTGCATTCGAACGGGATGGAGCTGGGGCCTGCTCTGGCTGCGGCGGGGGATGCGGCGTCGGTGTGGGGAGGCAAGACGGGGTGGGCGGCTGCTGCTGCCGCGATCGGCGGGTTGTCGTGGGGGCTGGGGTACATGGGCCAGCCGCACCTGGTGACCAAGTTCATGGCGGTGAACCGGGCCGATGCCATCCGCGCAAGCCGTCGGGTGGCAATAGTATGGACGCTGCTGGCCTACAGCGGGGCGGCGCTGATCGGAATCGTGGGGATGGCGCTGGTGCACTACGGGGTCGTGCCGACTGCGGGGCTGACGGGACAGGGCGGGGATCCGGAGCGGATCCTGCCGGTCCTGGCCAACCAGCTCTTCCCGGCATGGATGGCCGGGATTCTGATCTCCGGTGCGGTGGCCGCGATGATGTCGACCGCGGACAGCCAGATCCTGATTGCAACCTCCACGCTGGTCGAGGACGTGTACAGCAAGGCATTGGGACGGACGCTCACGCAGCGGGGGATGGTTCGGCTGAGCCGGGCGATCACGGTGCTGGTGGGGGTTGCGGCATTCATCCTGGCGTGGGTCAGCAAGGACCTGATCTACGGGATCGTGTCGATGGCATGGACCGGGCTGGGGTCGTCGTTCGGGCCCGCACTGCTGCTGTCGCTCCACTGGCGAAGGATGAACGGTCGGGGGGTCGTCGCCGGGATGCTCGTCGGTGCGGGGACGACGGTTCTCTGGAACTGCGTTCCCGCTCTGGACGTGCTGATCTCTGCCCGCTTTGCGGCTTTCGCTCTGGCGCTTGCGGCGTGTGTCGTCGCTGCGCTGACGGCCCCGCCGGGCAGGACGGCGGTTCGACGGGAACCCGGGCTTCCCCCGGGCGGCGAAATGGCGGGCGAGCGAGAGTGAGGGTTGCCGCGGCAGTGACGTTGGGCTAAGGTACCCGGACGTCCAGGCAGTCGCCATGACTGCCGAAGGAGAATGAGATGCCTGAGGGAGCGCGACTCGATTCCTATCTGATCTGGGACATGGATCCCGATCTGTTCCATCTGGGCCCGCTGACGATTCGGTACTACGGGATTCTGTTCGCGCTCGGGTTGTTGCTGGGGTACTACCTGTGGCGCTGGCAGATGATGCGGGCGAAGCATGACCGGGTGGTGACGGAGAAGTTCCTGGTGTGGGGCGTGGTGGCGGTTCTGGCGGGGTCTCGGCTGGGCCATTGCCTGTTCTACGAGCCGGAGATCTACCTGCGTGCGCCGTGGAAGATCCTGGAGGTGTGGAAGGGGGGGCTTGCGAGTCACGGGGCGACGGTCGGGCTCATCGCGGCGCTGGTGCTCTATGCCAGGCGCTACGGGTTTTCGGCAGTCGAGGTGATGGATCGGTTTGCGATGCCGACGTGCATGGGGGCGATCTTCGTGCGGCTGGGCAACTTCATGAACAGCGAGATCGTGGGGCGGGAGTGGTGGGGTTCGCTGGCCTTGCGGTTCCCGAGGTATGATCGGATCAACCAGGAGATCCTGGAGGCGCGGCTGGGCAAGCCGCTCGGGTTCGCAGCGGAGGCGTTGCCGCGGTACCCGACACAGCTCTTCGAGGCTGCGGGGGCGCTGGTCGTGTTCCTCGTGCTCCTGGGAGTGGATCGGTTGCTGGGCGAGAAGAGGCCTCGGGGGCTGATGGCGTCCATATTCCTCGTCGGGTACTTCTCGTTCCGGTTCCTGGTGGAGATGCTGAAGGAGTACCAGACCCTGGCGCGGATGACGGTGGATCCCGTGGCCCGCGTGATCCACGTCCACGGGACCTCGGTGTTCACCATGGGTCAGTGGCTCAGCCTGCCGTTCGTCGCCATCGGGATCGGGTTTCTCGTCTATGCCCTGAAGGCGAAGCTGCCTGCGTCGGCGAAATCACCGAAAGTGGACTGAGGGTCGCTGGGAATGGGGTGTCAGTTGGCGCCGTCGAGGTAGCGCCTGAGGGCTTCCTTCTGCGCGGGGTTGAGGTCGAGGCGGACGCCCATGCAGAAGCGTTCCTCCGAGTAGGCTGCGACCATGATGTCCTCGAAGGTCCTCACGACCCTGCCGCGTAGCTCGAAGAGCTGCGCATCGAGCTCATTGAGCAGGGGGAAGATGGTGACCGGCGTTCCGGGGCGGAGATCGACGCCGGCGGTGATCAGCAGCCCCTCGTCGGAGAAGTTGACCGTGGCGGCCATGTTGAGGTTGACCTGGTCGTCGAGGACGATCCGGATGCGGACATCTCTGCGGTCGTTGATTCTGCGTTCGCCCGACGAGTCGTGCTGGGTGTGAATGCTGCCGTTCATGGTACCCCCCTTCATCCTCACGGTACCGATTCTGGACGATCCGGGAAGAGTGTCAAAAAAAACGAGGGGGGGAACGGTTGCCCTCTCTTCCCTTTCTGGATCCTGCTTAATCTGCTATACAAAGCCCGGAGGAAAGGGGATGAGGGGGACGTTCTGCATCATCGATGCCAGCAGCTACGTGTTCCGGGCGTATCATGCCATCCGGGGGCTGACGAACTCGCAGGGGGTGGCGACGAACGCGGTGTACGGGTATGTGACCATGCTGCTGAAGGTGGTCAAGGACATGGCCCCGTCTCACGTCGCGGTGGCGATGGACCCCGTCGAGAAGTCGTTCCGGCACGGGATGTACCCTGCGTACAAGGCGAATCGGCCGCCGACGCCGCCGGACCTGAAGCAGCAGTTTCCGTACATCGAGCCGGTCACGAGGGCGCTCGGGCTTGCTGCGGTGCGGGTCGAAGGGTTCGAGGCGGATGACGTCATCGCGACGCTGGCCGTGCGGGGGCAGCGGGCGGGCATTCCGGTGACCGTGGTATCCGGTGACAAGGACCTGATGCAGCTTGTCGGTCCGGGCGTGTCGATGTTCGACCCGATGAAGGACAAGCTGTGGGACACGGACGCGGTGAAGGAGAAGTTCGGCGTTCCGCCCCAGCAGGTGGCCGAGGTTCTGGCCATCATGGGGGACTCGTCGGACAACGTGCCGGGGGTGCACGGCATCGGGCCGAAGGGGGCAGCGGAGCTGATCCGGCAGTTCGGCACGGTGGAGGCGCTGTACGGCCGGCTGGGGGAGGTGGCCCGCGAGAAGGTGAGGGGGGCGCTGGAGCAGCACCGCGACGATGCGATGCTCTCGAGGAAGCTGGTGGAGCTTCGGCGGGACGTGCCGATCGAGGAGGACATCTCGGCACTGGTTCCGGCGGCTCGTGACGCTGCTGCGCTGCGCGAGCTGTTCACGTTCCTGGAGTTCAGGACGCTGCTTCGCGATCTGCTTCCGGGCTCGTCGGAGCAGGCATCGGGCGGGTCCGTGCCGGTTGCGGCGGCTCTGGGGCCGGTGCGGGTGGATCCCGCTGCCCCCCTGATTCCTGCGGTGCGGGTGGAGACCGGTGGCCCGGTCATGCCCGAGGTGCAGGTGGTGTGCCGGGAGGAGCAGCTCCGTGCGCTTGCGGACGACATGGTGCGCACGGGGCGGGCCTCGGTGGACACGGAGACCACGTCCACTCATCCGGTGGATGCGGTGCTCGTGGGGATCTCCGTCTGCACCGCGCCGGAGCGGGTGTACTACGTGCCTGTCGGGCACAAGGGGGTGGTGCCGGAGGAGCAGCTTTCGCTCGGCCGGGTGCGTGAGGTGCTGGGGCCGATTCTGGCGGCGCCGGCGATCCGGAAGGTAGGGCAGAACTTCAAGTACGACACGCTGGTGCTGTGGAACCACGGGTTCGAGGTGGAGGGGCTTGCGTTCGACACGCTGCTTGCGTCCTACCTGCTGGATCCGGGGCGGACGAGCCATTCGCTGGACAGCCTGAGTGCGGACTTCCTGGGGCTGAGGCTCATCACGTACAAGGAGGTCACGTCTTCGGGGAGCCGGCAGGTGACGTTCGACCAGGTTCCGGTGCCGGCAGCGGCCCGCTACTCGGGGGAGGATGCGTGGGCAACGCTGTTGCTTGCCGAGCGGCTGGGTTCGCGCATCGAGTCCGAGGGGTTCAAGTCGTTGCTGCTGGAGGTGGAGCAGCCGCTGTCGCGGGTGCTGGCGCGGATGGAGCAGGCGGGGGTGGCCATCGATTCCGCCGCGCTGCAGGTGCTGTCGCGTGAGTTCCAGAGCCGGCTGCTGCGCCTGGAGCGTGAGATCTTCGAGGCCGCAGGAGTGGGGTTCAACCTTGCCTCGCCCAAGCAGCTTGCGGAGGTGCTGTTCGACAAGCTGGGGTTGCCCCGGGGGAAGAAGACGAAGACCGGCTATTCGACGGACGTGTCGGTGCTGGAGGAGCTGGCGCCGATGCATCCGGTCCCGCGGCTCATGCTCGAGCACCGTGGGGTTGCCAAGCTGAAGAACACGTATGCGGACGTGCTGCCGGTGCTGGTGAGCCGCAGGACGGGCCGGATCCATACGAGCTTCAACCAGGCCGTGGCAGCGACGGGCAGACTGTCCAGCTCGGACCCGAATCTGCAGAACATCCCGATCAAGGGGGAGGACGGGAAGGCGATCCGGCGGGCATTCGTAGCGGGTCCGGGAATGAAGTTCGTGTCTGCGGACTACTCCCAGATCGAGCTTCGGGTGCTGGCGCACCTGGCGTCCGACCGCGTGCTGATCGACGCGTTCAGGAGGGGGGAGGACATTCACTCGCGCACCGCGGCGGAGATATTCCGGGTGCTGCCGGGGATGATCACTCCGGACATGCGGCGGGTGGCCAAGACGATCAACTTCGGGATCATCTACGGGATGAGCGCGTACCGCCTGAGCCGGGAGCAGGGGATTCCGTTCCGCCAGGCGCAGTCGTTCATCGATGCCTATTTTGCACGCTACTCGGGGGTATCGCGGTTCCTGGAGGAGGCGGTGCGGCAGGCGGGGCAGCTCGGGTACAGCGAGACGATGTTGAAGCGACGGCGTCCGCTGCCGGAGCTGAAGTCGGGCAACGCACAGGTGCGCGGCATGGGGGAGCGGATGGCGCTGAACACGCCGGTCCAGGGGGGGGCGGCGGACATCGTGAAGCTGGCGATGCTGAGGCTGGACGAGCGGCTTGCGAAGGACCGGCTGCCCGCGCGGATGCTGCTGCAGGTTCACGACGAGCTGGTGGTGGAGT
>Ga0194127_10008001_pt1 | contig 11472 bp, 8 predicted proteins | sample TA2KigC100mmetaG_FD_148624 | JGI IMG/M metagenome (GOLD analysis project Ga0194127, IMG submission 148624) | Freshwater microbial communities from Lake Tanganyika, Tanzania - TA2015036 Kigoma Deep Cast 100m | ecosystem: Environmental > Aquatic > Freshwater > Lake | place: Tanzania: Lake...
GCCGGCGAACGGCCCGCCATCCCCTCGAAGGCCGCCGCTGGCCCTCGGCCGCCGAGCCACCACCGCCGACGCCCTCGCAGCGCACCGCGACCACCTACGGATCACCGTGGTGAGAAATGCGGGCTAGCGGCGAGTGCCGCGCGAAGCCACCGCAGCCTCTGGGACGCGCTGACGCGCGCGCGGGAGAAGGCGCTCGAGGCGACGCGATTGAAGTCGGAGTTCCTGGCCAACATGAGCCACGAGATCCGCACGCCGATGACCGCGATCCTCGGCTTCGCCGATGAGCTCGAATCGAGCTTGCGCGGCTCGGACAGCGGCGATCCGACCCGGCTCGCGCTTCGGACGATCCAGCGCAACGGCGAGCACTTGCTGTCGCTGATCAACGGAATTCTCGATCTCTCGAAGATCGAGGCCGGAAAGCTCGAGGTGTCGCGCGCGAGGTTCTCTCCGCTCGAGCTCGCCGCGGACGTCGCGCGGCTCTTCGGCCCGAAGGCGCGCGAGAAGAAGCTAAGGCTCGAGGCGCGCTGCGACGGCCCGGTGCCCGAGACGGTCCAGAGCGATCCGGTGCTGCTGCGCCAGATCCTGATCAACCTGGTCGGAAACGCGGTCAAGTTCACCGGCGAGGGCGCGGTCACGATTCTCGTGCGGCTGGCCGCCGTCGGCGCGGACTCCGGCCACCTGCTCGAGATCGCCGTCGAGGACACCGGCGTCGGGCTCGACCCGGAGCAGCAGCGGGTCGTGTTCGAGCCGTTCACGCAGGTGCAGGGATCGTCGACGCGCGAGTTCAGCGGCACGGGCCTGGGTCTCTCTCTCGCGCGTCGGATCGCGCGGCTGCTCGGCGGCGACGTCGAGGTCGAGAGCACGCCCGGGCGGGGCAGCCTCTTCACGGCGCGTGTCGCGACCGGGCCGCTCGAGGGCGTCCGGATGTGCCTGCCCGGCGAGGTCGACGCGATCATCGCCACCTCGCCGCGTACCGTGTCTCAGCCATCCGATGCGCTGCAGGGCCGGATCCTGATCGCGGAAGACGGACCGGACAACCAGAATCTGCTCCGCGCCATCTTCCGGCGCGCCGGGCTCTCGGTCGACGTGGTCGCGAACGGCGAGCAGGCCTGCGAGCGCGCTCTCGCCGCCCGCGATTCGGGCGAGCCGTACGACGTGGTCCTGATGGACATGCAGATGCCGGTCCTGGACGGGTACCAGGCGACCCGGCGCCTGCGCGACGCGGGGTACGCCGGGCCGATCGTCGCGCTCACGGCTCACGCGATGTCGGGCGATCGCGAGAAGTGCCTGCAGGCGGGCTGCGACGACTACGCGACCAAGCCCGTCTCGCGCGCGGACCTGCTGGCTCGGATCGAAGCGCAGCTGGCGAAGCAGCGCGTCAGAGGCCGCTGAGCCGCCACGCACCGCCCTCGAGCGCCGCGATGGCCTGTCGCTTCTCGCGGCCGACGACGCGCCAGACGAAGAACTTCCGCTCCTCGCGCGTGACCACGACCTCGGTCTCGAAGCGGGTCGGCGCGAGCTCCGCGATCCAGCTGACCGCAATGGTCTGTCGCACGTTCTTGGAGGCGAACGCCTGCTTGTAGCTCTCGAGCTGGCCGGGACGCAGCCGCTGCACCGATTGCAGCAGCGTCCAGTCGCGCGCGTTCAGGGCGCGATTCCAAGTGGCGAGCGCCGCGCCGACCGCTCGCTTCTCGGCGTTGCGGTCGGGCAGGGTGGGGCGCGCCGCCGCGACCGGTGCGGACGGCTTCGGATTCGCGGCGACCTGGCCGGCTTGCGGTGTCGTGCTCGCGGCCGCCGCTCCCGCCTTGTCGGGCGGCTGCGGCACCTCCGCGCGCAGCGCCTCCGCCTGCGCGAGTCGAGCGCGTTCGGCATCCGCGCGCTCGCAGCCCGAGCGCGAATCCGGGGCCAGGAGCGGGGCGAGGCGCGCGGACAGGCTGGGATCGGACGTCGCGAGCGGCTCGGTCGCGGCCTGCGCCGCGCGCACCGCAGCGTCGGCGGCCTGGCGAAGCCAGTGGTCGATCAGGTCCTGACACGTGCGCGTGTAGCCGTCCAGCGCGCGCGCGAACTGGCGCTCGGCCAGGTAGTAGCTCGAAGCGGCGAGCTCGCGCTCGCCGTCCGCCTGCTCCTCTTCGGTGTAGGCGAGTCGCCTTCGCGCGTCTTCGAGCGCCTCCGCAGCGCCCGGCTCGGTGCGGCCCTCGAGCTGCCCCACGATCGAGGCGGCGAGCGCGTGCGCGGTCTCGGCGTCGGTCCGGGCGGCACGGGCCGAAGCGAGCTCGCCACGGCCGGCGAAGGCGGCGTACAGGGCGTAGACCCCCAGCAGCGCGCCGACCACCACGGCAGCTCGGATGCCGGCCCTGCCGCGCGCGCCGGCCAGCGGCATCGCCGTGTTCGGCGTGGCAGGAGAACGCATCGCTTCGGCGAGCGCCTCGGCCATCGCGTCCGCGCTCGCGAAGCGCTGCTCCGGATCCATCCGGCAGGCGCGGCGGATCACGTCGCGAAGCGAGCCGGGCACCTGGGGCGGGAACTCGAACTCGAACTCCTGCGCCGTGCCCTGCAGGTTCCACAGGTGGCGCAGCACCTTCAGGCTGTTGGTCGAGTCCGCGCCGAGCGCCGTGTCGTAGATGGTGCGACCCGTCAGCACGCGGTAGAGCGAGAGCCCGAGCGAGAACAGATCCGTGCGCGTCGTGACCGCGAGCGAGAGCGACTGCTCGGGCGCCATGTACAGCGGCGTGCCCGGCATCTCGCCCTTCTGGGTCTCGGCCGCGGCCGCCGGCGCCTTGGCGATGCCGAGGTCTCCGAGCACCGCGCGCCCCTGCGCATCGACGAAGACGTTCTGTGGCTTGATGTCGCGGTGCACGACGCCCTCGGCGTGCAGGCGCGAGAGGGCGGACAGGATCTCCTGGAAATAGCGGACGATCTCCGCCAGCGAGCGCACGTCCTGCGCTCCGGCGTCGTCCGCGCGAGACGTGGGCCACTCGGGCTGGACCTGCGCGAGGGTGTGCCCCTCGATGTAGTCCATCGTGTAGAAGCTGCAGCCTGTGCCGGGGTCCTCGCCGAACTCGTAGATGTGGATCAGGTTCGGGTGCTGGATCCGCGACAGCAGCTCGGCCTCGCGGCGGAAACGGCGCAGCGTCTCGCCGTCCGCCTCGCCGGGCTTGAGCAGCTTCAGCGCCCGACGCGCCTCGAAGAGATCCGGATCGACGACCTCGAAGATCCACGACATCCCGCCGCCGGCGATGTAGCGGCGGACCGGATAGCGACCGATCCGCGAGAGGGCTTCGGGCTGCACGGGCTCCGCCATTTCCCCTGATCCCCCTCAGCGCCCCGCGAGATCCGAGCCGTGACGGCCGCGGACCGCCGCCTGGACCCCCGGGATGCTCTGGCTCGAATTCCCCATCGAAATCAAGATGTCGCCGGGCGGCCGGAGGATCCCCGGGGTGGTCGGCGCGGCGCGCCGTCCGACTGGCGCCCTCGCGCAGATTCGGGATGATGCCCGCCCGATGGCACTCCGCTGCGGCATCGTCGGGCTCCCCAACATCGGCAAGAGCACGCTCTTCAACGCGCTCACCGACTCGCGAATCGCCGCCGAGAACTACCCCTTCTGCACGATCGAGCCGAACTCGGGCGTGATTCCGGTGCCCGACGCGAGGCTCGCGCTTCTCGACTCGATCGTCCACTCGGCGCGGATCGTGCCCGCGACGGTGGAGTTCGTGGACATCGCGGGGCTGGTGCGCGGCGCGTCGGCCGGCGAGGGCCTGGGCAACAAGTTCCTGGCCCACATCCGCGAGACCGCCGCCATCATCCACGTCGTGCGCTGCTTCGTGGACCCGGACGTCGTGCACGTGGACGGCGAGCCGGCTCCGCTCCGGGACGTCGAGACGATCGAGACGGAGCTCGCGCTCGCGGACCTCGAGACCGCGGAGAAGCGGGCCGAGCGCGCGCGCAAGGTGGGCAAGTCCGGCGACAAGGAGGCGCAGGCCGAGTGCGCGTTCTTCGAGAAGCTGGTCGCGCATCTCTCCGCGGGACAGCCCGCGCGCACGCTCGAGGTTCCGGACGCGCAGGCTCGCGCCTTCCGCGAGTCCTGGCTGCTCACCGCCAAGCCGGTGCTCTACGTGGCCAACGTGGACGAGGCGGCGCTGTCCGACGGCAACGAGCTCTCGCGCGCGCTCGAGGCGCACGCGCTCGCGACCGGCGCGGGCTGCGTGCGCATCTGCGCGAAGGTCGAGGCCGAGCTCGTCGAGCTCGATCCAGCCGAGCGAAGTGCGTTCCTGGCCGAGCTCGGAGCCGACGCATCGGGTCTGGACCGGCTGATTCGCGAGGCCTACCGCCTGCTCGATCTGATCTCCTACTTCACCGCCGGACCCAAGGAGGTCCGCGCCTGGACGATCCGTCGCGGCACGAAGGCGCCGCAGGCCGCGGCCGAGATCCACACCGATTTCGAGCGCGGCTTCATCCGCGCCGAGGTGATTCCCTTCGACGAGTACGTCGCCTGCGGCGGCGAGGTCGGCGCGAAGGAGCGCGGCAAGATGCGCGTCGAGGGCAAGGACTACGTCGTCGCGGACGGCGACGTGATGCACTTCCGGATCGGAACCTAGGCCCGGCTCCGGAAGATCCGCAGCGGCAGGAACGTCAGGAGCTGCAGCGCCGCCGCGGCCAGGAAGAAACCTCGATACACCGCGAGTGGATCGGCCGCGCCCCCGAGCAGCGCGTCGAGCACGATGCCGGCGGCGAGGGGCGCGAGCCCGCACACCACGCCGACCGCTACGCTCGAGATCACGATCGTCGGCGCGGGCGACTCGGGCGGCGTGAGCTCGAAGAGCACGCGCGTGTCGGCCACGCCGAATCCGGCCGCGAGCACCGCCTGCGCGAAGAAGAACGCGATCGCGAGCGGCAGCGCGGCCGACCCCGCCGCCGCCAGGAACGCCAGCCCGACGTAGAGCGCGGCGGTTCCGACGGCAGCGCCACGGAAGACGACGTACGCGCCGAGCCGGTCGATCAGCGCGCCCCACAGGTAGAGCGAGGCGAGTCCTCCCAGGTAGAGCGAGATCGTGGTCAGCACCACCGTCGCATCCGTGAAGCCGAGCTCGCGCCGCAGCATCACGAGCGTGAACGGCAGGACGGACGTCCGCACGCCTGCAAATGCGCTGGTGCCCAGCAGGTACCGGCGCAGGCGCGGCTCGCGCCGCACGAGCGCCAACGCGTCGCGCGCGCGGATGCGCTGGTCGGTCCGTTCGCTGCGCTCCGGCAGTCCGCCGATCAGCGGCAACCGCGCCAGCCCGAGCAGCCACGCGACGCCGAAGAGCGCGCCGAAGCCGGCGGGGTTTGCGCCGAGCCAGAGCTGCGCGCCGGCGAAGAAAGCGATCAGCATCAGGTGCCAGGTCGTGCGGATCGCGCCGAAGAAGCGCCCGATCCGCTCCGGCTCCATGTAGCCGCGCAGGAGCGGAAACCAGACCAGCTCGCACAGGCTGACGCCGATCGCGGTGAGCGACAGCGACGCGAAGGCGAGCGCGAGCGCGAGCGGCGCCGCCAGCTCCTGTAGCGCGGCGAAGCCGACCAGCGGCAGGCTCGCCGCCAGCGCGATGCAGTGGCCGGTCAGCAGGAGCGCGCGCTTCGAGAACCAGGACACCAGGCGCAGCCCCGGAAGCTGGAGCACGAAGAGCCCGCGAGCGAGCCCACCCTGCAGGCCGATCAGCGTCTCGCTCGCTCCGAGCGTGACGAGCGCCAGGGTCGGAAGCTGCTCGGTGAAGGCGACCGAGAACGGGACGCCGACCGCGTTTCCGCCGATCGCGAGCCGTCGCCCGCGCGCGCGATCGGACTCGGACAGCGGCGGTGCGGGCTCCACGGCGACGCGCACTCTAGTGGCTGCGCGCGGGCGGCGCGAGTGCAGCGCCTTACCGGCGCTTGCTCACCGAGCTCGCCTGGTACTCCTCGATCAGCTTCTTCTGGATCTCGCCGGGAACCGCCGCGTACTTGGCGAACTCGAGCGTGAACTCGGCCTTGCCCTGGCTGCAGGAGCGAAGATCGGTGGCGAAGCCGAACATCTCCGCGAGCGGAACCTCGGCCTCGACCTGGCTGAAGCCGTCGAGGTCGTTCGAGCCGACCACGATGCCGCGGCGCTGCATGATCACCTTCATGTAGGCGCCCTGGAAGTCGCTGGGGCCTTCGACCTCGAGCTTCATGATCGGCTCCAGGATCACGGGCTTCGCCGCCGCGTACGCCTCCCGGAACGCGGAGCGCGCGGCGACCTGGAAGGCGAGATCCGAGGAATCGACCGCGTGCGACTGGCCGTCGTTCAGCACGACCTTCACGCCGAGAACCGGCGCGCCGATCAGGTCGCCCTTGGCGAGCGCCGAGGCGAAGCCCTTCTCGCAGGCCGGGATGTACTCGGTCGGGATCGCGCCGCCGCGCACCTCGTTCACGAACTGGAACTCGTCCGAGCCGGGGATCGGCTCGATGTAGCCGCCGACCTTCGCGTACTGGCCCGAGCCGCCGGTCTGCTTCTTGTGCGTGTAGGTGTAGTCCGCGCGGCGCGAGATGCACTCGCGGTAGGCCACGCGCGGCGCGCCGGTCTCGACCTCGCAGTTGTACTCGCGCTTCATCCGCTCGACGTAGACGTCGAGGTGCAGCTCGCCCATTCCGGCGATGATCGTCTCGTTGGAGTCCTCGTCGACCGAGCTGCGGAAGGTGGGGTCCTCGCGCATGAAGCGCGCCAGCGCCTTGCCGAGGTTGTCGCTCATCTTGTTGTCCTTGGGCTTGATCGCGAGCGAGATGACGGGCTTGGGCACGAACATGCTCGACATCGCCACGTTGTAGCCCTGCGCGGTGAAGGTATCGCCCGAGGCGCAGTCGATGCCGAAGAGCGCAACGATGTCGCCGCAGGTCGAGCGCTCGATGTCCTCCATCTTGTCGGCGTGCATGCGCACCAGCCGGCCGACCTTGTGGCGCCGCTTGGTGCGCGCGTTCACGATCGTGGAGCCCTTCTCGATCGTGCCCTGGTACACGCGGATGTAGGTCAGCTGGCCGTAGCGGCCGTCGTCGAGCTTGAACGCGAGCGCGACCAGCGGCTTGTCGGGATCGGTCTCGATCTCGATCTCGGCCTCGTCGTGGTCGAGATCGACGCCCTTGTTCTTGACCTCGTTGGGCGCGGGCAGGTACAGCGTCACGGCGTCGAGAAGCTTCTGCACGCCCTTGTTCTTGTAGGCCGAGCCCATGAACACCGGCGTGAGCTCGAGCGAGAGCGTGCCCTCGCGCACCGCCGCGACGATCTGCGCCTCGGTCGGCTCGCCCTCGAGGATCGCCTCCATCAGCTCTTCGGAGAACATCGAGACCGCGTCGAGCATCTTCTCGCGCGCCTCGGCGGCGGGCTTCTCGTAGTCGGCGGGGATCGCCTTCTCGACCACGTCCACGCCGGCGTCGCCCTCGAAGTAGAACGCCTTCATCTTGACCAGGTCGATCACGCCTTCGAGGCGGTCCTCGGCGCCGATCGGGATCTGCATCATCACGGCGTTGTGCTTCAGCTTCTCGCGCAGCTGCTCGGTGACGCGGAAGGCGTTGGCGCCGGAGCGGTCGAGCTTGTTGATGAACGCCACGCGCGGAACGTTGTAGCGGCGCATCTGGCGGTCGACCGTCATCGACTGCGACTGCACGCCTGCGACGCCGCAGAGCACCAGGATCGCGCCGTCGAGCACGCGCAGGCTGCGCTCGACCTCGATCGTGAAATCGACGTGGCCGGGCGTGTCGATGATGTTGATCTGGTAGCCGGCCCAGTCACAGTAGGTCGCGGCGGACTGGATCGTGATGCCGCGCTCGCGCTCGAGGTCCATCGAGTCCATGGTCGCCCCGACGTCGTCCTTGCCCCGGACCTCGTGCATCTGGTGGATTCGGCCGGTGTAGAAAAGGATCCGCTCGGTCAGGGTGGTCTTGCCCGAGTCGATGTGGGCACTGATGCCGATGTTGCGGATGAGCGAGATGTCGTTGGACATGGCCATGGCTCCCGGGGCCTCGATTTCGTGCGAAAACGGTTGTGGAAAAGGTCGCGCAGCATAACCCGAAACACGCACCCGCGCTCGGGATTTCTCGAGAAGCGCCGGCCGCGGACCCGCCGGGCCATCTCTGTTTCGGACGCCCCCGTTGGGGCCTTGACTGCCGCCCGGTTGCGCATCGCCTGCGACCCGGCGGCGGCGGAAACTAGCGAAGTAATCCCGCCGCGCGAGGGCACGCGGGTTACGATTCAGCCATGGTTCGAAAGCTATCCGCGGGATTGATCGCGGCGCTGGGCCTCGTGCTCGGGGTCGCGAGCACCTGCCGGGCTGCGCCGTTCACCTGGGAGATCGAGGGACAGGTGGAGCAGATCCTGTCGTGCAGCGCCACATGCGATCCGGTCGATCGCCCGGAGCTGACCAGCCTCGGGGTGATGGTCGGAGCGCCGCTCCGCGCGACGTACGTGCTCGAATCGGGCGCCCCCGACATGGACGCACTTCCCGATTACGGTCGTTACGTGGCGATTCTCTCCGCGAGCTTCCAGGTCGCCGGGTATTCGGTCTCTGCGACTGAGTTTCCGGGCGGTGCGGACCTCGTGGTGAACGTGCCCGACCAGGCGATGCTGCTTCTGGTCTCCCATGGCGGCACAGGTCCGTCGACTCTCAGCAACCCGATCGTTGGACTCGAAGTTCTCGCCGACGTGCCCGGAACGTTCGCATCGGACGCGCTACCGCTCGCCCCGCCGAACCTTGGCGCGCTGCATCCCTACGACCCGAACGACCCGAACTTCGGATTCGGCACCAGCTTCGCCGTCCTCTACGACGGGGTTCAGATCCGCAGCTCGATCTCGAGCTGGACTCTGGTTCCGGAGCCGAGCGTCTTCGCGCTCTCGCTGCTCGGGATCGCGCTCGTGCGGGTGGCCGCGCGCGGGTTCCGCTCGGCGTAGCTAGCGCGCGACCAGCGCTCGGGCGCGCTCCAGCGCGGAGTCGATGTCCTCGAAGACGTTGTCGGCGCCGATCGAGTCGAGTAGCCCCGAGCGCTCGAGCACGATCAGCGGTTGCGCGTGGATCCCCGAGAGGACGAGCGTGGTGCCGTCCCGGCGGGTCTTGTCGGCCAGGTCCTCGAGCGCGCGCAGGCCGGTGGCGTCGATCGAGAGCACCTCGCGCAGGCGCACGATCAGAACCTTCGGCTTGCGCTCCACGCCGCGCAGCGCGTCGCGGAACTTGCTCGCGGCGCCGAAGAAGAAGCTCCCGTACACCTCGAAGACCTCGACGCCGTCCGGCACCTGGCGGCGCGCGATCGCGCCCGGGTCGGCGGGGTTCTCGCCCTCGCGCATCACGCTGGTGATGAAGCCGGCCTGCGACAGGCTCGAGACGCGGTGCATGAACAGGAAGCTCGACAGGACGATGCCCACCTGCAGGGCCACGATCAGGTCGACCGCGACCGTGATGACGAAGGTCGACAGAAGCACCAGCACGTCGCTGCGCGGGCTGCGGAACAGCCGCACGAACATTCGCCACTCGCTCATGTTGTAGGCGACCACCAGCAGGATTCCCGCCAGCGCGCAGATGGGGATGCGCTCCGCCAGCGGACCGGCCGCCAGCACGATCACGAGCAACGTGAGGGTGTGGACGATGCCGGCGATCGGCGTGCGCCCGCCGTTCTTCACGTTGGTGGCGGTGCGCGCCAGCGCCCCCGTCGCGGGAATGCCGAGGAAGAGCGGCGAGGCGAGATTCGCGATCCCCTGCGCCACCAGCTCCATGTTCGAGCGGTGCCGGCCGCCGATCATGCCGTCGGCCACGACGGCGGAGAGCAGCGACTCGATCGCGCCCAGCATCGCGATCGCGAAGGCGGAAGGCAGCAGCTCGCGCGCCATGCCCAGATCGAAGCTCGGCACGCGGGGCGAGGGCAGCGTGGCGGGCACATGCCCGAAGCGATCGCCGATCGTCTCCACCGGCAGGTCGAAGAGAGCGACGAGAGCGGTCGTCACCACGATCGCGACCAGCGGCCCGGGAATGCGCGAGCCGATGCGCGGCCAGTAGAGCAGCAGGAAGACCGTGCCCAGCGAGATCGCAGTCGCGGTCGGACTCCAGCTCGCGGCGTGCTCGGCGTACGCGCGCAGCTTCTCGAACGTCTCCGCGGGCACGCTCTGCATCGAGAGCCCGAAGAAGTCGCGCATCTGCGCGAGCGCGATGATCAGCGCGATCCCGGTGGTGAAGCCGACCGTCACAGGGTAGGGCACGAACTTGATCGCGCTGCCCAGCCGCGCGAAGCCCATCGCGACCATCAGCGCGCCGGCCATCAGCGTCGCGACCGCCAGCCCGTCGTAGCCGTGCTTCTGCACTACGCCGTAGACGATCACGATGAACGCGCCGGTCGGGCCGCCGATCTGCACCCGGCTGCCGCCGAGCAGCGAGATCAGGAATCCCGCGACGATCGCCGTGTACAGGCCCTGCTCGGGCTTCACGCCCGAGGCAATCGCGAACGCGATCGCCAGCGGCAGGGCGACGATGCCGACGATCACTCCGGCCAGTGCGTCCTGCGAGAGCTGCGCGAGCGACACGCCCTCGCGGAGGCAGGTCCAGAGCTTCGGTTCGAGCCGGACCTGTTCGTCCGGCGTCTGGCTGACCACTCCTCCCTCCAGGCCCGATCCGAGCCGGCCGGGAACATAGCGCGGCGGCGGGCGGAGGAACTCGCGTAGGATCGGGCACGATGAAGCTCGCCAAGCCCCGGATCGACGTCGGCCTGCACACGAACCGCCGCGAGGAGATGCTCGCCTTCTGGCAGAACGAGGTCGGGCTTCCGTTCGAGGAGCTCCTGCCGATGGGCCGCGGGCTGCAGCAGCACCGGCACGGGCTGAACGGCTCGGTGCTGAAGATCAACCACGCGCGGGAGCCGCTCGGCTCGGAGCCGCCCAGCGGCTACCGCGAGCTGTGGATCGCGCGCCCGGGCCTGACCGAGCCGCGGCGGCTCGCCGACCCGGACGGGAACACGGTCGTGCTCGTGCCGCCGGGACACCAGGGCGTGTCGGCGATCGGCGTCGACCTCGCGGTGTGCGACGAGTCCGCCTTCCACGACTTCTACGGCCGCGCGCTCGAGCTCGAGCCGGCGGGTCCGCGCGCATACCGCTGCGGCGACTCGCTGCTGCGCTTCGCGCGAGACCCGAGCGCGGTCGCGTCGGGGCGAATGACGGCGCTCGGCTACCGCTACGTCACGATCCAGGTCTTCGACGTCGACGCGGAGCACGCGCGCATCCTCGAACGCGGTGGCGCGGAGGGCAGCCCTCCGCGCACGCTGGGATCGGTCGCGCGGATCTCGTTCGTGCGCGACCCCGACGGGAACTGGATCGAGATCTCGCAGCGAGCGTCGCTCACCGGCCCGCTTCCGCGCTAGCCCGCATTTCTCACCACGGTGATCCGTAGGTGGTCGCGGTGCGCTGCGAGGGCGTCGGCGGTGGTGGCTCGGCGGCCGAGGGCCAGCGGCGGCCTTCCC
>Ga0194127_10008003_pt1 | contig 11470 bp, 12 predicted proteins | sample TA2KigC100mmetaG_FD_148624 | JGI IMG/M metagenome (GOLD analysis project Ga0194127, IMG submission 148624) | Freshwater microbial communities from Lake Tanganyika, Tanzania - TA2015036 Kigoma Deep Cast 100m | ecosystem: Environmental > Aquatic > Freshwater > Lake | place: Tanzania: Lake...
CCCCCAACGCTCCCTCGGTTGGGTCCCCCTTGATGTCCCAGCCCCCACCCGGCAGTTCGACCAGACGCGTGTCTGAGGCGAGCGCGGAAGCGATGAGCGTTTGCCGCAGGGCAGGCGTCGGCGCGGAGGGCGTGCCGCCGTTCGTGGAAAATTCACCATGCGGGGCGTATCCCGCTCCCGAAACGCTGAACATTTGCCCACCCGTGAAGATGCGGCGGACGGTCATCTCGTCTTTGGTGAGCGTGCCGGTTTTATCCGAGCAGATCACCGAGGTGCTGCCCAGCGTCTCCACGGCGGGCAGGCGGCGGATAAGCGCGTTGCGTTTCACCATCTTTTGCACGCCGATGGCGAGTGAGATCGTGACGACGGCGGGCAGCGCCTCAGGCACAACCGCCACAGCGAGGGCAATGCCGAAGATTAGCATCTCGATAAAAGGCTGGCCTCGGAACAATCCCAGCGCGACGATGATGGCAACCACCACAAACGCGGCGCGCGCCAACACTGTGCCGACCTTGTCCAGGTTTTGCTGGAGGGGCGTGCGACCCGTCTCCACATCCTGGAGCATTTTGGCGATCTTGCCAAACTCGGTCTGCATGGCGGTCGCCGCCACCAGAGCCTTGCCGCGACCATAAGTCACCGCCGTCCCGGCGTGGACCATGTTCCTGCGGTCGCCGAGAGGCAGGTCTTCGTTTTCCAAGTCTCTGACGAATTTCTCCACCGGGACCGATTCTCCGGTGAGCGCAGCCTCGTCCACCTGCAAGTTGACTGCTTCGAGCAGGCGCGCGTCCGCCGGGACCCGGTCACCCGTGTGGAGGAGGATGACGTCGCCCGGAACCAAGTCTCTGGCTGGGATTTTGACTTCCTCCCCATCCCGCAGGACGGTGGCGGTGGGCGCGGCCATCTGCTTCAACGCTTCGATGGCACGCTCGGCGCGGTATTCCTGAATGAACCCAAGCACCACCGCGAACAGCACAATGACCGCGATGACAATCGATTCGACGCCATGTCCAAGGAATAACGAAATGGCTGTCGCGCCGAGCAGGATGAGGATGAGAACGTTCTTGAATTGTTCTAATAAAATTTCCCATGGCGAGATGCGGCGGGCAGCCTGCAATTCATTGGAGCCGTATTTCGCCAAACGGCTCGCCACTTCAGCTCGGCTCAATCCGGAGCTTTGGCTGTTGAGCTGCTGAAATGCTTCGTGAACGGCGAGCGTATGCCATAATTTGTTTTGCATTTACTTCTTTACTCCTTCATTGTTCGGTAGTTTCTAGTTGGGCGCAGAAAAAGGTTCAAACCGTTGAGAACGCAGAGAGCGCAGAGTTTCACTTTGATTTTCTCGCAATTCTCGGCGGTCTCCGCGAATTCCCCTCGCACTTCCCGCCAGGGCAAGTGTGCGGTTATTCCGTCACCTGCACTTGGACGGGAGATTATTTATTGTTAAAGTTATTCATGTCCTCGCGCCTGGGCATTCGGGATTTGAAAATGAAATAATCCAGCAGGTAGATCGCTCCAGCCATGAGGGGCAGGAAGATCAACGCCAGAATTTCCTGAACGTAAAGCAATAGATCTTCGAACCATATTGCGATCGCTGTGCCGCCCGCGCCGCCAACGGCGGCAGGCTTCCAGAGTCGCCGAAAGATTCGGAGGCGGCCGGCAGAATTTGGATGGTTGGACATGGGATTCTCCTTTAAGCGTGAAAAAAGCTTCTTCCTATTCGTCATCCGCTCTCATGGGAACTACCCAGGGCTTCCACATGCGGCGGATGACAAGGAAATACGCAACCGCCGCCATTGCTGCGGAAAGAAGGACGTAGGGAAAGGCTCGTTTGACGTGGGCGCTGACCAGGTGCCATTCGTGGCCGAGAAGGTACCCCGCACCAATGAGCATGGTGCACCAGATATATGCGCCAACGAAAGTGGCAACAAAGAAGACTGCAAAAGGCATTCGCGCCAAACCAGCGGGAATGCTGACGATTGTTCGGATGCCCGGTATGACACGCCCAACCAGGGTCAACCCCGCACCCCAGCGATCAATTAGCGCCTCAGCGCGGTCAATATGTGCGGGGTCAATGCGCACCCAGCGGGCGAGTTTATCCACAACAGGGCGCCCACCCAGCCGCGCCATCCAGTAGGTGATGGATGCGCCGGTGACACTGCCAAGTGCGGCGTAAAACCCGCCGAGAAAGATCATGGAGGGATGAAGTTGATGCTCCGAGATAAGCATCCAGCCCGCCAATGCCAGGATGATTTCGCTTGGGGTAATGCCTGTGGCGTTTTCGAATGCAAGCAAGGCAGCCACGCCAAACCATCCCCAGGCGTCATAAATGGTGTGGGCGGTAGTGAGAATGGTCTTTTCCAGTTCGGCGATCACTGTCCTTCTCCCTACCCGATATCGAACAATTCGCCGAGGATGGATGTTCTGCGTTTTTTGTAGTTATTCCTCCCAGATTCGAAGCGATCCTCATCATCGTCACCATTGCGACGATGCCACTTTTCCTCCATGGCGGTGGAACGCTCGATGATCTTGTCCCCTTCGCCGCGATCCAGCCAGACGCCGCGGCATTGGGAGCAATAATCAATTTCGATCCCTTCCCGATCGCTGATGAGCAGGGGAATCTTACAAGTTGGGTAATTCATGGTCTCTCCTTCGATAATTCAAACAAACAGGTACAACTGGCTGAAAAAGCCAAGTAGTTCATGCCGCGCCAGGTCATGGTGACACAACGACTGGAAGCCGTTAGATCGAGACGGGCGTTGGTTGGTTGGTTGTTATGAAACCTTGGGAGGGGGAAAATCAGGCAGCTGGACCGCGGGATGGTGATGCAGACGGGCTGAAATGGAGTTTGAGAAGGTGCAACTGCCAATCGTCGCGCTAAGCAGTACGAATATTGCATCCTCTTCAAATTCGGACGGGTCGAATTCGATTTCAGAAATCTCCACCGCAGGCGCGACCAGCAAGCCACCCAGGGAAAGGCAGAGGAACAAGAGCATGAAGAACGGTTGGAGATGACGCAACATAACCATTTCGACGAGAATTCCCAAAGGAAAGAAAAAGACCAACGCCAAGAATAGCGATGGTCTTGCGCTTTCAGTCAGACAGCCGGGAAAGTTATTTTCCGTATTGACGACTGTCCATCCCGAAGAGCCGGGCGGCTACTCCCCATCGGAGTGATTACAGTTTACAGGATTCAGGGATGGGAGTCAATGCTCTGAGAATTAGATTTCGATGACAATTTGACCTTAGGTGGGCATTCATTCGAGCCAAGGTAAACAACAAATCTCTAACCGGGAAGATATTTTCAGCACCCATAACGAATTTCCAGGAGGCCTGCTCGAAAAATACGTGGAATCAATGCTTTACCACTCGCCGACCTGCCCTCGGCTCACCCCGACTTGGATGCAAGGCGTCGAAATAGATCTGACCGCCCGCCTTCCAGCACGTACTGACAGAGAAATTGCACACTACACTGCCGGTTGATGTCCAGTCAGCGACGAAGGTGAAGTACATGCCCGCGCCGCGCGCGGGGGATTTGAGACTGGGAGGAGGTCGTAAGACTCTTCCATCCCGCGCAGGGTGCGGATGAGTCTGCGGGTCAGTCGGCAGGCAGAATCCCTCCTGAGGTGAGTTACAATTCAAGCGCGATAAAGGAGCAATCATGCAACTCACTGAAGATATTCGAAAAAAAATCCTTCTCTTTCAACGCACAGAGATCACCGAGTACCACATCTACAGCAAACTTGGCAGGAAGGTCAAATCGTCCGAAAACGCGAAGATCCTGCAACAGATCGCGGACGATGAACTGCGCCATTATCATGGATGGAAAAAATACAGCGGGCAGGAAGTCCCACCATACCGTTTCAAAATATGGTTTTATTATCTCGTCAGCCGCGTGTTTGGCTTCACCTTCGGGGTGAAGCTGATGGAGATAGGCGAGGAAAAAGCACAGGCGAATTACGACGCCGTCGCCCGGGTGATACCCGAAGCGAAGAAATATCAGGAGCAGGAGGACAAGCACGAGCATCAACTGCTCAACATGCTGGACGAGGAGCGCCTGCGATATGCCGGCTCTGTCGTTCTCGGTCTCAACGATGCCTTGGTGGAATTGACCGGCGCCCTGGCCGGCCTGACGCTTGCGCTGCAGAATGTGAAATTGATCGCCCTCTCCGGATTGATCACCGGCATCGCGGCTTCGATGTCCATGGCAGCCAGCGAATATTTGTCCACACGCTCTGAGGAGACGGCCAAACATCCAGTCCGCGCGGCTGTTTATACCGGGATTGCCTACATCGTCACGGTCACCCTGCTCGTCCTGCCTTACTTGTTGATCGAAAATTACTACATCGATCTGGTGATCGCGCTCACGACCGCGGTGATCATCATTGCCATCTTCAACTATTATATTTCTGTAGCCAAGGGCGAATCCTTTCGAGCCCGCTTCCTGGAAATGGCCGGGCTGAGCCTGAGCGTTGCCGCCTTTTCTTTTGTCATCGGATATTTCATCCGCCAATGGCTTGGGATTGAGGTGTAAACCGGCCTTCACCTCCTTCCTCCCTCCTGTCGAAAAGGGGAATATTGGCATGAAGATCTTAACCGTAGATATAGGCACAGGTACGCAGGACATTTTTCTTTACGACTCGAACCTCGACCTCGAGAATGGATTTAAACTCGTCCTGCCTTCACCTACCATGATGGTCCATCGCCATCTCAAGCAATCGCTTCGCGCGCGGACCCCGATCCTGCTCACCGGCCATCAAATGGGCGGCGGACCCTCGGCATGGGCAATCGAGGAATACGCGCAGGCGGGAATCCCGGTGTACATGACTCCGCTTGCGGCGACGACAATCAACGACGAGTTGGACAAAGTGGAGGCGCTGGGAATAACAATTGTCTCAGAAGATGAAGCGAATGACCTGCCATCCACTGTCAGTCGTCTTGAATTGAAGGATTTCGATTTTCTCGCAATCGCAAAAACATTTGCTGATTATGGAGTTTGGCTAAGGGATTTAGGCGCAATCGCCGTTGCCGTCTTCGATCACGGCAACGCACCTGCGGATGTTTCGGATCGGCAGTTTCGATTTGATTATTTGGATATGAGGATAAGAGAGAGAAATTCCCTCGCTGCTTTTGCCTACCCCTCCAGCGACATCCCCAAAATAATGACTCGCCTCCAATCCGTCTCGGATTCCGCGGGGGAACTGCCTTGTCCGTTGGTGGTGATGGATACGGCTCCTGCCGCAGTGCTGGGCGCGGGGTTTGACCCGGTCGTTGCTCAACGCAAGCAAAGAATCATTTGCAACATTGGGAATTTCCACACGTTGGCGTTTCGTTTGGGAGAGAAAGGTATCGAAGGTGTCTTCGAGCATCACACAGGCGAGATTGATTTGGAAAAACTCGAATCGCTATTGTATAGGCTTGCCGATGCGTCACTGAAACATGAAGATGTTTTCAGTGATATGGGTCACGGCGCGTTGATGTATACGCAAGAAAAGATTGAGTTTGGGAACGACGATTTCGATGTGGTGGTAGCGGGCCCACGACGCGGCATGTTTAATCGTCAATCGTCAATACCAAATCGCAAATCGTTGCGTCCTTATTTTGCCGTCCCGTTTGGTGACATGATGATCGCAGGGTGTTTTGGTCTTTTAGCCGCGACGGCGGATGTCCTGCCGGAGTTGGGTGAGCTAATTCAAAGGTCGTTGCGAGGCGAGGGCAGGCGTGGAGTCGCTCCGTGGGATGCGTAAAATCAGCCTGAAAAAGTGAGAAGTTTGCGCGGGCTTTTTCGTCTTTAACTTCAAATCCAAATTTTCAAGGAGTTAAGCAATGAAAAAGAATCCGTGGATCGCCGCAGTATTGAATTTCTTCTTTATGGGACTCGGCACGCTGTACATCGGCCGCCGCAAATTGACTGGGTTGGGACTCACCCTCGCCGCCCTCGCTCTTACGTATGTGGAGCTGAATCTACAAACTGCCGCGCCCGCGCTTTACCCCATCATGTTTGGGGCGGTGTTCGTCGCGAATACCGTGCTGGCAATTGATGGGTATAACGAAGCGAAGATGTGACATTTCGTAGGGGTGGGGAAATTCCGCCCCTACAATTGCATTGACAACCCAAACCGCGTCACCAAATGCGGGGATAAGAACGCGGTTACTTCGACAACCTCATCACCTGAGAATATTGGCAAGAGGATGCCGAAGGCTTGGTAGGTTTCCCCCTCTGCACGGTAGATGCCAAAGGCGGGACGTCCGTTCGAGGAAGTGAGTATGAGTTTCCACTTGACGTTTGGCATGAAGACCAAATTTCGTAACGCGCGTTGAATGGATTCGCGCCCTGCGAACCAGAGTCCCATCGGCGGCATGGCGAAGGTTGCTTTTTGGTGGAGCAGGCGAATCAACGAAGTGACATCGCCCGATTCCCACGCGTTGACAAATTGAGCGAGGTGCTGTTTCGGTGCGGGAGTCTCTTCATAAGATGAGGGTTCGAGATTTTTTCTGGCGCGATACAACAGGTTGTTGATCGAGTCCACGGTGAGGTTGAGGGCGGCGGCGGTCTCTTCCGCGCTCCAGTTGAAGACTTCACGCAATATCAAAACGACGCGTTGACGCGCGTTGAGTCTTTGTAACGCGACCATGAAAGCCAGCGAAATGGTCTCGCGGCGTTCGTAGGAATGTTCGGGGGTGGGGTCAGGGCTGGTTAGCCAGGAATCAGGTAGAGGGTCCAGATAAAAGGCGGAGAGATTTGGGTGAGGCGGCTCGTCAGGATTCGATGGATCGCCATCGATGGGGAGCAGAATCCGTTTTTTGCGTTTGCGGAATTCGTCGAGCCAAAGACGCGTGGCGATCACATACAACCAATTGCGGAACGAGCCGTTCCCATCGAATGATTTGAGTTTGCCCCAGGCGCGGAGGAAAGTCTCCTGCACGAGGTCTTCGGCATCGTCGAGGGAGCCGCTCAGACGATAACAATGGACGAGGAGCGGTTTGCGATGCACTTCAACGAGGGCATTGAACGCATTGTTATCGCCTGCGCGGGCGGATGCTAAATTTTCGTTTTCATTCGACAGGATCATGGAAATCCTCTATTTATTTGGTGCGTTGCTTCAAGGCGATATCATAAGACCGACGGAGCAATTGTATCGCACGCGTCACGTCGTTATCCTCGCGCAGGTAAAAACTGACCCAGCCCGATTCGGGCAGGATGTGATGTTGCTCCGCTTCCCCCGCCGCGACAATTTCATCGCGGACTTTTTTCGGGAAGGGAATATCCACGAGCGAGTCGCCGTGGATGTGACCGATCTCGCGTTTGCCGATGCGAAATTCCACGCCGCCGAAACGATGCGGATGAGACTCGATTCCATCCCAAGTGAGCAGAGTTTCTATGATCTGTTTGAGTGCACCGCGGATGGGCATTGTTTCTCCATGTAGTCTCTGAACGATTGGAGGGGCAGGGTTCTTACTTTTCGGGATGGAATATAATGAATATCAAAGCCGACTCGGTCGTTAAGTAAGGCGGGTGGTCTTCGCGTCCGTATCGAAACCACCGAGGCATGAACATCACGGGAGAACAATTAATGTGCGGAATTTTCGGATACATCACCAATAAAGAAGAAGCGCTCGGACCTATTTTGATCGCGGCGGCGGAGAGATTGACATATCGCGGTTATGACTCGGTCGGTGCGGCGGCATTGAACAACGGGACGATTGATCTGCGAAAAGATGTGGGGAAGGTGGAACAGGTCGCTGAGAAATACAGTTTTACGGAGCTTCGTGGTCAGCGCGGGATCACCCAACTGCGCTGGGCGACATTTGGTGAGCCTTCGCAAATCAACGCTCAACCCCATCTTGATTCTGATGGCGACATGGTCGGCGCGCACAACGGTAATGTGGTCAACAACATCGAGTTGCGCGAGCAGTTCATCGCCGAGGGCATGACAGTCCGTTCGCAGAATGATGGCGAGACGTGTGTTCATGCCGTTGAAAGATATATCAATCGCGGCTATGAATTCATAGACGCCATTCGTTTGGCATATGGCGATCTCGAAGGCGATTATGCGTTCGTCATCGGACGCGCAAACGATGACAAGCTCTACGCGTTCAAAAAAGGTTCGGGCATGGTGGTGGGACTCGGCGAAGGATTCACCTGTGTCTCGTCGGACCTGCCTTCGATATTGCCGCTCACGCGTGAAGTGATCCGCCCGCAGGATGGAGAGATCGTCACGCTGTGGGCAGACAGGGTCGAGGTACGATCAGTGAAGGATGGGAAACTCATTGACAGAAAACAGGAAACAGTCACGGAGTCGATGGATGCGGTGCAGAAGGGCGGGTATGCTCATTTCATGTTGAAGGAAATCCACGAGCAGAGTCAGGTTGCACGTGAGTTATCCCATGTATTGAACGGCAATCGCGAAGTCGATGTGCTGGTCGGGAAGATGAAGAACGCGCGTCACCTCTATTTCATCGGTTGCGGCACTAGTTATCACGCCGCGTCTGTTGGCGCGGTGTATTTTGCGCAACTGGCGGGACGCGCCGCGATCCCTGTGCTGGCGCCGCAGGGGATCGCGCAATACGCGCCGGCGGTGAGTCACGCTGATGTCGGGATTTTCGTCAGTCAATCCGGCGAGACCAAGGATGTGCTCAACGCGTTGGAAGCGGCGGAGGCGCACGGCATGGAGTGTTTCGGACTGGCAAACGTGGTCGGCTCGACGTTGACCAAAAGCGCCTCCCTCTGCCTGCCCTTGTGCTGCGGGTATGAGATCAGTGTTCCTGCAACAAAGACTTTTACCAATCAGGTAGTGACCTTTTTATATCTGGCTTTTAAGATGGAGGGGAAGGACCCTTCGTCTCCGCTCGACGGTCACTCGCTCCGCTCAGGGCAGAGTATATTTGAAGTGATCCCCGAACTAATGGAGAAGACCATCGAGATGGTCGAGCCACAAATCAAAGCCATTGCAAAAGACATCAACGAGTGGAACGATCTCTACTGCCTCGGCTACGGAGCAACCTATCCCATCGCGCTCGAAGGCGCGTTGAAATTAAAGGAGATCACCTACGCCCACTGCGAAGGGATGCTCTCGACCGAGTTCAAGCACGGACCGCTCTCCGCAGTGAGCAAGGGCTTCCCCATCATTTTCGTGGCTGGACCGAATGACGTTCCGCTCATCATCAGCGGCATCAACGAAGTGAAAGTGCGCGGCGCACGGACGATCGTCATCGCCGAAGAAGACCCCCGCCTGCACGCCAACGCGGACGACGTTATCGTGCTCCCCAAATCCGACCCGCAGATTTCGGCGTTGCTGGGTGTGCTGCCGTTGCAATTGCTGTCGTATCACATGTCCGTGATGCGCGGGTTCGATCCCGATTTCCCGAGGAATTTGAGCAAGACCTTGACCGTTGACTAGGATGGACTTGACTTCGGAAGTCTGTGAGACTTCCGAAGTCTTTTATCTCTCTGAAGCGATTATGCTCAACGGAGAACGAAATGATAACAAATACGAAACCCCCCGCCTTTGGTTGCTGCCTGATCGCGCTCATCCTGCAGCTCGCATTGGCATGCTCCCCTTCCAGACATAAAATTCAGGGTGACCATTGGGTGATTTTCCCTGCCGAACAGGCAGAGGAAATGAAGATCGGCAGCTGGCTGCTTTCCGGCGGTCAAACAATCGATTATTGGACTCCCTCTGAAAAAGGCATCCTGGAGTTGGAAGATGGTCTGGCCAATTTCCTGAAGAAAAACACGGAGAGTTTCGATTCACAGAAATCGCCCGTGTTGGAGCGATTGGATGGGTACAATCGGCAATATACGGGAATCATTCTGGATGGCAGGAAATTCATCTACGCCAATTGCCTATGCGACGACCTGGGAATAGATTGGGAAACCGAGTATGTATTCATACTCGACCAGGGCGATTGTTATTTCCAATTCAAATACCACGTGGACACCGGTGAGTATTTCGATCTTCAAATAAACGGAGAAGCGTGATCATAGGTGGGCAAAAATGAAGGGAATATGAATACAAGGGATGATGTGGGCAATTGAATATTCCAATTTTCTCCTGAATAGTACATAAGTACCAGGTCAGTGAAATTCGGTCGAAATAACGAGTTTGCATAATTGCAAACTTAAAACGCGCGTTTTTCTGGAAATCCGGGAGACGGTAGGGATACAATTTTTCCCAGTTTCTATAAGGAGAATCCCTATGAACCAACTATCCCGTCTCATTTCTTTCATTTTACTCAGCGGATTGATCCTCTCCGCTTGTACACCCGCCGCCGAGCCAGCCGAGCAGCAACCAGCACCTACGGAGCCGCCTGCCGCGGCAGCCGGCGCGACAGAAGCCGCTGCCCCGGAACCGGCAGCCACGGAAGCCGCCGCTGCCCAACCAGGAGCAGGCTCCGGCGTTCAACACACCTCCATTCCCGGTGAACCTCCCACGTCGGGAGGTGAAAAATGGGGAGATCACAGCACGATCAGTTCGACAAGCCCTGTCCGGGCGTTGGTGGGCGACCGCTTCTCCGAGGGCAAATTCGAACGTCCCTATAACGCCAATACCATGGACGTGCACTTCCCGCAACTTGATATCGACCGCGCGGTTGTCTACCCGGAGGATCCCACCTGGGTCTACGCCGTCATCACCATGGTTGGCCGCGATGCGGGCGATGTCTTTTCCGGTCAGTACGCCCTTGAGCTGGACCTGGACCGAAACGGCCGGGGCGAAATCCTGATTATGTTGGATCGGCCATCCTCTGCCGAATGGACCACACAGGGCGTCTGGGTGTACACCGACGCCAATGCAGATATTGGAGGAGTGAGTCCCTTCAAAGCGGATAGCGCCGGTGCCTCCAGCGACGGATACGAAAACGTATTATTCGATCAGGGATCCGGAGATGACCCCGACCTTGCCTGGGTTCGCCTTGATCCGAACAATCCCACAAGTTTCCAAATCGCCTATAAACAGTCCCTCCTTGGCGGAGTAACGAAATATACAGCCGGCATCCTGGCAGGGACCAGTCTGAATCCGGCGCTCTTCGACTACAACGATCATTTCACACACGAACAAGCCGGCGCTGCCAATCCGGACCTTCCGGTTTTCTATCCGATCAAAGGCCTGGCCGAATTCGACAATACCTGCCGGCAAGCGATCGCTTACGATCCATCCGGACTGGAACCCGGTCTTTGCCCGGTTCAATAAGCGAATAATATAAGTAGAAGAACCCAGCACAAAATCATCGTCCCCTTTCAGGTTAATGGGGACGATGATTTTTAACTTCACTTGATTCCCTTTTTTCCACACGAGGAGGTGGGGTATGAGCAACCCTTTCCAGGGTGATTTCCGGACCTGCAAAATGACTCTGTAACATAAGCGGTGGGTTTTGAGAAAAGGCGAACTTCTTGTAAGATGGTGATTGAGAGATCGCCACAGACAAGGAGTTCGCCATGCCAATTGTTGTCCTCAAGCTGCCGGATGTCAAG
>Ga0194127_10008013_pt1 | contig 11465 bp, 9 predicted proteins | sample TA2KigC100mmetaG_FD_148624 | JGI IMG/M metagenome (GOLD analysis project Ga0194127, IMG submission 148624) | Freshwater microbial communities from Lake Tanganyika, Tanzania - TA2015036 Kigoma Deep Cast 100m | ecosystem: Environmental > Aquatic > Freshwater > Lake | place: Tanzania: Lake...
CCCCACGGGATCGCCGCCGTTCAGCAACCGTACGTCGATGGCCTCGGCATCGAGGCCGAGCGCGGCCGCGATGCCGGCTCCGACGGTCACCAGTTCGGCGTGGTCGGGCAACGGAGCCGCCACGATGCCGAGGTCGACGTCGCGCGCCGGGCCGCCGCGCGCCGCCGAGCCGTAGAGGTAGGCCGCTGCCGCCCAGGGGTGCTTGCCGAGGATGGTCGCCGTGCAGGCGCGCAGGCGCTCGCGGTCGCCGTCGCACAGCGTGAGCCAGCGGATCGAGTCGGCATCCTGCACGCGCGGGACTCTATCGCGGCGCGGCGAACAGGGTCAACGCGGGCAACGCGCAAGCCGCGCGAAGCTGCGTTGCCGGGCGGCGCAGCGGGCGGAACTCGCAGCTGCGGCCTGCTCCATCACTCGATGCGGTCGAGCTGCGGGATCTGCGCGAAGTGCTGGTCGCGCGAGTAGAGGCAGAGACCGTGCTCCAACGCGAGGGCCGCGATCCAGAGGTCGTTCGCCGGGATCGGCGTGCCCTGGGCGCGCAGCTGGCTGAACAGGGTTGCGTAGTGGTGCGTGGTCGCCTCGGTCGCCAACAGGGCGTCCACTCCCGGTTTGGCCAGGAAGCGTTGCAGCGTGCGCTCGTTCGCGCGAGCGCGCGCGCTGGCCTTGAATCCCGCACGCAGTTCCGCCAGCACGACGAACGGCACGAGGACCGTTTCCGCACGCGCGATGACGGCCTCGACGTCGCGATCGCCGCGGCAGAGGTCGGTGTAGCGGTTGGTGTCGAGCACGAGCTTCATCGCCACATCTCCGGGTCGACGCGGCGCTGGTCCTGCAGGACGCGCTCCATCTCCGGGTCTTCCTGCCAGGTGCTGGCGATGTCGCCCCGGTCGCGCTGCGCCGGTGGCTCTCCCCCGATGCCCAGCGCTCGCAGCAGGGCCGCGATGGCGACCTCGTTGAGACTCTTGCTCTCGCGTCGGGCCAGGTCTCGGAGGGCGCGGTCCAGGTGCTTGGGCACGTTGCGGAGCGTGTACTGCATGCAGGCAATGTAGGCTGGAGGTGCCTACACGGCAAGTGACTGTGGATAAGCCACTTCTGGATCGTCGGACGTAGTCCTCGATCCACGCGGCAACGGGGCTGGTCAGCCGGCTGACGTCGCGGTCGCGGCGCGCGTACCTCGCCGGTCGCGCGCGCCACAGCCCACCGTCAGCCGATCACGATCACCATCGTGTCGGTGAACGTCACGCGCGGGTTCGGGCAGCCGCCGGTGCCCATGAAGTCGACGCCCTGCACCGCGATGGTGACGCCGATCAGTCCGGGGTTCAGCGGGATGTTCAGGTTGTGCGCGCTGCCGAACAGCGACGTCATCCACTCGTGGCCGGCGATGCAGGTGCAGAACGGCGTCGCGCCCGGGAAGAGACCGAAGCCCAGGAACGGCGCGCCCGTGACGTTGCCGAGCGTCGTCGTCACCGTCGAACCGATGCGCGGGTAGCCCGTGCACTGGATCGTCGTCGGGCCGCAGGCGTGCGCGTTGCGCGTGATCGAGCCGGTTCCGCTGCCGTACTGGACCTCGACGTCGAAGCTGCCCGTGTAGCCGCTGAAGCCGCCGACGCGCACGTAGTAGGTCGTGCCGTTCGTCGCGTTGATCTGCACGCGCGAGCCGAGGCTGCACCAGTCGTCGTTGCAGCCGAGGTTCGCCAGGATGTTGCAGTCGCCGGCGAACACCTGCATCACGGTGTCGAACGTGCGCGTGCCCGTGCACGTCCAGAACGTGATCGGCACGGTCGCCGTCGCCACGTAGCGGAACCACACGTCGTTGCCCGTGTTGAATCCGCACGGCCAGGCCGGCGGCGAGGTCGTGGCGCCGACGTTGCTGAAGGGGCCGTTGACGCCCATCGCGAGCGTGGCCGCGTTGACGCACTCGTCGTTCTGCGGCACGCAGGCGACCGTCAGCACGGCCTGGCCGGTGGCACCGGCGTAGCCGCCCATGCGGATCCGGTAGCTCAGGCCCTGCGTGACCGGCACGACGACCGAGCTGCCGAGGCCGCACGCGTCGTCGTTGCAGCCGAGCGGCGAGAGGCTGCCGCAGGCGCTGAACACCTCGAGCGCGGTGTCGAAGGTGCGCGCCGCGTTGCAGGTGTCGACGACGAGCCATCCGGTGCAGGTCGCCGTGTAGGCGAACCAGACGTCGTTGCCGCCCTGCGCGCACGACCAGGCGAACGACGTCGTCGCGCCGAGCGTCGAGAACGGCCCGTTGGCGCCGTTGCCGATCGTCACCGCGTTCACGCATTCGTCGTTGGCCGGATACTGGGCCACGTCGAGTCCGAACGTGCCGGCGGCACCTTGGTAGCCGCCGACCCGCACGTAGAGCGTGCCGCCCGCGTTGGTCGGCACGTTCACGCGCGATCGCACGTTCGAGAGGGTGCAGAACGCGTCGTCGTCGTTGCAGGCGAGCCAGGTGAGCGCACCGCAGCTGCCCGAGAAGGCCTCGATCACCGTGTCGAAGTTGGACGCCGGATGGCAGGTCGAGAACTGCACGACGGTCGCCGGCGGCGCCTGGTAGCTGAACCACAGGTCGCGACCGCCGGGCCCGCAGGCCCAGCCCGGCGCGGAACTCGTCGCCGGGCCGTTGCCGAACGGCCCGTTGCTGCCGAGCTGCAGCGGCACGGCGCCGGTGCACTCGTCGGCGAGATTGCACGAGGTGATCGTGAGGTCGAACGCGCCCTGGGCGCCGTTGTAGCCGCCGACGCGCACGTGGTAGGTGTTGCCGGCGGTCAGCGGTGCCGCGACCGCGGACCCGTTGCCGCAGGTGTCGTCGTTGCAGCCGATCGAGGTGAGGTTGCCGCAGGAGCCCGCGAACAGCTCGAGCACGCTGTCGAATGTCCGCGTCGCCGAGCAGGTGTCGAACATCGTGATGCCCGTGCACGACGCGACGTAGCGGAACCAGATGTCGCGGCCGGGGCTCGCGCCGCCGCAGGCCCAGGCCGGCGAGGAGTTGTTGGCGCCCGAGTTCGAGTAGGGGCCGTTCACGCCGTCGACGGCGGGCAGGGCCGTCAGGCACTCGTCGTTGGCCACCGTGCCGCCGGTGCCGCCCATCATCAGCACGATCGCGGTGCCGAGGTTCGGGTGCGTGACCGCGGTGCCCATGTTGTAGCCACCGCTGCTGTTGCAGCCGCCGTGCGTGTGGATCGCCACGGCCAGACCGGTGTTGGTGTCGATGACGACCGACCCGGAACTGCCGCCGCAGGTGTCGATCACGTAGTCCACGCGGTTGCCGCTCGTTCCCTGCAGCGGGCCGGTGCAGGTCTGCTGGGTCTGATTGCGCGAGCCGGTCGGGCTTGCGCACGCGCAGCTGTTGCCGGTCGCGTTGTTCGTGTTGGTGCCGTCGACGCCGCAGCCGTAGTTGCGCAACAGCGTCGAGGCGATCGGGATCGAAGGCGCCAGCTGGAACGCGACGCCCTGGGTCTGGAAGGTCGTGAGCCCCGAGGTCGAGTTCGGGAAGCAGCGGAACACCCAGTAGTCGTTGCCGGTGCCGCCGTTCACGTACATCGACGTCGCCCGGTCGATCGCGAACTGCTTGGTCGCGGGCGGGTGCTGGATCGCGCAGTTGCTGCTCGACGCGGGCACGTCGAACTCGAGCACGCCGGTGCTGTAGCAGTGGCCTGCCGAGAGGTGCAGCCGGTCCGTGCCCGTCCACGGGTAGTCGATGATCCAGCCCGTGCAGCCGATCGGGTCGATGCGGCCCACGGCGGCGTGGCTCGACGGCACGCGGTCGTCGGTGCCGCCGCAGATCCAGTCGGGGCCGGGGCCCTGCACGAGGTCGCCCGCCATCACCTTGTCGATCTCGACGTAGTTCTTCTGGGTGTTCGGGCCCGCGACGATCTCGAGCAGCACCGTGTCGCCGTTGAAGTAGGCGCTGCTGTGCTGCCACTGCTCGACGTGCTCCATGTGCAGCGTCTGTTCGGAGCCGTCCAGCAGCGACACGATGCGCAGGTAGCTGCCCTTGCCGAGCCAGATCCTGCCGAAGAAGAGGCGCAGCCACGGCGTGCCCTTCGGCAGGTTGACGAACTCGCGCCAGACGACGCCGTCGACGGGGCTCGGGTTCTGGTGGATGCCGCTGCGGACGTTCACGAGCTCCCAATGGCTCGCGGGCGGCCCGACCTGTGCCAGCGCGGCGCAGGCGAGCAGGGCAGCGACGGGAAGGACACGGACGAGGGGGGCACTGTGCATGGTTGGAGCCTCACGGGTATTGAAGCGCGCCCACGGGCCCGTGCGCCCGCAGCAGGGGGCAGACGCCGTAGGCTTTTCTGGGCAGCCGGGTGGTAGTGCGCCGGAGGCCTCTCGGACTGCCCTGCACCGCAATCGGCTCGGGAACCCGCCCGCCCGCCGGCAGTTGCGGCGGCAGCTTCGGCACGTGCGCCGTTCCGCCGGCGCCGCCCCCTCGCTACTCTCCTGCGCCCCATGCGTCTCAGCCAGATCCTGATCTCGACCCTCCGCGAGGACCCCGCCGACGCGGAGATCCCGAGCCACAAGCTGCTCGCGCGCGCCGGCCTCGTCGTGAAGATCGCCGCGGGCGTCTACACCTTTGCGCCGCTGATGTGGCGCGTCGTCAAGAAGTTCGCGCAGATCGTGCGCGAGGAACTCGACCGCGAGGGCGCCAACGAGGTGATGCTGCCGATCATCCACCCGAAGGAACTGTGGGTGTCGAGCGGCCGCTGGGACCGCTACGTGACCGACGGGATCATGTTCACGCTGAAGGACCGGAAGGGCAGCGAAATGTGCCTCGGGCCCACGCACGAGGAGGTCATGACCGCCTACGTGAACGCGCAGGTCAACTCCTACAAGCAACTGCCGGTCAACTGCTACCAGATCCAGGACAAGTTCCGCGACGAGATCCGGCCGCGCTTCGGCCTGATGCGCGGCCGCGAGTTCATCATGATGGACGCGTACTCGTTCGATGCCGACCCGAAGGGCCTCGACGTCGCCTACCAGAAGATGCACTCGGCCTACTGCCGCATCTTCGACCGCTGCGGGCTCCAGTACACGGTCGTGCAGGCCGACTCGGGCGCGATCGGCGGTGCCGGCAGCGAGGAGTTCATGGTGATCGCCGACTCCGGCGAGGACGCGATCCTGCACTGCAAGGAGAGCGGCTACGCGGCGAACGTCGAGAAGGCGACGAGCCGGCTGCCCGACGCGCCACCGGGCGGCGACGTGCGGCCGCTCAGCAAGCACAGCACGCCGGACGTCCGGACGGTGGCGCAGCTCGAAGCGTTCTTCCCCGGCTGGGTCGCGGGCCGCATGGCCAAGACCCTGCTCTACAAGGCGACCTGGAAGGACAAGGACGAGGTCGTCGCCGTGATGATGCGCGGCGACCTCGAGATCAACGAGGTGAAGCTCGTCAACGCGCTCGACTGCCTCGCGGTGCGGCTGTGCACCGACGAGGAGATCCAGGCGACGACGGGCGCCGAGACGGGCTTCGCGGGGCCGGTCGGCCTGCGCGAGCAGGTGCGCCTGCTGGCCGACGAGTCGCTGCGCGGCAGGACCAACCTGCTGACGGGCTGCAATCAGTCGGGGTATCACTGCCTCGACGTCAACCTCGGCCGCGACTGCCGCATGCCGTCGTTCCACGACCTGCGGCTCGCGCGCGCCGGCGAAGGCTGCCCGATCTCGGGCAAGCCGCTGCAGCTCGCGCGCGGCATCGAGGTCGGCCACATCTTCAAGCTCGGCATCAAGTACTCGAAGGCGATGGGCGCCACGTTCATGGACCAGGGCGGCAAGCCCGTGCCGTTCGTGATGGGCTGCTACGGCATCGGTGTGTCGCGCACGCCGGCGGCGGCCGTCGAGCAGAGCTTCGACGAGAAGGGCATCGTCTGGCCGGTCGCGATCGCGCCGTTCGAGTGCGTGGTCGCGATGCTGGATCCCAAGCGTCCGGAACAGCAGGCGCTGGCCGAGAAGCTCTACGCCGAACTGCAGGCGGCCGGCGTCGACGTGTGCCTCGACGACCGCGCGCTGAGCCCGGGTGCGAAGTTCAAGGACAACGAACTGCTCGGCTTCCCGGTGCAGGTGTTCGTCGGCCGCAAGGCCGCCGAGGGCGGGGTCGAGTTCCTCGTGCGCAAGGGCATGGTGAAGAGCGAGTGCGCGGCCGGCGAGGTGAAGGCGAAGGTGCTCGCGGCGCTGGGTCGGTAGGCGCGCCGGGACCGGCTCCCGTCAGGACAGTTCGACGATCCTCTGTCCCGACTCGAAGGCCGCGACGACGGCATCGAGGGAGTGGTCGAGTGCTGCCATCGAGGCTGTCTTCCGGCAGTTGCCGATGCGGATCCAGAGCAGCCTGCCGGCGTCGCCAGGGCGGTTGGCGAGGAAGAAGAAGTCCTCGTCCTTGCTGACCACGATGCGCCGTTCCATCTCGGCCCGCTTCCGGACGGTCTGGTCATCGGCGGAATCCAGACCGACCGCGACGACGTGCACCGCGTCGTGGCCTCTGGCGGCGAGGCTACGTGCCAGGTGCACCGGGAGCTGGTTGTCGACCAGGAACCTCACGCCACCTTGATGACCGCGTGGCTGGTCTGGAGCGCCGCGTATGCGATCGCGGCGAGCACGTCGTCACGCTCGAGACCTGGGTAGTCGCTCACGATCTCGTCCACCGTGGCCTCGTTGGCGAGCAGTTCGAGGATGTCGGTGACCCGGATCCGCTTGCCGCGCCCGCCGGCGCGGGCCGCTGATCCTGCTGGGCTTCGGCGCTCCCCTGGCTATCGTGCGGCCACCGGTAGGCCCCCGATGAGCGAAGTCCTGCACAGCCACGCCAAGACGGCGTCTCCCGAGTTCCAGCAGAACCGCGCGCACCACCTGCGCGCGATCGAGCAGGTCGCGGCCCTGGTCGCCGCGGCGCGGCTCGGCGGCGGCACGGAGGCGGTGGCGCGGCACCACAGGCGCGGCAAGCTGCTGCCGCGCGAACGCGTCGCCGCGATCCTCGACCCCGGCGCGCCGTTCCTCGAGCTTTCGCCGCTGGCCGCGCACGGCCTCTACGACGGCGAGGCGCCGGGTGCCGGCATCGTCACCGGCGTCGGACTCGTCGAGGGACGCGAGGTCATGATCGTCGCCAACGACGCGACCGTGAAGGGCGGCAGCTACCTGCCGGTGACGGTCAAGAAGCACGTGCGCGCGCAGGAGATCGCGCTCGAGAACCGGCTGCCGTGCATCTACCTGGTCGACTCCGGCGGCGCGTTCCTGCCGCTGCAGGCCGAGGTGTTCCCCGACCGCGACCACTTCGGCCGCATCTTCTACAACCAGGCGCGCATGTCGGCGGCGCGCATCCCGCAGGTCGCCGTCGTGCTCGGCTCGTGCACGGCGGGCGGCGCCTACGTGCCCGCGATGAGCGACGAGAGCATCATCGTCAAGGGCAACGGCACGATCTTCCTGGGCGGGCCGCCGCTCGTGAAGGCGGCCACCGGCGAGGTCGTCACGGCCGAGGAGCTCGGCGGCGCCGACGTGCACACGCGGCTGTCGGGCGTGGCCGACCACTTCGCCGAGGACGAGCCGCACGCGCTGCAGCTGTGTCGTTCGATCGCGGCGCACCTCAACACGAAGAAGCCCGACCAGGTCTGCCTGCAGGCGGCCGAGGACCCGCTCTGCGACCCCGAGGAGCTGCTCGGCGTGCTGCCCCGGGACACGCGCACGCCCTACGAGGTGCGCGAGGTGATCGCGCGGCTCGTCGACGGCAGCCGCCTGCACGAGTTCAAGACGCGCTACGGCCCGACGGTCGTCTGCGGGTTCGCGCACCTGCACGGCATGCCGGTCGGCATCGTCGCCAACAACGGCATCCTGTTCGCCGAGAGCGCGCAGAAGGCCGCGCACTTCGTCGAACTCTGCTGCCAGCGCAAGGTGCCGCTCCTGTTCCTGCAGAACATCACCGGCTTCATGGTCGGCAGGAAGTACGAGGTCGGCGGCATCGCCAAGGACGGCGCCAAGATGGTGCAGGCCGTCGCGACGGCGACGGTGCCGAGGCTGACCGTGCTGATCGGCGGTTCGTTCGGCGCGGGCAACTACGGCATGTGCGGCCGCGCCTACCAGCCGCGCTTCCTGTTCACGTGGCCCAACTCGCGCATCTCGGTGATGGGCGGCGAGCAGGCGGCCGGCGTGCTCGCGCAGGTCAAGAAGGACCAGCTCGAGGAGAAGGGGCGGCGGCTGTCGGCCGACGAGGAGCAGAAGTTGCGCGCGCCGATCCTCGAGAAATACGAAACCGAAGGCCACCCTCTCTACGCGACCGCCCGGCTCTGGGACGACGGCATCGTCGATCCGCGGCAGACGCGGGCCGCGCTGGCGCTGGCGCTGGCCGCGAGCCTGAACGCGCCGATCGAGGACTGGCGCGCTCCGGTGTTCCGCATGTGAGCGGCCCGGCGCCGGGGCCGCGCGCCTCGGCTCGCTTTCGCCGGCACTTTCTGCAACACTGCCGTTCCGGGGCTCGTTGCCACCCCCCGAACGAACAACCCACAAGGACAAGGACATGGCCTCCACCATCTTCTGCAAGATCGAAGGAATCTCCGGTGAGAGCACCGACGCCAACCACAAGGGCGAGATCGAGTTGATGAGCTTCAGCCACGGCGTCAGCCAGCCCCGCTCGGCGACGGCCAGCACGGCCGGCGGGGGAACGACGGGCCGCTGCAACCACACCGACCTCTCGGTGGTCAAGGAGCTCGACTCGGCGACGCCGGTGCTGAACCAGACCTGCTGCACCGGCAAGCACATCGGCAGCATCGTGATCACGCTGCGCCGCGCCGACGGCGACAAGAGCATCCCCTACATGGTCTACAAGCTCAGCGACGTCGTGATCTCGAGCGTCAGCGTCGGCGGCAGCTCCGACGCGGTCCCGGTCGAGACGCTGACCTTCAACTACGCCAAGATCGAGTGGGAGTACACGAAGCAGGACCGCAAGGGCGGTGCTGGCTCCGGCAAGACGAACGGCACCTGGGATCTCGGGAAGAACGCGACCTCGTGATCGCCGCGGCTGCCGCCGCGGGCGGCTCCGGTGCGGCGCCTCGGCCCCGGCAGGGGCGGGCGCCGCGCGCCTGTACGGACCGCCCGCAGCCGCCCCCGGTCACTTGCCGGCGGCCGTCGCGAACGCGGCGGCGCCGCCGACCACGGGCAGCACCAGCGAGGTGCCGGCCGGATCGATCGTCAGCTTCGTGCCCTTCGGCGGCCACAGCGTGAAGTCGTGGTCGCTGGCGAAGATCATCAGCCCGAGGCGTTTGCCCGCCGGGATCACCTGGTCGTCGGGCTGCAGGTCGAAGGTGACCTCGACGAACCTGCCCGGCACCAGCGGCTCGCTCTTGCGCAGCGAATTCCGGTTCTGCGGGTCGGCCCAGCCGCGCGTGACGAGGTTGTGGTAGATCCGCGCGCGCTCGGTCCAGGGCAGCGACACGAGCCAGACCGTCAGGTTGGTCGCCGGCTTGTTGCACGCGAGCCGGATCGTGACCTTCGCCGTGCCCGACAGGTGCAGCGGCGCGGCGAGCGGCTCGGTCGCGAACAGCAGGCGGTGCTCGGACTTCTCGGCCATCGCCATGCGCGCGCCGGTCACCTCGGCGTCGTCGACGACCACCAACGGTTTCACCTCCTTGCCGCGCTCGAGACCGAGCGCGCCGACCGCGAGGCCGTCGCCGCTCGGGAGCAGCGTCACCGGACCCGCGTCCGGGTGCGGGTAGTCGGGATACGGCGTCGGCTGGCTCTCGCCCTCGCGCACGATCCACGCCTTCGGGTCGTCCCGGTCGACGCCGTTCTCGACGCCGTAGAGGAAGCGCGTGAACCACCTGTTGCGCAGTTCGAACGGCGGCGGGCCGCCGTGGCCGCTCTGGTGGAAGTACGCGATGCACGGCAGGCCCTTCTGCTTCCAGGCCGCGTAGATCGTGACGCTGTGCTCGGGCATCACGTTCCAGTCGTTCCAGCCGTGCGCCATCAGCAGCGCCGCCTTCACGTTGCCGAGCTGGTTGGCGTAGTCGCGGCCGGCCCAGAAGTCGCTGAGATCCCCCGTCAGCCGGTCCATGTTCGCGAGCAGCAGTTCGTCGCGCACGTGCTTGTTGCACCACGCGCGGCGCGCGGGGTTGCCGCTGTTGACGAAGTCGTAGAGCACGTCCATGTCCTCGCCCATGTAGCCGCCCGGATGCCGCACGAGCCCGTTGCTGCGGTAGTAGCGGTAGTAGGACGTGTTCGGCGCGATCGGGACGATCGCCTCGAGGCCATCGACGCCGGTCGTCGCCGCCGCGACCGGCAGCGTGCCGTTGTAGGACGTGCCGGTCATGCCGACCTTGCCCGTGCACCAGGTCGCCGCGACCTCCTCGCCGCCCTCGCGCGCCGTGTAGCCCTTCGCGCGGCCGCAGAGCCAGTCGATCACGGCCTTGGGTGCCAGAGCTTCGTTCTCGCCGCCGATCGTCGGGCAGCCGTCCGAGAAGCCGGTGCCCGGCGACGACGAGTGCACGACGGCGAAGCCGCGCGGCAGCCAGTCGCCGACCTCGGATTCGGCGAAAGTGCCGGGTTTGGCGCGGCCGGCGAACGGTGGCGCCTCGGCGCGCTTGGGCGGCTTGGCGCCCAGTTCGTGCTTGGGATCCCAGTAGGGGGTCTTGTCGACGACGCCGGCGAAGTAGGGGCTCGTCTCGTAGACGACGGGCACCTTCAGGCCCTCGGTGTCGGTCTGCTTCGGCCGCCAGACGTCGACGTGCAGGCGGTCCTTCCGGCCGTCGCCGTCGGAATCGAACTCCGCCTGGACCCAGAGGAACTGCTTGATCCAGTCCTTGCGGTTCCTGAACGCATCGACGATCTGGGCCTGGCCGTCCTCGAATACGGGCGCGGCCTTCGCGGTCGCGGCGGGCGGCGTCGAGGCGCCCTGTGCTGCGAGCCCGCCGCCGGCCAGGGCGGCCATGGTGAGCGCGGGGATGCGGGAGAGGAGGAGGTGGCGCGGGGTTCGGCGCATGATGGGGGTCTCGGCTCCTGATACGGAACGCCGGCGGGCGACAAGAGTAGCTGCCCGGGTCCGCGACGCACGGCGCGCGGGCCGGAACGTGCGCAGCGGGCCCGGCTGTGGCAGAGTGCGCGCATGCGCCGGAGCGACGACAGCCTGACCGAGGGCGAACGCAAGGTGCTCGCGGACGTAGCCGAGACCGGCGTGCACGTCGTGCACGTCGAGGCGACCGCGGACACGCCGGGGCACTCCTGCTCGGTCGGTCTGTTCGAGAGCTTCGGCCAGCCCGAGATCGTCGTGTTCGGCCTGCCCGGGCAGGTTGCCGAGGAGCTGATCCAGGCCGTCGCGGACGCGAACGACGGTGGCACGCTGTTCCTCGCCGGCAGCCGCCACGAAGGGCTGCTGCAGGACTATCCCGTGCGGTTCTGCGCCGTGCCCGACGAAGTGCGCGGCGGGTTGTTCGGCGTCGCGCGCTGGGCCTACGAGGACGAGACGTTCCCCGCCGTGCAACTCGTGTGGCCCGACA
>Ga0194127_10008019_pt1 | contig 11457 bp, 9 predicted proteins | sample TA2KigC100mmetaG_FD_148624 | JGI IMG/M metagenome (GOLD analysis project Ga0194127, IMG submission 148624) | Freshwater microbial communities from Lake Tanganyika, Tanzania - TA2015036 Kigoma Deep Cast 100m | ecosystem: Environmental > Aquatic > Freshwater > Lake | place: Tanzania: Lake...
GGTAGGGGATCCCGCGCGCGGGCTCGAGTTCGCCGGAGTCGATCGCTACCTGGGCCGTGTCGGCGGCGCAGCGCACGTAGAGCGGCGGCACCCGCCGCCCCGCGGCCTGGCGCTGCCGCAGCACTTCGTCGATCGCCCAGCGGCAGGCCCGGCCGTAGCCGTGGCCCGCTCCGGCATCGTGGCCCGTGATCACCACGTCCGGCTCCACGCGATCGAGGGCCTCGCGCACGCGCTGCAGCAGCGACTCGGCGCCCCAGATGCGCAGCGTCTCCTCGAGCGACCCGCTGTAGCCGAAGTCGGGCAAACCGAGCCAGCGCACGCCGACGTCTGCGGCGGCCGCCCCGCGCAGCGTCTCGCGCGCGCGCCGCGCCGCGGCGCCGACCTCCCCGACCTCCCCGCCGGTCTCGCCGTCGTCCTCGCCGCCGTCGCCGCAGGTCGCGTAGACCACCACGACCCGCGCGCCGTGCCCGCGCCGCAGCCACGCGTCCGTGCCGCGTGCCTCGTCGCCCGGGCGCGCCGCCAGGTCCATCACCACCGCGTCGGTCGACGCGTCGAGCAGCGCCTGGTGCAGCGCGACGAACCCGGCTCCGGGCTCCGCCTGCGCGACGGCACCCGCGGCGGCCAGCACCGCGGCGCCAGCGGCCGCCAGCGCGCCGCGCGCGCTCATCGGCCGAGGCTCCGCAGCCGCTGCATCGCCTGGTCGAGCACCGGCCAGTCGACGGCGAACTGGAAGCGCATCGTGCGCACGCCCGCGGGATCGGCGAAGAACAGGTCGCCGGGCACGGCGTTGACGCGCGCGACCTCGATCAGGCGCAGCACGGCCGGGTAGGGCTCGAGCCCGCCGAAACCCGGCACCTGGCCGTAGTCGGCGAGCACGTAGTAGGCGCCCTCCGGCGTCTGGAAGCGGAAGCCCGCGTCGCGCAGCGCCGCGCAGAACGCGTCGCGCTTGTGCTGGTAGCCCGCCTGCAGCTCGGCGTAGTAGGAGTCCGGCAGCTGTTCGAGCGCGCGCTGCACGCCGCGCTGCATCGGCCGCGCCGCGCAGACCTCGATCTGGTCGAAGACGATGCCGCACTTGTCGACGATCGCCTCCGGCCCGGCGAGGAAGCCGATGCGCCAGCCCGTGATCGAGAACGTCTTGCTGAACGAGTTCATCGTCAGCGTGCGCGGCGCGAGCGCGGGCACCGCCGCCGGCGACACGTGGCGGCGGCCGTCGAAGCACATGTACTCGTAGACCTCGTCGGTCAGCACCAGCACGCCGGTGCCGTCGAGCACCTCGGCGAGCAGTTCGAGCTCGGCGCGCGTCCAGACCTTGCCGCTCGGGTTGCCCGGCGTGTTGACCACCACCGCGCGCGTGCGTTTCGTCAGCGCCTTGCGCAGGGCACCCGGATCGAACGCGAGGGTCGGGCGGTCGAGCGGCACGGCGACCGGCAGCGCCCCGAACAGCGGGATCGTCGTCCAGTGGTAGCTGTAGAACGGCTCGAACAGCACGACCTCGTCGCCGGGCTCGACGAGCGTCGTGCCCGCCGCGAAGAACGCGCCGCTGCTGCCGGTGCAGACCGCGACGTTCTGCGGCCCGCAGTCGATGCCGTTGTGCCGGCGCAGCTTCGCCGCGATCGCCGCGCGCAGTTCGGGCAACCCCGCGTAGGGCGTGTAGAGCTGGCGGTCGCCGCCGTCGACGCTCGCGATCGCGCCGGCCCGCAGCGGCGCAGGCGCGTCGAGGTCGCAGACGCCCTGGCCGAGGTTGATGCCGCCGGGCACCCCGTTGATCACGAGGGTCAGCGAGCGCAGCAGGTTGCCCTGGTCGAGATGGGCCCGGCGCGAGGCCAACCGGGCGAAGGCGGGGTGCAGCGAGGTCATCGGGGGCGCAGCGCGGGAGTCGGCGATGATACGGAGCGTCAGCGGTTGCGCAGGTGCCAGAGCTCGGCCTTCTTGATCGCCTCGCGGTTCTGCTCCGGATCGCGCGCGGGGTCGTAGCCGAACGACTCGCCGGCGATGCCGAGCAGCGCCTTCGCCGCCGCGCGCCGCCGCGGCAGGATCTCGCTGCGCAGCGCGTGCAGCACCTCGGGCAGCGCCGCCTTGCCGCGCCGGACCAGTTCCGCCGCGCAGGTGTCCACGTCCGCGTCGCCGGAGTCCGGCCCCACCGCCGTGATCTCGACGGGGCGCGGCGTGATCGGCCCGGCCACCTTCTGGAACTTGCGGCGCAGGAACAGCACCGCGAAGGCCGTGGCGACCGGCTGGCCGCGGCCGCGCTGGGCGGCCCCGACGATCCCGCCGCCGCCGTCGGTGGCGCTGCGCCAACCGCCGCCGGGCAGCTGATCGCGAACGAACATCCCGGCACCGCGCGCGTACCAGTCCTGGCCCGCGACCTTCTCGACGTCGCACAGGATCGCCGCGCGCTCGAGGCCGTAGTGGAAGTAGTAGCTCCAGCGCTCGTCGGCCGAGCCGATCGCGGCGACGTTGCGGTCGAACCACTGCCAGCCGCGCACCAGCAGCTTGTGCAGCGGCGTGCCCTGCTCGTCCTCGCCGAGCGCCTGCCGGCAGATCGCGATCACGGCGATGCCGGCGGCCGTCATCGACGCGTAGCTGTCGCCGCGCCAGTCCACGCCGCGGTCGCCCTTGCGGTTCCCCTCGCCCCCGGGGCCCCGCGCATAGCCGAAGCCGCCGTAGCTGTCCTGCTGGTCGCCGACCTCCTTGGCCAGACGCGTCCAGACCGAACGTTCGATCGGCGCGCCGAGCGCCTTCGCCGCGCGCAGCCCCAGCGCCGCGTACTGCGTGTTGCTGAGGTCCCAGCGCACGGCGCCCTCGCTGTAGCTGAACGCGCCGCTGTCGTCGCGATTGCGCAGCAACCGCCGGCAGTCGCGCTTCGCCAGCGCCGCGCGATCGGGGAACTCGGCCATCGCCTCGAGCACGAGCAGGCGCAACGCGAGATCGTAGGTCTCGGTCGGCTCGGCCTTCGCGAGCACCCGCACCGCGGCCGCGACCACCGGGTCGGTGGCGGGCACGCCGTCGTGCACCGCCGCGAGCAGCAGCAGCGCGAGTTCCCCGACCCGCGACCGGCCCAGGTTCGCCTCGCGCAGGTGCGCGAGCAGCGCGGGGCGAGCTTCGTCGAGGGCGCGATTCACGCGCGCCACGAGGTCGTCCGACTGCGCGGGCACGGACGCCGCGCCCAGCACGGCGAGCGCGAACGGAACGGACCACCTGCTGGCCATCGGCGGGACCTTCATCTGCGGGGCGGGCACAGGATAGTCTGCGGCGGCGCACGGGGTACCGGCCGCCTGCACTTCGCCGGCGCCGGGCCCGTGCCACCCCACGTCCCGGGTTCAGCCGGCATCCGCCCTGGCGGTGCCGGCGAAGACCCCACCATGCGCATCGCCATCACGGGAGCCTCCGGATTCGTCGGCTCTGCCACCGCGGCCGCCCTCGCGCACGAGGGCCACGAAGTCGTTCGCCTCGTGCGCGGCCGGGCCGCCGGCCCCGGCGCAGCATCGTGGGATCCGGCGACCGGTGCCATCGACGCCGCGGCGCTGGGCCCGATCGACGCCGCCGTGCACCTCGCCGGCGAGAACGTCGCGGCCGGCGGCTGGTCCGCCCGCCGCCGCGCGGCGATCCACGAGAGCCGCGGCCCCGCGACCGCCCGGCTCTGCGCGTCCCTGGCGGGGTTGCCGCACCGGCCGCGCGTGCTGGTCAGCGCCTCGGCGACCGGCATCTACGGCGACCGCGGCGACGAGTTGCTCGACGAACGGTCGGCGCCCGGGCGGGGCTTCCTGGCCGAGGTCGCGCGCGCGTGGGAGCAGGGCACCGAGCCGGCCGCGGCCGCGGGCGTGCGCGTCGTGAACCTGCGCATCGGCATGGTGCTGGACCCGTCCGGCGGCGCGCTCGCGCGCCTGCTCCTGCCGTTCCGGCTCGGCCTCGGCGGCCGGCTCGGCCGCGGCCGCCAGTGGCTCGGCTGGATCGCGCGCCAGGACCTCGTCGCGGTGATCCGCACGGCGCTCGCGGACGAGCGGCTGCGCGGGCCGGTGCTCGCGGTCGCCCCGGAACCCGTCACCAACCGCGAGTTCACGCAGGCCCTCGCGCGGGCGCTGCGCCGGCCGGCGTGGCTGCCGGTTCCCGCGTTCGCGCTGCGCCTGCTGTTCGGCCGCATGGCCGACGAACTGCTGCTCGCGAGCCAGCGCGCGGTGCCGGCCCGGCTGCTGGAGACGGGCTTCTGCTTCGCCGCGCCAGCGCTGGGCGAGTTCTTCGCTCCGCTGTGGCGCGCACCGGGCCGCGACCGCTGAGCGCGCGCCCGCTACCATCGCCGCGTGAAGCCCACGACCACCGCGTGCGCGGCGCTGCTCGGCCATGCCCTCGCCGCGCTGCCGGCCCAGACCGGCACGTTGACCACGATGCCGTCCGGCGGCACACCGCAGTACTACGGCCCGTCTCTCCGGGCGTCGGTCGCCTTCGACGGCCCGCGCAACCGGCTCGTGCTGCTGAACAGCCTGCTGCTGGGTGCGGGCACCGCGACCTACGAGTACGACTTCACGTCGTGGACGCTGCGTTCGCAGCTCGGCGCACCGCCCGGCCCGCAGACGACCGCGAGCAACCTCGCCTACGACGAAGTCCGCCAGCGCTGCCTCGTCGCGACCAGCACGGGCTTCACGGTCTACCTGTCGGCGTGGACGCCGGGCGGCTGGCAGGTCCTGGCGTCGGTGCCGCTGCAGCCCGCGATGCCCGCGGGCGGCGTGCCGCTGGCCCTCGCGCGCGACCCGCTGCGCGACCGCACGGTGCTCGTCGCCGGCTCGCCGGGGTCCACCTACGAGTACGACGGCGCGCAGCTGCTGGCATCGGGCCCCGGGCCGGGCGTGGCCGGAACGGCCGCGTTCGACCCGGCGCGCGGCCAGGTGATCGCGACGACCTACAACTCGACGTGGGTCTACGACGGCACGGGCTGGACCGACCTGCGCGCCGGACCCTACGGATCGACGCTCCAGCTCGCCCACGACCCGGTCGGCGGCCGCGTGCTCGCGACCTGCGACGTCGGGCTCGCCGAATGGCAGAGCCTCGGCTGGGCCCATTGGCGCGACGCGCTGCTGCTCGGCGGTTCGCTGCCGGACGCGCCGCGGCTGCTCGCGGTCGATCCCGCGACGGGCGACGTGTGGATCGTCGCGCTGGCCTACAACGGCGCGCCGGGCGGCACCTTCCGTTACCGCGAGCTGCCGCCCGTGCCGGGTGGATTCACGTTCCTCGGCGCCGGCTGCAGCGGCCCGCTCGGCACACCTGGCTGGGCCCCGCCCGGCGATCCGCCGCGTCTGGGCAGGCCGTTCTACAGCGCGCTGCACTTCGTGCCCGGCGGCGCGCCGAACGCGACCCCGGTCGTCGTCGTCGTCGGGCTCGACGTGCCTGCCTGGGGTGGGCAGCCGCTGCCGCTGTCGCTGGCGCCGTTCGGCGCGCCGGGCTGCCGCCTGTTCGCCGAGCCCGCGTTCGCGATGCCGCTCGGCACGGCGACGAACCTCGCGCTGTGCGTGTTGCCGATGCCGGCGGACACGAACGCGCTCGGCCTGCGGTTTCGCATGCAGGCGATCCTGTGGGTGCCCGGCTGGAATGCGCTGGGCGCGATCGCGAGCGACGCCATGACGGGCACCATCGGCACGCGCTGACGCGGGTGGCTGGGTGAGCCGCCGCTCGCACCGCCGTGATACCGTGCGCGCGTGATCGACCGACCGCCGACGCAGAAGCACCGCGGTCTCCGGCGCCTGCTGCGCATCGCGCGGTGGCTCGTCGCGGCCGTCCTGGCCCCGATCGTGCTCTACGTGCTGCTCGGGCTCGGCTTCGCGGCGATCCCGAGCGGCGGCGGCGCGACGGCCGGGCCCGGCGGCGTCGAGATCGGGGTCTTCACGGATCCGGTCCACACGGACCTCGTGCTGCCCGTGCGGGACGAACTGATGGACTGGTCGGCGTGGCTGCCGGCGTCGGCCTTCGCTGGCGCAACGGACGAGTTCACGCACGTGGCGTTCGGCTGGGGCGACCGCGGTTTCTACCTCGAGACGGTGACCTGGAGCGATCTGCGGGCGAGCACCGCGTGCCGGGCGATGTTCGGACTCGGCACCGCGGCGATGCACGTCGAGTTCCACCCACCGCTCGACCAGGAGCCGAAGTTCGTAGGCCTGCGACTGCTGCGCGTCCGCGTCGACCGCGACCACTACCGGAAGCTGGTCGCTTTCCTGCAAGGCTCCTTCCGGCGCGACGCGGCGGGCCGGCCGATCCCGATCGACGCGCGAGGCTACCGCAAGGACGGAAGCGACGCGTTCTTCGAGGGCACCGGCCGCTACAGCCTGCTGCGCACCTGCAACGTCTGGACCTGCGAAGGACTGGCCCAGGCCGGCCAACCAGCCCCGCTGTGGTCGCCGTTCCCGTTCAGCGTCGCGTGGCATCTGCCCGGTCCGCGCTGACGGCGGGTAGGATGCCGGCCCCTCTGCCCACGGCTCCACCCTCGCGCCGCGACGCCCTGGTCCCCTGCATGCGGCGCCGTCGGGCGGAGCGCCGCGGACGGCCCGGAGGTTCTGCACGCAAGGGGCCAGCAGGCCCCACGGCCGGTTGCCGGGGCCCCGCGCGCACTTCGGCCCATGGCGCTCGGGCGCGATGCATGGCACAAGGTGCGCTCGGCGCGCCAGGCCAGTCGGGCGGCGGCAGGCGCGCCCAGGAGCACGTGCCGATGTTCGAACGCGCCGGATTGGTCGCCTGGTCCCTCCTGTTCGCGTCAGCCGCCGCGGCGCAGCCGCAGGCGAAACCTGCGCCGCAGCCGCCGCTGACCTGGGAACAACTCGTCGCGCGCCCCGAACTCTGGCCGCGGCAGTGCCGCGTGCTCGCGGAGGTGCCGATCGTGCGCCTCGACGGCCAGGCGCCGTCGGGCAAGCTCGCGCCGGGCGTCGACTACCCCGTCATCGCGCTGGTCGCCAGCGGGGTCCACGTGATGCTGCCGGACCTTGCCGGGGCCCGGGTGCAGCCGGACGAGACCGACGCGCTCGCGATCGCGAACCAGCGCTACGCGGCGTTCGACGAGGCCCAGCGTTCGTTCGACCTCGCCACGCTCAGGACGCGCGCCGACCTGTGGCCGGCGCGGGTCGGGCTGACGCGCGGCCTGCAGTTCGGCACGGACGCCGCGGCGGTGCGGCTCGCGGCGAACGTCGAGATGGACTTCGGCACCTTCGACGGCACCTGGATCCGGGCGCGCTACCCCGGCCAGGAACTGACCGGCCCCATTCCGCTGCACGCCACGGATCTGGTCGACCGCGCCCGCGCCGCCCTCGGCAGCAAGACGGCGAGCCCCGGGCACCGCGTGCTCGCCGAACTCGACGGCAAACTCGTGGACCTGCGCACCGGCAAGAAGGTGAAGCTCGCGCCGAAGGCGCCGCCGGAGTTCCTGCTGCTGTTCTTCTCGACGAACCGGTGCAGCGACTGCCGCCAGTTCACGCCCGATCTGGTCAAGTTCTACGAACGCAACCGGCGCCTCGCGGGCAAGCGCTTCGAGGTCGTGTGGATCAGCCGCGACCGCAGCGAACGGGAGATGCAAGGCCACGGCAAGCAGGCCGGCTTCGCGTGGCCCGCGGTCGCCTGGGACGCGCTGAAGGGCGCGCCGGTGACGCAGGCGCACGCGCCGCTCGGCACGCCGGCCCTCGTGCTGCTGGACGGCAAGGGCGCGCTGCTCGCCGACTCGTTCGTCGGCGACGAGAACAAGGGGCCCCAGACCGTGCTCAGGGAACTCGGGGAGCGCCTGGCGAGGCCGAAGTAACGCCCGCGCGCAGCGTGACCACCGGGATCTCCGGCGGCGCCTGGATGCGGATCGGCAGCACCGTCACGCCCAGACCGCGGCCGACGTAGAGCGCGCAGCCGTTCTCGCGGAACCAGCCCTGCTCGTAGCCGAACCGGCTGTGGTGGATCGGCGCGCGGCCGAACAACCGCACCTGGCCGCCGTGCGTGTGGCCCGCGAGCGTCAGCTCGACGTCGACCGCGGCCGCCTCGAAGAAGAAGTCCGGGTGGTGGCTCAGCAGCACCGCGGGTTCGCCCTGCCGCCGGCCCGCGAGCGCCCGCGCGAGGTCGGGCCGGCCCTCGGTCAGGTCGTCGACGCCGCACAGCCACAGCGAGGCGCCGTTCCGCTCGATGCGCTGGCCGCGGTTCAGCAGCACGGCGACGCCCTGGTCCTCGAGGAACGCCGTCCACAGGCCGATGTCCGGCCCCCAGAAGTGGTCGTGGTTGCCGGGCACCGCGAACGTGCCGAGCGGGGGACGCAGCAGTCGCAGCGGCCCGCGGTACAGCAGCAGCTCGCGCTCGCGCGTGTTGATCAGGTCGCCGCCGAGCAGCACCAGGTCGGGCGCGGCCGCGGCGATCTGCGCGAAGATCCGGCACAGGTCGTGCTCGTCGAGGAAACTGCCCGCGTGCACGTCGGAGACGAAGGCGAGCCGCAGCCCGTCGAGCCCGGCGTGCCCGTCGGCCAGTGGCAGGTCGAGCTCGGTGAACTGCAGCGTGCGGTGGATGCGCCGGTGCAGCCAGCGGCCGACCGGCAGCCAGTCGAGCCCGCGATTCAGGCCCGCGCAGGCGCGCGCGAAGGCGCGCCGCAGCGGCGTGCGCGGCCCCGTCAGCGGACCGATCGGCAGCGGGGCGTGGCGTCCCCCGCGCGGCGGCGGCGCGGCCAACGGTTCAGCTCCCCGGCGGCACGATCCCGGCCGGCTCCTGCAGCCTGTTGAACAGCGTGCGCACGCCGATGCCGAGCAGTTCGGCGGTGCGCGTGCGGTTGCCGCCGCAGTGCCGCAGCGTGCGCGCGACGAGTTCGCGTTCGACCTCGGCGAGCGGGCGCCCGATCAGCGCCGCGTACGGGTCGGCCGCGGGCAGCACGACGGTCCGCTCGGCCGGCGGCGCCGCGGCGGCCGGCACGAGCCAGCGCCGCACGAGGTCGCCGGTGACCACGTCGCCGTCGCACAAGAGGCCGACGCGCTGCACGACGTTCTGCAGCTCGCGCACGTTGCCGGGCCAGCCGTAACCGGCCAGCGCCTGCTCCGCGGCGGCGTCGAGGCGCAGGCCCGGGCGCAGGAAGTGCCGCGCCAGCGGCACGATCTCCTCCGGGCGGTCGCGCAGCGGCGGCAGGAACACCGGCACGACGTCCAGGCGGAACAGCAGGTCCTGGCGGAAGCGCCCCGCCGCGACCGCCGCGTCGAGGTCGCGGTTGGTGGCCGCGACGACGCGCACGTCGACGAGCACGGGGCGGCCGCCGCCGACGCGCTCGAACTCGCCTTCCTGCAGCACGCGCAGCAGCTTGCTCTGCATCGCCGCCGACATCTCGCCGACCTCGTCGAGGAACAGCGTGCCGCCGTCGGCCAGCTCGAACCGGCCCTCGCGGCGCCGGGCGGCGCCGGTGAACGCTCCGGCCTCGTGGCCGAACAGCTCGCTCTCGAGCAGCGGCTCGGGGATCGCCGCGCAGTTGAGCTTGACGAACGGCGCCTGCGCGCGGTCGCTGAGGCGGTGCACCATCGCCGCGATGCGCTCCTTGCCGGTGCCGCTCTCGCCGCGCACGAGCACGGTCGCCTTGCTGCGCGCGACGCGCTGCACGAGGTCGACGACGGCCTGCAGCGCGCGCGATCCGACGACCAGATCGCCGCCCTGCGCCTCGTCGCGCAGCAGGCGGTTCTCGCGCAGGATGCGGCGCTTGCTGCGCAGCCGCTCGAACAGCAGCTCGAGTTCGTCGAGCACGACCGGCTTCTCGAGGATGTCGTCGGCGCCCTGCCGCAGCGCCTGCACCGCCGTGTGCATCGTGCCGTGCGCGGTGACCAGCACGACCGCGCGGTCGGGCTCGGCCCGCTTGCTCGCGGCGAGCACCTCCATGCCGTCGGCGCGCGGCATCTTCAGGTCGGTGACGACGACGTCGAACGCGCGTTCGCCGAGCGCGTCGATCGCCTCGCGGCCGTCGGCGACCGCGTGCACCTCGAGGCCGAACCCGGCGATCGCTTCCTGCAGGAACTCGCGCGACAGCGGGTCGTCGTCGGCGAGCAGCACGACGTCGCGCCCGGTCACGCCGGCACCTCCGCGCGGCGCGGCGCCGGCCCGGCCGCCGCGGCCATCGGCAGGCAGACGCGGAAACACGCGCCCGGTTCGCCGGGGTTCACGAGGTCGAGTTCGCCGCCGAGGTAGGCGAGCACGCGCTGCGACAGCGCCAGGCCGAGCCCCGTGCCGCGCTCCTTGGTCGACACGAACGGCTCCAGCACCCGCCGGCCCAGTTCCGCGGACACGCCGGGGCCGTCGTCGCGGACCAGCAGTTCGAGCCGGCCGTGGCGCGCCTCGGCGCGCACGGTCACGGTCGGCGCGGGCGTCGCCTCGGCCGCGTTGCGGAACAGGTTCGCGAGCACGCGCGCGAGCGCGTCGGCGTCGGCCCGCAGGTCGCCCTGGCCCTGCAGCTGCACGCGGCCGGCGGGCAGGCCCGCCGCGAGCGCCGCGTCGGCGACGATCGCGGCGACGGTCGCGGTGTGCGCGCGCGTGCGGTCGGGCCGCGCGAAGCCGAGCAGCGCGCGCACGATCTCGTCGACCTGCCGCACGCCCTGCACGACCTTGCCGGCGAACCGCCGCGTGGCGGCGGGGTCGTGCGCGCGCTCCAGCAGCGCCGCGAAGCCCATCACGCCGTTGAGCGGGTTCTTGATCTCGTGCGCGATGCCTAGCGCGAGTTCGGACAGGCCGGCGGGCCGGTCCAGGCGGTCCACCTCGCGCTCGAGCTCCTGCACGCGCGAACGGTCCTCCAGCAGCACGAGTTCGTCGTCGGCGAGCGCGACGCGGCGCACGCGGACCAGTCCGTCGCCGAGCCCGACCTCGCCCGGTCCCTGCCGCGGCAGGTCGACGCCGTGCGCGGTGCCGAGCGCGCAGAGCCGTTCCGCCTCGCGGTTGCAACAGCGCGCCTCGCCGTCGCCGCGCACGGTCACGAGCCCGAGCGGCAGCGCCGCGACGATCGCTTCGCGTTCGGCCAGCGCCGCCTGCAGCGCGCGGTTGCTGGCCTGCAGCTGCAGGTCGACGGCCGCCGTGCGCGCCTTCAGCTCGGCGTAGCTGCGCTCGAGTTCGCGCGCCGCCGCGACGAACTGGGCGAAGCCCTGCTGCAGTTCCGAGGCGCCGACGTCCACGGGTCCGTCACCGGTCCTTGTCGCCCGGCCACGTGATCGAATCGATGTCGACCAGCGGCCGGTACTTGCCCTTCGTGTTCGTCCACTTGAAGTGGTCGACCGCGGCCTGCGCCGCGAGGCCCCACGCCCCGAGCGTCTCGACCTCGCCGCGCGCGCCCTTCCTGACCACGTCGCGCGCCCCGATCGCGATGAACGGGTCGCGCACCTGCTGTTCGCGCTGCTGGTACTCGCGCGGCGAGTCCAACGGCGACAGCCCCGCATGGCGCTCGGCGTGGCGGAACAGCAGTTCGCGGCAGCGGCCGAGGCAGAACAGCGCCGGGTACGG
>Ga0194127_10008022_pt1 | contig 11455 bp, 7 predicted proteins | sample TA2KigC100mmetaG_FD_148624 | JGI IMG/M metagenome (GOLD analysis project Ga0194127, IMG submission 148624) | Freshwater microbial communities from Lake Tanganyika, Tanzania - TA2015036 Kigoma Deep Cast 100m | ecosystem: Environmental > Aquatic > Freshwater > Lake | place: Tanzania: Lake...
GTTGCCCAGGTATAAAATAACATTATCGAAGCGCCGGCTGCGGCGGCGATAAAGGTATTGGATGCAATTATGGATATGCGTAAATCCGTACCCGCAAGGGTACTTCCTGCATTAAAACCAAACCAACCGAATGCGAGGAGAATGGTGCCTATCACGACAAACACCATATTGTGACCGGGGATTGGGTTTGCCGTACCGTCTGGATTGTATTTCCCCTTTCTCGGTCCCAGCACCCATGCGCCAGTCAGTGCAAGAATACCTCCAACTGTATGAACGCAAGCGCAGCCAGCGAAGTCTTTTACTCCAGCGCCAAAGGGAAGAGTACTTAACCAGCCTCCGCCCCACACCCAGTGCCCATAAATCGGATAAATTATACCGCACACGAAAAAGCTGTACGTAAGATATGCGCCAAATTTCAGCCTTTCTGCTACAGCGCCTGCAATAATCGAAACTGTCTTTGTGGCAAATACCATCTGGAAGAGCCAGAGCATAATCGTCTGGACATCATACGACCTGCCCAGGAGCATAAAACCATCAAACCCAAAGATAGAACTACCATTTTCAAGTCCGGGCGCTAATTTTGAACCGCCAAACATCAGAGCAAACCCGAAAAAGTAAAACACCATGGCACCAAACGTGGCATCTATAAAACAATGCGCCATATAACTCAACATGTTTTTTTGTCTTAAGAATCCGCCTAGTAATGCAAAACCTGCTTGCATAATAAACACCAGAAAAGCGCCTAAGAGCGTCCAGCTAAAATTAATGGAATATTTTAATCCTGCAAAGGAATCTGACTCCCCATATGTTGCAATACCAGTCGGATCCGCCGCTTCAACATTCCCCAAAGTTAATGCCAATACCCCTATCATTATCAATAATAACCACAAACCTGCCTTTATTTTATTAGAAACGTCTTTCATACTATCGTCCCTCTCCTTTCCAATAAATACTACCTTTTATACAAATTAATTACAATAATTAATTACATTTCATTTATATTTCCCATCCCCTCCTTTCAAAAATAAATATTCACAAAAAAATAAATAAACTGTATCAAAACAGGTGCAATTTATATCTAAACCTGTGTAAAGGAGCAATGCTTATTCCATTACTAACTTACAGACAGCCAGCGAGGAGTTTTAACACATTATTTAAATTTATAATTCTTTTAATATAAAGAGATACGACTTATTTATAACATGAATAATTATACAATCTCCTTATCTTTCTAAATATTGGCATTATTTATAACTTCCTAGAATTTGATTCGTGTGTTTTTTACGTAAAACATGTGATGCACGGCTTTTATAAAATATTTATCAAATGATAAATTCCGAAACATTACGTTGGTTGATTTAAGCCATAACGAAGAAATCCATCTATTACTCCGTTTCTCCTTTTCAAAAAACTGAAAATCCTTGTTTTCTCTATTTATTCCGTTATAATCTCGAAAATTTATCATACCAGATTGCAAAATTCAAATTTATTATGTATAGAATTAATAAATATCCTTTTAATGATTTTAAGTGCCAGGCAAATCTGCACAAGTCTAACTACGCAGTCTTAAGTAATGCTCCAGACAAGGGCATAAAATACTCGCCCGACTTCGACTTTTCTGAAGAATATTACCTATTAAAGGAACTCAATCATATCCAGATACCGATTGCCTACGATTTTGGACAGGGAGAGTTGTTCAGGGATGAAAAATTCTTAATCAAACAAAATTTTATTGTATTGCAGCACGTTAACGGATACGATCTTGTGGATTATTTTGCAGAAAAGGATGTTGAAAACAACAAAACCATTGAGGAAGCTGTCAAATTGTTTATTAGCATTTGCGACCCGCTACAATACCTTCACAGCAAACACTATGTTCATTGTGATTTGAAACCCGGACACTTGATTCTCAACCATAAAACACGGCTAGTACACCTTATCGACTTCGAATTATCCATTAAACGCGGAGGAATTATCAAAGGAATTAGCAAGGAATATGCGTCACCGGAACAACTGCAGATGCTAGCCTATCTTAAGGACTTACCCAGAAAGGTCCACTACGAGGCTATCTCTTCCACCATTCGACTCGATGGCAGGACAGATCTTTACTCTGTCGGTTTAATTCTCTATCAAATATTAACAAAGAAATTATGGCAAGCGGAAAAAGTTCCACCCACTCGAATAAACAACCATATACCCCAGAAATTGGAAGATATCGTAAAGGGCCTATTAGAGGTAAATGTATCGAGTAGAATTCCATCTGCGGAGGAATTAAAAAAAGCGTTGAGCCTCATCTGATCTCAATTACATTTTTATGTGCTTACAGAAAACCAATGAAATACATTATCCTGTCAGATATACACGGCAATGTGGATGCCTTACTCGCTGTAATTAAAGAAATTGCCGAAAAGGAAAATCCCATTGACAACCTTTTAATAGCCGGCGATATTGTTGGCTACGGCGCATCGCCAAATGAATGCTGTGAGGTTATCCGTTATTTAATTTATGGCAGAAGGAAAATAGCTTTAGAAAATATCAAGAGGATCATAGCTCAACCATATTTTGATTCCTCACAAAAGGATACCTTGCTGAACGCCGCCCTGTTATTGGAAAAGAAAGGCATAGCCGTTGGTGGAAACCATGATAAAGAGGCATCCGGCGAACCATCCCTTACCAGCGAGATGAACCCCATAGCAAAGACTGCGGTAGACTGGACAAATGGGGTACTCACGAAAGAAAACATGAAATTTTTGCTAAGACTTCCGCTCAGAATGAAATTTAGCAAAGAAGGTTTTGAAATCGTACACAGCAAACCGTCATATCCACAGGGGTATGATTATGTCAAGAATGCAGGCGCACTAAAGTACGCAACTTTATGGTCAAAAGTAACCTTTGGAGGGCATACACATCGGCCGGCGGCTTATATTTATACAAAGGAAACCAGGACCGTAAATGCCACCGTCCTTATCCCAGCAGATAACTACGACATGCGACTTATGCTTATCGAAAAACAATCAACGAATAAGGTAGAATCTTTCGATATTGATCTCAAAAAGGAATGGAAATATTATGTGAATGTGGGTTCGGTAGGCCAGCCGAGGGATGGGAACCCACGTGCATGTTATGTGGTATTTGATACCACAACAAAACACATCTGTTTTAAAAGAGTTCCATATAACACGGAAGCGGCATCAAAAAAAATAGCAGAGGCAAGTTTACCTAACGAATTAGCGCAAAGAATTTTAAAGGGCTCTTAAGTTGCATTTTCATCAAAAATAAATGTCCCGCTCTTTCCACCTGATTTTTTTACCAGATGGATATCACTTATCACCATCCCCTTATCTGCGGATTTGCACATATCGTATATCGTAATTGCACAGACTGTCGCAGCGGTAATAGCCTCCATTTCCACCCCCGTTTTTCCAGTAACCCGAACCTCTGAAAATATGTCAATGGTATCGACAGAATTATTCGTATAATCAATCTTCACACTTGTTAAGTTTATTGGATGACACATCGGAATGAGGGCAGATGTTTGCTTTGCCGCCATAATGCCAGCAACCCTCGCCACCTCCAGGACATCCCCCTTCTGTATCTTTTTATCCGCGATGAGTTGGAAGGTCTCCGGCTTCATCGTAATCTTTGCATGGGCAACGGCAACCCTATCCGTAATTTCTTTATTACTGACATCCACCATGCGGGATGCACCCTGTTTGTCAAAATGAGTTAGCTGTGCCATCTGACTAACATTCACCTCTTCTCTATAGTATTATTAAGTCTTTTCAATTTCTTTACATCTAACAAATCCTGTTCTCGTCCTGTTGCCATTTTATTTTTTATTAATTGATTTTTCCCTATAAAATACGTAGGAATCTGGGATTTCCCAAAAAACCATTTTTTTCTGTTTTTCCATACTTCATCCCACTTTACCCCTGTGATAGATGTTAGAACATCTATTCTTACTGGAGGTCTACCCAATTGAATAATTACTTCCGGACTCATGAGTTCTTTTGTTTCCAGATTTGACAAACTAAATCCAAACTCCCGGAGGGCTTCAACTATCTTTTTTGCATTATTTTCGGATGCTTCTATGAGAATGTCCAAATCCTTAGTAGCTCTTGGCAGTAAGTGCGCGCTTAAGGCGTAACCACCGACTATTACGTATCTAACTTTGTGGTGATTTAGCAATTTCAAGAACTCGTCGAAGTCTTTGTGCATTAATATCTACCCCTTTTTGTATCCAATAACATTCTTCCCATAGGGAATAAGCCATTTCAGTTTTTTCAGAAGTCGAAACCGAAGTCCAATATTCCAAGTCTTCTTCTTCCTGTTTTTCTGCATCTTCAAGCCGGTATTTTTTTATTATTTTTTCTATTTTAACCTCATATGCCTTTGGTGACTTAGCGTTTTTTGCTCTAACATTATTCGTTATACAAAAGGAAGGGGGGTTTTTTAACTTATTGACTGATTTCATATCTATTTCCCATATTTATTTCAAGATTACTCCCGTGTTTACGATGCCCATGATTTGTTTACTCCCTTAATAATACACGGCAAAAGTAGCCGCGATCTTTAGATCAGGCTTTCTATCTATCCGCCCACCTGATGCATAACCACATGCCCTTTGCCGGAGTGTACAGAAGGTTTCAGATTCGCCGCACGGACAAATGCATCGGTGAGTATTTCTTCGGTAGGGTTGTTTCTCAGGATGGCCTTCAAATCCACTTCTCCCCCTGACAATAAGCAGGAACGCAATTTCCCATCTGAGGTTAAACGAAGCCGATTACAGGAGCCGCAAAAGGGTTGGCTTACCGCGGACACAAATCCCAACGTCCCCATAGCTCCTTTGATTTTATAAAGCTTTGCAGCGCCGCTGCCGAGCATCGGAGGAGGCAGCGCTATGAGTTCGTTATTTCCCTCAATAATATCGATAATATCGGACATAGGAATAAACTTATCCTCAGAGGCGAGGCTTTCCTTGTTCATCGCCATATATTCGATAAAGCGCACTTCGAGGTCTCGTTCCAGGGTAAGTCTTGCAAACTCTTCAAATTCATCATCATTTATCCCCTTCATGGCAACCACATTGATCTTCGTATTCTCAAATCCAAGTTTAAGGACTTCCTCGACCCCATCCAGGACGTCTCGCAACTTCCCGCCTCTTGTGACCCTTTCAAACTTTGACTCTTCTAAACTATCGAGGCTTATGTTTAATCTGAACAATCCGGTTTCTTTCAGCAGTTTTGCATAATTTTTCAGGTAGATACCATTCGTCGTTATTGCCAGGTCTTCAACACCCTGGATTTTTCCCAGCATGCACAACAGGTTTTCGATACCTCTTCGTACAAGGGGTTCCCCTCCTGTCAGGCGAAAGCTCTTAATTCCCAACTTAACGGCATGACGCACAACGATTGCAATCTCTTCGTAGGTGAGAATATCTTTATGTTTCCCGAGATCCAACCCATTCTCCGGTCTGCAATAAATACACCGAAGATTGCAGAGTTCGGTTACTGATATTCTCAATCGGTTTATCCTTCTAAAATATTTATCAACGATCTTCATGGCATGAACTTTTTATGTATTTTCCGTATTATAACTCGTTTTGGGTATGATTTGGTATTCCTTCATCTTTCGCCACAAGGTTGTGGTAGAAATTCCCAAATTGCTAGCGGCTTGCTTGCGATTCCCCGCATACTTTCTCAGACATTCGATGATCGTCTTTCTTTCCTGCTGTGCCAGAGCAGCCCGAATTCCCCCTGTTTCCGACATAATATCCATAATATCTGCCGGCAGTGGGCTCTGTAACGCCAGATCGGCAGCGGTAATCCTCTCGCCCCTGACCAGAGTAACCGCCCTCTCCATTACATTTTCCAATTCCCTGACATTTCCCGGCCATGGGTAGCTCTGGAGTAACGATGATGCATCGCCTGATATCTCCGGTGGTTTCTTTCCAAGTTTGTTTGAATATACATTTACAAAATAGTTGGTTAAAACAGGAATATCTTCCTTTCTTTCCATCAGAGGCGGCAGGTGAATCCTGATGACATTAAGCCGATAAAACAAATCCTTTCGAAACGTACCGTTTTTCGTGGCCACATCAAGGTCTTTATTTGTTGCTACAATAATCCTGACATCGAGATTAATAGGTTTGTTATCCCCGACCTTTCGTATCTCGCCGTTTTGCAAAAAACGAAGCAGTTTGACCTGGCTCGAAAGTGAAATCTCGCCGATCTCATCCAAAAACAAAGTACCACCCTGCGCTTCTAAAAAGATACCTTTTTTATTTTTCACCGCACCCGTAAACGAACCCATAACGTGTCCAAACAATTCGCTCTCCTGCAAATTTTCGGGCAACGCGCCGCAATTCACCACGACAAACGGCTTATCGCTCCTGCGGCTATTATCATGGATGGCACGCGCAACCAATTCCTTTCCCGTCCCGCTCTCTCCTGTAATCAGAACCGTACTTTCACTATTTGTCAATTCCATGAGAATGTTCAAAACCCGCATCATCACAGGGGAATTGCCAATAACACCTTCAAACTTGTACTTTTCTTTAATCTCTTTCTGGAGGTCGTTGGCCTTATCAGACAACCGTTTCTTCTCTAATGCCCGTTCAATCACCGAAAGGATATCGGGTAATTGAAAAGGCTTGGTAACATAGTCGTACGCACCTTTTCTCATCGCCAGAATAGCGCTGTCGATTGTTCCAAATGCGGTCATAACAATAACCTCCGTGGATGGATTATCATGCTTAATGCGCGATAAAACTTCCAGACCATCCATCGCTTCCATCTTAAGGTCAACAACAACCAAATCGAAGAAACGATCTTTTTGTAGTTTTACGGCCATTTCCCCGTTCTCTACGCTTTCGACATGATAACCAGCCCTCTTAAAGGCAATTACCAGGGACTCCCGCATATTTTTTTGATCTTCGACAACCAGAATATTAAACATAATTCCTTGAGAACCTCATACTAACACGGTTTTAACTTGTTTGTTTTTTATCGGCAGCCGGATGGTAAATGCCGTCCCTTTATTCCGTTCGCTCTTTACATCTATTACACCGCCGTGATTATCTACAATACGATGTACAATGGGAAGTCCCAGTCCCGTCCCCTTCGCTTTTTTCGTGGTGAAAAAAGGTTCAAAAATCTTTTTCATAATTTCCGGCGGGATTCCTTTCCCCGTATCTGCGACTACGATTTCTATCTCTTCATTATTCGGCACATTCGTCCTTCTTACATGAATGTAAATTTTTCCGCCACGAGGCATGGCATCAATAGAATTTACCAACAAATTCCAAAATACCTTCCTGATCCAATTCTGGTCTAAATAAACCCTTGGGACATCATCCTCATAGACCTTTACAATTTTGATTTTTTCATTAAACCTTTCATCCCGCTGCAGCAAAAGCAATGTCTCATCAATAATTGCAAGAATATCGCTCCTGACGAAATGATATTCTGCTGGATGCGCAAAGGTCAGGAAGTTGGTAATAATGCTATTGAGCCGGTCGGTTTCCTCTACCACCATCTCAAACAACTTTTGATCGTCGCCATCCAGGGCTAAATCCCGTTTCAACATGCATACTGAATTCGATATTGCCCCCAGGGGGTTCCTGATCTCATGGGCGATAGAAGCAGCCAATTCTCCAATGGAGGCCAGGCGTTCAGAACGACGTATTTGATCTTCTATCTTTTTCCTGTCCGTGATATCCCTGATAATCCCTTCAACGCCAAGAATACTTCCATTTTTATTTTTAATCGGATACGTATTCTGGGAGAGCCAGAGTTCCTTGCCGTTTTTACAATAAATACGATATTCCAAATCCTTCGAAACTTTTAATTCATCATCAAGTATCTTCTGCATGGTTTCCTTAACCAGCCTTACATCATCCTTGTGGATCATCTCGGTAGCGATGGAAGGGGTCTCGTAAAATTCCTGGGGAAAATATCCCGTTACCTTTTGCAGTGCGTTATTAAGAAACAAATATCTCCCCGTTTTATCCATCCTGAATATAACATCTTCAATGTCTTCGACCAGATTCCTGTATTTCTCCTCAGACTCTTTAATTCTATCAAAAAGACGCGTGTTGTCAATCGCAATGGCCAACTGGGGGGCGATTTTGCTGACAAAATCAAACAACTGGTTTTCAGAAAAATTATTAACCTTCCTGCTTCCGAAATTAACACTCCCAATAGTTTCACCCTTATATATCAACGGGAATGCCATGCGTGACTTAATTCCCTCTTTATATAAAATGGGATCTGTGGAGAATGCCCCCCGGGATGTATCATTAACCATATAAACTTCACCATCATCCACAACCTTTCCTGCCAGCGTTCCATATTTAGAGTAATGCATGCCTTCCTCCAATCTGGAGTTGTCGTAATCCTTTGAAACTGCAAAAATGAGAAATTCTTCTCTCTTGTCGTCAAGCAAGGTAACACTCATTCTATCAAAATCGATTACCTGGTTAAGTTCCGCGGTGAGAGATTTAAATACTTCTCTAATGTCCAGTTTCGAGGCGAGAATCTTGTTGATGTTATTCACGATATCCTTCTCTTGCTCTATCCTCTTCCTTTCGGTCAGATCGATGATAATTCCCTCGTATCCGACAACGTTGTTTCGTTCGTCTCGCCTGAGATTGCTCGTCATCAGAGAGGGAACCTTAATACCGTCTTTCTTTTTTAATTCCACCTCGTAATCCTTGATAAAACCGTTTCTGTATACCATCTCTTTAATTATTTTACCTTCATCGGGATTAAAGAATAAATGTTGTGCGAGGTTTAGTTTAAGGATTTCGTTTTTCGATTCGTAACCAAACAGGTCAACTCCTGCCTGATTAATATCTATGAAATAACCTTCAGAGTCGCAGAAAAACACAACGTCTTTACTGGTCTCAAAAAGACGTCTATATTTCTCCTCTGATATCCTTAGCTTCCGTGTCCTCTCTTCAACAATTTTTTCCAGGCGCACGGTATAATCATGAAGCTCCAGTTCTAAGAGCTTTTGCTTTGTTATATCCCTGGTAATTGTCACAAAACCGATGGGTCTCCCATCAGTTGCACGCCGGGTTGTAAATGTGCTGTATCCCGTAAAAATTTCTCCATTTTTACGAACCAATTGCATCTCGTTTTTATATATGCCGGTTTGCAATGTTGTCTCAAGTATCTTCAGCACCTTATTAGAAACTGCGTCTGTTTTTGCATGCAATATTTTAATATTTGATTTGAAAATTAATTCATCCGGCTCATATCCATACATCCGCTTTGCGCCTTCGTTGAATGCCAGGATATTCCCACCAAGATCACTGGCAATGATTGCGTGTTCGGTAGAACTAACCAGTATGCTGTTTAAAAAGTTTGTTGTTTCCTGCAGCTTTGAGGTCTTTTCCTGCACCGACTTGGCCATTGCATTAAATGCATCTCCCAATTCCTGTACCTCATCCTCCGTCTTTATCGTCACCCGTTGGGATAAATCCCCTGCGGACATCTTGCGGGTTGCCGTCGTTAGCCCCATAATCGGCCTGGCAATCTTTTGCCCTATTAAAAAGGCAAATGCAATCCCTACCACTGCCAGGATTACTCCGGTAATGGTTAAATACGAAAATATCTTTGAGAAGGGATTCTTTAAATTTTTCATTGCCAGAGACACTTCCTCGGTGCTAATTTCCGTAATGACACCCCATTTAATTTCCGGAATCCAATACCATACCCCCAATACCTTTTGACCTCTGTAGTTAGTGTAACCTCTCGTATCGAATCCACCGATGCCCTTTAAACACGACTCCGCACTCCTTGTAAATTTTTTGGTTCGCGGCTCCACAATTGCCAACTCCATCGTTGTTCTCTTCGTAATTAACCCAATTTTCTTTAACTGGTCGGCGAATTTAGATTCGGTTATCATCAAACCATGCTGGTTGATTATATAGGCGTCATAACTATCTCCATGTATCTCCTGCATCTCACTATTCAGAACGGACAGATCGGCCTGAAATACCATCACACCTACCACGCGACCATCTTCATTCTTTGCAGGCGCAAAGACATACATGGCCGGCAATTGTTCGGAACTGTTCCCAAACTCGTCAGAATCATAGAAAACGGAGGAAACAATGTCAGAAATGTAGGTCTTGCCATTAAGGGCGCGATGAAAGCCCTGAACATCAGATATGTTTAAACCGAAGAGCTTGTCATCCGCTGATATCCTGATATTACCGGATACATCGCTAATCATAAATCTGTGAAACAGGGCATCGTATGGGATGTGAGAAAGAAATTTGGAAACAGTATCGGCATCTGCTTTCGTTAAATTAACAGCCTCTGCTACCAGTGGATTGTTGGCAATGCGTTCTGCCGTGGTCACCAGCTTTTGTAACCAGTCATTCACCTGAGACACCTTCTTCGAGCCGATCGACTGCAAATTGCCAATCGTCGTTTCCTGAATGACCTTTTGAGCGGAAGGATATGCAATGAGCCGCATAACCAATAATGGTGTAAGGACAGCGATCAGGAATAGAAAAATTAATTTGTTCTTGATTGATCGAAACATATCGCTACCCCTATCCTGCTGGTCGGTTATTCACTCATTGTTATGAAGCTGTAAATCTTTTGGAAGGATACTACTGAAACACAACAGAAGGACTGCAATTATTCAACTATTCAACAAAATTCGGGTCGACCGGGACCTTCCCTAAAAATGGCACCTCCCTGAATTCTGTCGCTTTTTCAGATGCTTCTTTGTTTGCCCTGACAAATACTTCGCACTTGTTCACTATCTCATCAAACGCCTTTGCAGCAACCGAACCGGGATAGGCGGCTACAAAAGCCTCGCCGGTATCACACTTTTCTGTAATGCCCGGATCCAGCGGTATCTTCCCAAGAAATGTGACGCCTAATTCCATACAAATCTTCTCACCGCCGCCGGTTTTAAACACGTCAATATTTTCGTGACAGTGAGGACACTTCAAACCACTCATATTTTCAACAATCCCGATAATCGGCACATTACTGTCTCGGGAGAAAAACACCGCCTTCTTCACATCTAACAAAACCACGTCCTGGGGTGTGGTAACAATCACAGAGCCATCCACTTTCCCAATAAGTTCAATAATGGATATAGCTTCATTCCCCGTTCCCGGCGGCAAATCTACCAAAAGAAAATCCAGGCTCCCCCAGCATACACTTCCCATCAACTCGCAGAGAAAATCCCACTTTGCAGAATCCCTCCAGATAACCGGCATTGACGGGTCTTCGATCAAAAAGGACAGAGAAGCCACTTTTAAATTCGGCATCACTTCCAGAGGCATCACCCCGCCGCTGCTGCCCTTGAGCCTTTTTCCCTCTACGCCCAACATCATCGGGATATTAGGACCGTGAATGTCCGCATCGGCTATCCCAACCTTAAAACCCTTTCGAGCCAGTGCAACTCCGAGATTCGTTGTTACGGT
>Ga0194127_10008027_pt1 | contig 11449 bp, 7 predicted proteins | sample TA2KigC100mmetaG_FD_148624 | JGI IMG/M metagenome (GOLD analysis project Ga0194127, IMG submission 148624) | Freshwater microbial communities from Lake Tanganyika, Tanzania - TA2015036 Kigoma Deep Cast 100m | ecosystem: Environmental > Aquatic > Freshwater > Lake | place: Tanzania: Lake...
GTTTGAGACGGGCTTGAGGATGTAGTCCAGCGCCCTCGCCTCGAACGCACGCACGGCATGTTCGTCGTACGCGGTCACGAAGATCACGGCAGGCTGACGCCCCGGGGGCAGCTGGGCCAACACGTCGAATCCGGTCACCTCGGGCATCTGGATGTCCAGCAGGATCACGCCCGGCTCGAGTTCGGCAATCCGCGACGCGGCTTCCCGGCCGTTGGCGCATACGGCTACGACCTCGCAGTCGGTCCGACGTTCCACCAGCGCCTGCAGCCCCTTGCGGGCCAGCACCTCGTCGTCCACGATGACGACCGTCACGCGTTCCATGGTGCGCTCCCGCCGGCCTCGGCCGGCTGCGTGGTCCAGGGTATCCTCAGGCGCGCCACGGTGCCTCGCCCCTCCGCCGGCCCGATCGCGCAAGACGCGGCCACGCCGTAGATGGCCGCCAGGCGTTCCTTCACATTGGCCAGTCCGCGGCCCGCGCCGGTGGGCCAGGACCACCCGACCGGCAGGCCGGCGCCATCGTCGCGCACCGACACCTCCAGCCAGCGCCCGTCTCGGCGCGCGGCGACTTCGAGCGTGCCGGCCTCGATGCGACGGCCGATGCCGTGCGTGAGGGCGTTCTCGACGAGCGGTTGGAGAATCAGGGCGGGGACGAAGGCCTGCGCGGCCTGCGGCTCGATGCGCCGGGACACGCGCAGCCGGTCGCCGAACCGTACTTCCTCGATCGCGAGGTAGGCGTCCAACATCCGAGTCTCGTCGCTGAGCGGCACGCACGGCCGTCCGCTCGATTCCATCGACAGGCGCAGGAGCGTTCCGAGGTGATCGACCACCCGGACGACGGCCTCGGTCTCGCCCGCCTGCGCCAGCGAGCCGATGGCATTGAGCGTGTTGAACAGGAAGTGCGGCTGCAGCTGCATCCGCAGCGCATCCACTTGGGCGGTCGACAACGAACGTCGCAGCTCGACTGCCCGCAGGCGGCGCGCAGCCTCGTCCCTGGCAAACCCCACCATCGTGCCCAGGGCCACCAGTGCCCAGTAGGTCGGCGCGATCGCCACCGTGTCACCGGTCAGGATCCGGCGCCAGAGCGCCGCCAGGGCGTCGACCGGGTACGGGGTGGCCGTGAGGACCGAGTTGACCAGAAGGCGGAAGGCAAAGAACGGCACCGAGGCTGCCAGCGGGATGGCAAGGTGCGCCAGCACCGCCCACCACCACCGGCGCTGCAGCAGGGGCAGGCGCCGACTCAGCCAGAACACGCCGGGTGTCACCATCGCCCAGGCCAGGTAGTACCTGAGCGAGCCCCAGAACACAGCCTCGATGGTCTTCACCGACTTGGCGGACGGCGGCGCCTTCGTCGTGTTCGCGACGATGAGGAATTGCTCGGCGACCGTCACCGTCCCGATGACGGCGAACACGGCGAGCACGAGCAGCGTCGTGGTTCGTGGATTCACGGCATCACGCCGGCCGTACGGCGGGCGCCCGTATTATGGCTGAAACCGCGAGACGGGAAGCCCACGCGACGTCCCGACGATCATCCGATGATTCGACGGAACCGACCGGCCACGGCCGCCAGCAGCACCGTGGCCCTGGCGCCGCTCATGGCCGGGCTTGCCGGGTCCGCGGCCGGACCCGCCAGGCGACGGCCGGAATCGTCGTCGTGCGCCGGCGACCTGGCCGGCTCATGAGGACGGGTGGGGTCCGGCGCCGCGGCGGCACGGACGGGTGCGATCAGCCGGTAGCCACGCTTCGGAATCGTCTCGATAATCCTCGGCTGTCGCGCGTCGTCGGCCAGCAGTTGCCGGAGCTCTGCGACGCACCGCGCGATCCCTGATTCAGCGACGAAGCGGTCGCTCCAGACCGTGGCGAGCAGTTCGTCCTTGGAGACCACCGCGCCGCGCCGCTGCGCCAGGCAGGTGAGCACGTCGATCAGTTGCGGGCGTACGCGAATGCTCGTCTCCTGCCTGGCCACGCGATTGAGTGACGGCTGCACGAGCCATCCGTCAACGAGGTAGTCGTCCATCGGCAGGCGCGCGCCGGATGGGTTACCGATCGTATCGACCGCAATAGTCATGGCCAGTCCTTTCGATTGCGGCGCCGGGATTGCTCCGTGCACCACCTGTCTGAATCTACGTCGCGCGCGTGGGTCCGGATCGACGTCTTCAGGCGCCGGTCGGAACGTGCAGGCACTGGCTGGTGGGACGCTGGCGGCGGCATGGCCGTTCGCGCGCGCCCGAACGTGATCGGCCTTCCATTCCCCTCCGTGAACAAGAGGGAGCGCGAGTCGAACGTGCCCGCAATGACTCCCGGGCTCGCGTGACGTCCATGTCGCCAGCAGGGCCCGGGACCGGTTTCGCCCCCTTCGACCAAAGGGGGGCGCTCGCATGCCACACAGGTTGCGCGTCGTGCTGGCCGTCGCGCTCGTTCTGAGCGCCGCGACTGCGGTCGCGGCACACGAACTCACCCCGCGGGTACGCGCCCTCGACGAGTGCGCCTCACGCATCGTCGACTCGGCCCGCCGCCAGTCACCCACCGTTCGTGAGCTGGAACGCCGTCTGGGCCTTACCGATGTCGTCGCCTACGTGCGGTGCTTCTGGCCGAACGGCGGGCAACCCGACGCGTACCTCTCCTGGGTCAGCGCCACGCCAGGGACGCGCTATGTGCTGCTGAGCGTGGCGCAGCCGCTTCCGCCATGGCGACGAGTGGAGATGCTGGGCCACGAGATGCAGCACGCCCTGGAAGTGGCGGATGCCTCCTGGGTGCGCAGTGACGTAGACCTGGAACGCCTCTACGGCGACATCGGCCGGCGCACCCGGGCCTCGCGAGCCTGCTTCGAAACGGAGGCGGCCCAGACCGTGGAGTGGGAGGTCCGCCGCGATCTCTCGGCGACCAGCGCCAGCGGGCAACCCAGCGCCGGCGCGGTGGCCGAATCCCGCCAGGGACCGCCCAGCAGCACCGGCACGTCGACGGCGCAGGCCGTCGGACGCCCGCGGAACCCCCGCCGCTGACGCCGCCCGCGCCGACGGACTGCGCGAGTGGCTGCCTCATACGGACGATTGGATCGATCTCCCACTGCGGGCGTTCCCGTCTGTTCTGCGCGGCCTTCGACTTCGGTTCGAATGGCACACATCCCCTACGAGAGGCTTCGCGGCACCTACCGGCGGCTGATCGCACCAGCGTGTCGGGCATCGGCAGCGGCCCTCGCGACGCGAAGGCCTGCCCGGTTCGGCTCCATGAAAAGGCCGATCCGACGAACCGGAGGCTGTTCGCTTGGACTGAGTCGAGACGAGCCGCCGTGGGAGCCCCTCGTGGCGTGCGGGACGTCAATTGGTTCGCGTCGCATCACCGACCGCTTCGAATCCCATTCGAGCGCACCGCGCGGCCGCCCGACTCCGCGGGCGCACTTCTTGCGGGGGGACCTGTGCGCATCGTGCGCCTTGCTCGGTGCCGCAAGTGAGAGAAGGAGGAGACATGAAGCAGGTACGTCGTGTGGTACTGGCGCTGTTGCTGGCAGCCATGGGCGCGCAGTCAGCGTGGGCGCAGCAGACGGGTGACATCTCGGGTCGGATCACGGACACGCAGGGCGGTGTGCTGCCGGGCGTCACCGTCACGCTGTCGGGGGCGGCCGCGCAACAGACCGCCGTTTCGTCGGAAACAGGGACGTTCGTGTTCCCCCGTCTCGAGGTGGGCACGTACACGATCAAGATCGAACTGGCCGGCTTCAAGACGCTCGTGCTGGAGGGCATCCGCGTCTCGATCAACCGCGTCGTGGACGTCAGTCAGTCGCTCGAGCTGTCGACCGTCCAGGAGACGGTGACGGTGACTGGGGTGACCCCGGTGGTCGACACGACAGAAACCGGGACGCAAGCGACCTTCAATCGAGAGATGCTCCAGAGTTTGCCGACGGCGCGTGACCCGTGGGTCATTCTCGAACAGACCCCGGGCATCGCCATGGATCGGACGAACGTCGGCGGGTCGCAGTCGGGCCAGCAGTCTGGCTACATCTCGCGCGGCGCCTCGACGGGCAACAACAAGTGGACGATCGACGGGGTCGACATCACCGACATGTCGGCCACCGGGTCGTCGCCGATGTACTACGACTTCGACATGCTCGAGGAGATGCAGGTCGTCACCGGCGGCGCCGACGCGTCTCAGCAGACCGGCGGCGTGGGGATCAACATGGTGACCCGTTCTGGCGGAGACCGGTTCAAGGGATCTGGCCGCTACTACCTGACCGACGAGGCCTTCCAGGCGGACAACGTGACCGACGACATGCGCCGCCAGCGCGCCGGCTCAGGCGCGCCAATCAAGTACATCTACGACTACGGCTTCGAGGTGGGCGGCCCGATACTCAGGGGCAAGCTGTGGTACTGGGGCAGCTACGCCAGGCAGGATATCGCGGCCGGCATCGTGGGCTTCTATAACGCCACACCGGAGTGCCAGTCGATCAAGCAGCAACTGCTGGCCAATCCCCTGGCCCCAGTCTCCACGGACAGCGTGCGTTCCTGCCTGGGCAACGACGGCACGGTGCTCGACAACTACAACCTGAAGCTGAGCTGGGGCATCTCCCGCGCCAACAAGCTCTCGTTCCAGAACACGTGGGCGGTCAAGACCAAGAACGCGCGCAACGCCTCGGACACCCGGCCGATCGAGACGACGTACCGGCAGGGCGCCGTGCCCAGCTCGTACGGGACGTGGGGCTGGGACGTCGGGCCGAATCCGCTGTGGAAGGTCGGCGACCAGCACATCTTCAACGACAGGCTGTTGCTCGACGTGCAGTGGTCGCACCTCGGGAACAACTTCATCCTCGATTTCCACGAGGACTCCCTGAACAACGTCCAGCGGAAGCTCGAAGTGCCGACGGGTGTCTACGCGGCATCGTTCGACCGCCTCGGTCCGTTCATCCGTCCCATGAACAGCGTGGACGCGACGCTGAACTACTTCCTGCCGGCCACGCTCGGCGGGGATCACGCCTTCAAGGCCGGCGTCCGCTATCGGACAGCCAAGGAGCACTCCGAGACCCACGTGGGCGGCAACACCGAAGCCCGTTTCAGCAGCCCGGCCGGCCAACCGCACACGGTCGGCTACGAGGCCACGTTGTACCGGGACTCCGTGCTGAACTACATGCTTCGTACCGCCTCCGCGTACGTGCAGGATACATTCACCAGGGACAAGCTGACCGTCAAGCTGGGCCTGCGCTGGGATCGCCAGTGGAACGAGGCCCTGGCGTCGGCAGTCCCCGCCCACCCCTTCGCACCCCAGTGGCTGCCGGCGGTGGAGTTCCAGGGCGCCGATGGCGGCGTCGTGTGGAACGACGTCTCCCCGCGCGTCGGCCTCACCTACGATCTGTTCGGCAATGGCAAGACGGTGCTGAGCGGGTCGTGGGCGATGTACTACGGGCAACGCGCGCCCAATCAGGGCGTGGCGCCGCTGAACCCGGTGACGGCCGCCAACATCCGCTTCCCCTGGGCCGACGCCAACCGTGACGGCGTGGTCCAGGCCGGCGAGCTCGACTACACACGGGTGCTGGCGTTCGGAGGAAACTACAACCCCGACAATCCGCGACAACTGACGCCCGTGGGTCGGGTCGATCCGGATCTGAAGAGCGACCGCACGCAGGAGGTCATCATCAGCGCCGACCGCGAACTGCCGGGCGGCATTGGCATCGGTGCCAGCTACATCTACCGGAAGTACGATCGCTTCGCCTGGAACGACACGGTGGGCCTCGCGAGCACGGACTTCGTGGAGCGCTCGTTCACGCCGGCCGCGACCGCCTGTCCGCAGGTCAACGCCCGCTGCGGGGCGGTCACGTACCTCGAACCGACGGTCCCCGTGCCGGCGGCCTATGTGTACACCAACCGGGCCGGTTATTACCGGAACTTCAACGGCCTCGAACTGACATTGCGCAAGCGGTACGCGAATCGCTGGATGCTCAATGCCAGCGCCGCGTTCAACGACGCCGTCGATACCTACTCGTCGCGCGACGGCTATGACGGCGGCACCGCCGACCAGTCACGGAACCCGGATCTGGTGGATCCCACCACCGTTCGTGCATGGTCAGGCGCGCAATACGCCATCGAAGCAGGGGGCAGCGGCATTGACAACGTGTTCATCAACGCCCGCTGGATGGGGAAGGTCTCGGGGCTGGTGACGCTGCCGGGCGGTGTCAACCTCGGAGCGTTCTACAACGCCCGCCAGGGCTACCTCATGCCCCAGTTCATCCTGTCGCCGTCGCGAGCGAACCGCGCCGGGACGGTGCGCATCTACCTGGACAGCTTCGGCGAGTCCAGGCTGCCGAGTTTCCAGACGGTGGATCTGAAGATCGACCGGACGTTCCGGCTGAAGCGGCTGACGCTCATTCCGAGCATCGACGCCTTCAACGCGCTGAACGCCAACACGATTCTGGCCCGGCGCCTGCAGCAGAACTCAGCGACGGCCAACAACATTTCCGGCATCGTCGCGCCGCGCATCCTGCGCTTCGGCCTTCGAGCCAGCTGGTAACACTCGCCAACGGGCGTGGGCCCTCGGGGCCCGCGCCCGTCACCCCGCCGCCACCTCGAACCGGTCCACGTGCGCGCGGTCGCCGACGACCGCGACGATCGCCCCGGCGTGCAACACCTGATCGGGACCGGGACCCGGATTGAAGCGCCCGTCGCAGACGATGCCCACCAGCGTGACGCCGAGCCACGTGCGCACGTCGGCCTCGCCAATCGTCCGGCCCGCCAGCAGGCTCCCGTCCGCAATCCGAACCCAGCGGAGGTCGAGGAGCCGCGCCGCCGCTCCGAGCGTCGCTGCGGTCGAGACCTCGCTGCTGACCGGCGCGCCGCCGGCCGCGTAGTGATCTGCACGCAGGCGGTCCGTGAGACTCACGATGTCGAGGGCGGACATGCGCAGATGGACGAGGGCCTGGCGGGTCATCTCCAGGCTGGCCTCCAGTTCGGGCTGCACGACCTCGGCCACCCCGATCTCCCGGAACAGCGCCATCGCCTCCGCGCTCTCGGCGCGCACCACGATGTCCACGTTGGGATTGAGGCGGCGTGCGTGGTCCACGACCGCCTTCGAGACACCAAGCACCGGTGTGGTGATCAGCACCAGACGCGCACGCGCGATCCCGGCGGCCTCGAGCACGGGCTCCTGAGCCGCGTCACCGAAGACCGTCGGGAACCCACGGGCCCGTGCGTGGTCGATACGTCGATGATCGAGTTCGATGAGGATGAACGGCAGGTCGAGGCCCTGGAGCACCTCGGCCACGCGGCATCCTACGCGGCCGCCGCCGGCCACCACGATGTGGCCCGCCAGAGGGGCAGCGCCGGAGAGATTGATCGTCTGAACGGGCTCCCGGGCGCGACGGCGGGTCCACCACGAGTAGACGGGCGTGGTCAGGCCCGAGACGACCGGCGTCAGCACCATGGTGATGACCGCCGTGTTCAGGACGAGCGCATAGAGCGACGCGGGGATGGCGCCGGCGGCGAAGCCCGTTCGGGCGAGGACGAACGAGAACTCACCGACGCCGAACAACGCCAGCGCGCTGGCCAGCGGCACGACATTGCGGTAGCCGAACGCGCGGGTCACACCGCCGAAGACCAGTCCCTTGGTCACCCCGACGCTCAGCACCACCACGGTGACGGCTTGCCACTGGCCCAGCACCTGCGAGGGATCCAACAGCATGCCGACAGACGCGAAGAACAGCAGACTGAACACGTCCCGCAACGGGATGATGTCGCTGAGGGCCTGATGGGAGTAGTCCGATTCGCTCAGCACCAACCCGGCGACAAAGGCACCGACGGCCGACGAGATGCCGAACGTATGGGTCAGGTAGCCGATCCCCAGGGCGAGCCCCATGGTCACGAGCAGGAACAACTCGCGCGATCCCGAACGCGCCACCCATCCCACGAGCCGCGGCAGGAGGCGCGTGCCCGCGACGAAGATCACGGCCAGGAGCGCAGCGGCCTTCAGCACGGCGGCAGCCACCTCGCCCACGGCGGCGTCGCCGCTGCCGAGCCGCGGCAGCACGACCATCAGCGGGATGAACGCCAGATCCTGCGCCACCAGCATGCCGAGCATCACCCGGCTCGACAGCGTGCCGATGCGGCCCTGGGACTGCAGCGCCTTGAGGACGACCAGGGTGCTCGACAGCGAGACCAGCGCGCCCAGCCAGACGGTCTGCGTCCACGGCAGGTTCAGCCAGAACCCCAGGGGAACGGCGGCAAGCATGGTCAGGGCGATCTGGATCGGCGTCCCGAGGATCGCGACGCGGCGAACGGGCGCCAGGTCTTTCAGCGACAGTTCGAGGCCGAGGCCGAACAGGAGCAGCGTGGCCCCGATTTCGGCCAGTCGTTCCAGGTTCGCCGGGTCGCCGACAGTGACGATCCCCGCGTGCGGCCCCACCAGGATGCCCGCCACCAGGTAGCCCAGCACGAGGGGTTGGCGCGCCAGGCGGGCCAGCACGCCACCGACGAAGCCCGCGACGATGACAATGAAGACGTCTTCGGCCATCGTGATCAGATACCGAGATCGCGTTGAATGGCCTCGAGGCTGCGTCCCTTGGTCTCCGGCACCATCACGCGCACCCACACCAACTGCAGCACCATCATGCCGCAGAAGAACAGGAAGACCGTGCCCGGCGCAAACGACGTGACCATGCGCGGGAACGCCGTGGTGAGGAGCGCCGCGAAGAACCAGTGCGTGAAACTCCCGAGGGCCTGCCCTTGCGCGCGGTGGCGGTTCGGGAAGATCTCGGAGATGAAGACCCAGATCACCGCGCCCTGCCCCACGGCATGCGCGGCGATGAACGCGAAGATGCAGGCGGGCACGATGGCGTAGTGCTGCGTGAAGAACGCCCAGGCCGTCAGACCAAGCGAGACGATGTAGCCGGCCGACCCGACGTACAGGAGCGTTCGCCGCCCCAGCCGGTCGATCAGCCAGAGACCCACGAAGGTGAACACGAGATTCGTGACGCCGATACCCACGGACTGCAGGAGCGCGGCCTGGGCACCCAATCCCGTCAGTTCGAAGATGCGGGGCGCGAAATAGAGGACGGCGTTGATGCCGGACAACTGATTGAAGAACGCGATCAGGAACGCCAGGAGGATCGGAACCCGCAGCCCGGCACTCCAGAAGCCGCCGGTGTCCACGCGTGCGTGAGCGGCGTCGAGGATGTCGTGCACTTCGGCGTCCACGTCTGCCGCCGTGGCGTGGGGCCGCACCTGACGCAGCACGGCCACCCCGGCGTCACGGTCACCCTTTTGCGCGATCAGCCAGCGCGGACTTTCGGCGATCGCGAACGTCGCGCACGTGTAGACCAGGGCCGGGAACGCCTCCGCGCCCAGCATCCACCGCCAGGCGACGGACACGTCCATGTAGCGCCCGATCAGGAGGTTCGAGACGAACGCGGCGAGGATGCCGAAGACGATGTTGAACTGAAACAGGCCGGCCAGGCGGCCGCGCGACGCAGGCGGGGCGATCTCCGCGATGTACAGAGGCGCGGCGACCGTCGAGATCCCGACCCCCAGGCCCCCGATGGCCCGGGCGATGATGAAGCTGTAGACGTCGGTCGCCAGCGCCGACCACACGGCGGACACTGAATACAGCACGCCGATCCAGAGCAGCGTCGCGCGGCGGCCGTACCGGTCCGTCGGCCACCCGCCGACCAGAGACCCCAGGACCGTCCCGTACAGGGCCGCGCCCATCGCCAGGCCGTGCATCTCGGGACTGAGCCCCCAGAGCGCCTGAATCGTCTGCTCGGCGCCCGAGATGACGACGGTGTCGAATCCGAAGAGAAACCCCGCCAGCGCGGAGACGACCGACCAGTAGTAGAGGCGGGTAGACATAGCCGTATGCTGCTCCTTCGCGGCGCCGGTGGCGCCGCCGTCACTCTACCACCGGTCGGGGAACGGGCGGCGATCAGCGGCCACCGAGGACCCAATCGCGTTCGAAGACCACGTGCTGGATCGCTTCGCGGCGCGGGGCGCCGGCGGGCGCAGGATCCACATGGCTGAACGTCACGTGGATCGCGCCGCGCGCGTCCTGCAGCACCGACGGGTAGGAGTAGGATCCGCCGGCGGTCTCCTGGATGACACGGCGATGCGGCCACGTGCGGCCTTCATCCGTCGAAATCCAGGCCGACAGGCGGTGGCGGCCCTGCTCGGTGTCGTTGTTGACCATCAGCCACGATCCGTCCTTCAGCGTGATCACCTCGACGCTGGTCCCGGAATTGGGCACGTCCGAGTCGATCCCTACGCTCCACGTCATGCCATCGTCGGACGACGTCGCGACGATGACCCGCTTCGGCGGCGGCCCGTTGTCACGCATCCACGCCACGATCGTCCCGTCGCGTTTCCTGACGAGGGACGGCTGCACGCCGCCAAGGCTGACGATTGGGTGGCTTGCGCGCCAGTTGCGGCCATCGTCGTCCGACAGCGCGATGAGGGCGATGTTGTAGGTGTCGCTGTAGAGCGGCAGCAGCATCCGCCCGGAGGGCAGCCGCAATGCGTGCGCGCGCGGCATCCAGCCGAGCCGGTTGTAGAGCAAGTCCGACAGCCGGTTCGTAAAGAGCGTCACCTCGTCGCGGTCCCGGCCTGGCGGCAGGCTGGCAAGGGCCGCGCGCGCGAAGGGTTCAAGCGCGGCCTTCAGGTTGTCGGGCCGCAGCAGGATCACGCCGCCGTCGATCCAGGTTGGGGAGTCACCCGTCCACGCCCCGGGGGCAGCCGTGCGGTATCGCAGCAGGGCCGACTCCCAGTGATTGTCCAGAATAGCGGGCCAGGCGACAGTCAGACGCCCGCGTGCGTCGACCCAGGCGACGGGATTGCAGTCGGGAAACCCGGGTGTATCCGCCACGACGAACGGCGCGCTCCACGCACTCGCCCCGGGTGCGAGGCGCGCGCCCTCCAGGCGCACGTCGTCGGCACGGCGTTCGCCGCTGCCACGGTAGTACACGGTGAAGAGACTGCCGTCCGGCAACTCGACGATCGAGGACGAATGGACGTGCTCGTTCTGCGGAGCCACCACAAAACGGGCCACCGGGGTCGGTCCGGCCGGCTGCGCCGCCGCCAGCGGTGCCAACAACATGCTGAACGCCACACACAGAACCAACACGCGTCGGCTTCCCATCCCACCCTCCCTCGATGCGCGCAGAAGCGGGCCGGCCCCATGATCTCTGCGTCTCATACAGCCAGCATGCTACAACGCCGCGTGCCCGGCGCCTCGGTCATCTGTATAATCCGGGTCAATGAGAATCGATACCAGACTCCGTCCCGCAGACTTGGCGCCGGCAATTGCCCGGCTCTGGGACGTCTCGGCCGCCAAGATCAGGGCCATCGAGCGCCGCTACGACCCAGGTCAGGGCGCGCCGGTGTTCACCTCGGCCGGGAAGTACACGTCGCGCGGCTGGACCGACTGGACCGAGGGGTTCCAGTACGGGTCTGCCATCCTGCAGTTCGACGCCACCCGCGACCGGGGG
>Ga0194127_10008029_pt1 | contig 11448 bp, 6 predicted proteins | sample TA2KigC100mmetaG_FD_148624 | JGI IMG/M metagenome (GOLD analysis project Ga0194127, IMG submission 148624) | Freshwater microbial communities from Lake Tanganyika, Tanzania - TA2015036 Kigoma Deep Cast 100m | ecosystem: Environmental > Aquatic > Freshwater > Lake | place: Tanzania: Lake...
GCGACGTCGCCTTCAGTTCCACCGCGGTGTGGTCCCCGATCAGGAAGTCGACTTCATAGCCCGACGCCGAACGCCAGTAGGACAACCCGTCTCCCTGACGATAGTCGCGCCACGCAACGAGTTCGTGCATGAGGAGGGTTTCCAGGGCCTCTCCGAACTCGCGCGTCCCTGGGATGATGGCGCGACGACCCTGCAGTGACGTGGCCACGCCTATGTCGAAGAAGTAGTACTTCGAGGCCGTGATGGCCCGCCGGCTACGAGAGTGCTTCCACGCCGGCAGTTCGTGCAGCACGAGCGTGTCCTGGAGAACCTGGAAGTACTCGCGCACGGTCGTCCGCGCCACTTGTGAGTCGTTCGCCACCTTGGTGAAGTTCACCATCGTTGCGTTGCACAGGGCCGCGACTCTGAGGAACCTGCCGAACGCGGGTACGTTGCGGGTGGCTCCTTCCGCCGCGACTTCCTGCTGGAGGTACAAGCCCGTGTACGCCTCCAGATCGGCACCCGGGTTATCCGAGAAGTACACCGACGGCAACGTGCCGCGCCCGACGGCCGTGGGAAGGTGAAACGCCTCTCCGAGTTCGCTGAAGGTCAGGGGATGAAGATGCGCCACGCGCGCGCGGCCACCGAGCAGATTGACGCCGCCACGCCTGAGTGTGCGCGCGCTCGAACCCGTCATCACGAACCGCAGGCCCCGCGCCTCGATGAGGCGATGCACTTCGTTGAGCAGAGTTGGCAGGCGCTGGATTTCGTCGATGACGACCGGCGTTCGCGCGGAGCGCGCCTGCTCTCCGATCAACCCGGGATACCGAGCCAGGGCCAGATAGACCGACGTATCCAGGAGGTCGTAGTAGAGCGCGTCGGGAAAGGCGCGGCGCACGAGGAACGTCTTTCCCGTCTGGCGTGGGCCCAGCAGGAAGTATGACTTCCGCGCGGAGAGGGCGCGGATGTCCAGCGCGCGGGCGAGTTCCGGGGCGAGTTCCTCTGTCGACATCGCCGTTGATTATCATGATAAACGACGAGATACCCGACATCAATCACGACGTCCGGACGTGCCATCCCGTCGGATTGCACACCGCGCAGCTCACCGTCCGGCGCGTTTCGTGCTATAACCGCGCGATCGCCGCCGGCAGGAGCCGGCCCACGCTGGCGTCGGCGGCGACACCGGAGGACTATCGATGCACCCGGCACCACGCCCTCGTCTGCTCTCGCGCGCCAGCCGAGCCGTCCTTGCCGCCGTCGTGGTGGCCCTGATCCTGGCCCCGGCACCTGTCCGCGCCCAGAAGGCTCCGAAGCCCCAGAAGTTCGATGAAGCCTATACGAAGCTCATCAAGGACCTCACGCTGGACCCGCGCATCAGCACGGAGCTGGTCGACCACATGCCGGCCAGCGATACCGTTCCCTCGCCGCTGAAGTTCTTCGGCCGCATTCCCGGCACGCCCGGCGAATTGACCTACGCGAAGGACATCCACCGCTACTACGAGGCCCTCGCCAAGGCGTCGCCGCGCGTCACGCTCTGGACCATTGGCAAGAGCGAAGAAGGACGCGACATGGTCCTGCTCGCGGTCGCCGACGAGGCCACCATCAAGACACTCGACCGTTACAAGGCCGACCTCCTCGCGCTCACCGATCCGCGCAAGACCAGCGACGACCAGGCGCGGCGTCTCATCCGCACGGCGAAACCGATCTACTGGGTGACCGCTGGCATGCATTCCGGCGAGACGGGCGGGCCGGAGATGCTCATCGAACTCGCCTACCGGCTGGCGGTCCAGGATTCGCCCTTCATCCAGGCCATCCGCAACAACGTCATCACGTTCATCACGCCGGTGCTCGAAGTCGACGGCAGGGAGAAGCACGTCGACCCCTACTACTACGGCAAGAAGACCGGCAAGCCTCGTCCGCCGCTCGTGTACTGGGGCCAGTACGTCGCCCACGACAACAACCGCGACGCCATCGGACAGATGCTGAAGCTCACGCAGAACGTGAACCGCGCGTTCCTCGAGTGGCGGCCGACGATCCTTCACGACTTGCACGAATCGGCAAGCTATCTGTACGCCTCAACCGGAACTGGGCCCTACAACGAAGCGCTGGACCCCATCACGATCAACGAGTGGTGGACGCTCGCCAATGTGGAAGTGTCGGAGATGACCAAACGCGGCGTCCCCGGCGTGTGGACCTACGCGTTCTACGACGGATGGACGCCCAACTACATGTTCTACGTGGCCCACGCGAAGAATGCGACGGGGCGGTTCTACGAAGTGCAGACGTATGGGCCCGACCCGGTCGACAATCTGCGCGTCGGCACCAACACGACGAGCCGGGAATGGTACCGGCCGAACCCGCCGCTGCCGAGCATCAAGTGGGGACCGCGCAACAACACCAACATCCAGCAGTCGGCCCTGCTGTTCGCCCTGAATCATGTCGCCAAGAACCGCGAGACCTACCTCGAGAACTACTGGCTGAAGAACAAGCGGGCCGTCGAGAAGGGCCGGACGCAGGCGCCGTACGCGTGGGTCATCCCCGCGAGCCAGCGGCGCAAAGCCGACGCGGCCGACCTCGTGAACAACCTGCGACGACAGGGACTCGAGATTTCGCGCGCGACCGAGGCCTTCAAGGCCGGATCGCTCAGCATCGCCGCCGGCGACTACGTGGTACGGGCCGACCAGCCCTATCGGACCATGGCCGACATGCACTTCAGCCTGCAGAACTTCTCCCCGGCCAATCCGCGCCCCTACGACGACACCGGCTGGACCATGCAGTTGATGCGGAATGTGGACGTGAAGGCGGTCGATGACAAGAGTGTGCAGGCGCAGCCGATGACGTTGATCGCAGGCGACGTCACGGCCGCGGGCGGTATCACGGGCGCCGGCGCCGTCCTGGTCGTGGACCACACGACGGACAACAACCTCGTCACCTTCCGGTTCCGCCACGCCGGTGTGAAGATGCAGGCGGCCCAGGAAGACTTCGAATTCGCCGGGCGTACGTTCAGGGCCGGCGCGTTCATCATTCCCTCGAGCGACCGGACCACGATCGAAAGCAGCCTGAAGGAGCTGGGCCTGTCTGCCTGGGCGGGAGACAAGGCGCCCGCCGTGAAGACCCACGACCTCGACGTCCCGCGCATCGGCTACGTCCACTCGTGGTCGAATACGCAGAACGAAGGCTGGGTGCGCGGGGCGTTCGACCAGTTCAAGGTGCCCTACTCCTACTTCGGCGACATCAAACTTCGCGAGGGCAACCTGCGCGCGAAGTACGACGTCATCGTGTTCCCGCATGTCGGTGGAACGGCTGTGTCGCAGGTGAACGGCATTCCCAAGACGAGCGCCGACCCGGTGCCCTACAAGAAGTCGGACCTGACGCCGCACCTGGGCGTGCAGGATTCCACCGACGACATCCGCGGCGGCATGGGATTCGAGGGGCTCATGCACCTGCGGCAGTTCGTCGCCGACGGCGGCCTCCTCATCGTCGAAGGCGCAACCTCGCTGATCTTCCCGGAGTACAAGTTGACGCCGGGTGTGACCGTTGAGAATCCAACCGGGTTGTTCGCCCGCGGTTCCATCATGCGTGGCGTGTTCGCGGACAAGAAGAGCCCCATCGTGTACGGCTACGACGGCAGCCAGTTGCCGGTGTACTTCTCGCAGGCGCCAGTCCTGGCCATTGGAGGGGGTGGCGGCGGCGGGATGGGCGGATTCGGTGCCGGACCGCAGATTCCCGGTGTCGGGCAGAACGTATCCCCGGTTGCCGCGAATACACAGGCGCTGTCGCCGTGGACCGGACCGGCCGGCACCGCCGTGCCTGCCGGTGGCGCGGGGGCCGGGCCGGGACGTGGACAGGGGGGCGGTGCGGGCATGGGATTCGGCGGCGGCGGCGTGGCCGTTGGGGAGGGCGCGCCGCGGGTGATCGTGCGATTCCCGCAGGACCCCAATGAGATGCTGCTGTCGGGTGTGCTGGTGGGCGGACAGGGGGTGTCGGGCCGGGCGCAGGTGGTAGATGCGCCCATCGGCAAAGGCCACGTCGTGATGTTCGCCATCCGGCCGTTCTGGCGGGCGCAGACCCATGGGACGTACTTCCTGGGATTCAACGCCATCCTCAACTGGAACGACCTCGACGCGGGGAGATAGGGGCACGTCCAAGGCAGCCGATATGACCGCCCCCCAACTCCCGATCCCCGATCCCCGATCCCCAGTGAAGTGGGTCGCCCTCCTCTTCGTAACGGCGACAGCGGGCTACCTGTGCCGGACGAACCTGTCGATCGCCGGTGCCGGCATCATGCCGGACTTCGGTCTCAGCCAGGCCCAGATGGGGCGCGTATTCTCCGCGTTCCTGTTTGGCTACGCGCTGTTCCAGCTGCCGGGCGGGCTCGTGGCCGATCGGTGGGGATCCGCCAGGGTTCTGCGCATCCTGCCGTGGCTGTGGGTGGGGCTTACGGCCGCCGTCGCGTTGTTGCCCGCGTCCGGCGCCCAGTGGAGCGGCCTGGGTGCTTTGCTGGTGCTGCGCTTCCTCATGGGCGTCGCGGCGGCGCCCACCTACCCGGCCAGCTCTCAGGGGGTGGCTGCGTGGGTGGCCCCGGCGTCTCGGGCGTCGGCGAACGGGTGGGTCATCGGGTCAGTGGGCTTCGGATCGGCCATCGCGCCCTTGCTCATCACCGCGGTCATGGGGCGCTGGGGGTGGCGGGCTGCCCTGGTGGCGTCAGCTGTGCCGGCTGCCGTTGTGGGCCTCGTGTGGCTGGCCGTGGCCCGTCGCCGCGCGCCGGTTGGGGTGGCCGCGGGCTCTCCAACACCGACCCTTGCGCCCGCAGGGGAGGAGGCCGGCCAGGTACCGCCGGCAGGTGACGGCCTCCGATCCGTTCCGTTCGCGCTGCTGACGTTGAGTTACTCGCTCCAGGGCTATGTCGGCTACATCTTCGTCTTCTGGTTCTACCTCTACCTGATGCAGGAGCGGAGCTTCGACATCGTGTCTGGCGCTCTCTTCAGTAGCCTCCCTTGGGTCTTGTCGATGATCGCCATTCCCGGCGGGGGCGCGTTGGCCGACCGCCTGTCGCGGACGCGGCTGGGCCCGTCCTGGGGGCGCCGTCTCGTGCCACTCGTCGGCATGGTGGGCTCCGGGGTGCTCCTGTCCGTCGGCGCGCACACCGCGCACATGTATCTGGCCGCCGTCGCCCTGGCGTTGTCCACGGCGTTGGTTCTCTGCGTCGAAGGACCGTTCTGGGCGACGATGAACGATCTGGCGGGGAGCAGGAGCGGGCGCGGCGGGGGGATCATGAACACCGGCTGCAACGTCGGCGGCCTAATCTCGCCGGCGCTCACCCCCGCCCTTGCCGCCTCGATAGGCTGGGAACCCGCCCTTCACCTCGCAGCCGCCCTGGCCGTCCTCGCCGGTCTCCTCTGGCTGTGGATCCCCGTCCCGACCCCGGTTGCTGTTACGATCGGCAGATGATTCAACGCCGACTCGTCCTGATCCTCTCTGTGTTCGCTGCAGCCGGTCTCGGTCTCTCGGCCGACGAAGGCATGTGGACGTTCGACAACGTGCCACGCGCGCTCATCAAGCAGAAGTACGCGTTCGACATCACCGACCAGTGGCTCGATCGTGTGCGGCTGGCGTCGGTGCGTGTCGGCAACGGTGGCTCGGGCTCGTTCGTGTCGCCGGACGGCCTGCTGTTCACGAATCAGCACGTCGGTCGCGGGCAGGTCTCCAAGCTCTCGACGGCAGAGAAGAACCTGGTGCGGGACGGTTTCTACGCGGCCACGCGCGACGAGGAACTGAGGTGCCCGGACCTCGAGCTCAACGTCCTCGTGTCGTACGAAGATGTGACGGGCCGCGTCCAGGGAGCGGTGAAGCCGGGTTCCTCGGACAAAGAAGCCGCCGATCAGCGTCGCGCCGAAATGGCGGTCATCGAGAAGGCGTGCGCCACCGCGACCGGCCTCAAATGCGAAGTGATCACGCTATACAGCGGCGGCGAGTATTGGCTGTATCGCAACAAGAAGTACACCGACGTCCGCCTTGTGTTCGCGCCAGAGGAGCAGATCGCGTACTTCGGCGGCGACTACGACAACTTCACCTACCCGCGGTGGAACTTCGACATCACGTTCTTCCGCGCCTACGAGAACGGCGTGCCGGCCAAGACCGAACATCACCTGACGTGGTCCGCCAACGGCGCGGCCGAAGGCGAACTGGTGTTCGTCCCGGGCTACCCGGGCTCGACGGCACGCCTGTTGACGGTCGCGCAGCTCGAGTACCATCGAGATCTGGGCAATCCGCTCCAGAAGCAGGTGTGGACGTTGCGGGCCGAAGCGCTCGCCCGTTACGCGAAGCTCGGCGCGGAACAGGACCGACGCTCGTCATCCGGCCGGCTCGGACTCTCCAACTCACTCAAGCGCCTGGTGGGCCAGCAGGACGGGCTGTCGAACCCGCGCATCTTCAAGAAGAAGGAAGACGACGAGGCGGCACTCCGGACACGGATTGCCGCGAACCCCGAATGGCAGAAGGCGTATGCGCCGGCATTCGATCAGGTAGCCGCGGCGTACGCCGAGTTGCCCAAGTACGCCAAGCGCCTCGCCTTCTCGAACCTCACGGCGAGCGGTCTCGCGGGCATGGCATCCACGTTCGTTCGCCTGGCCGACGAATGGCCCAAGCCGAGCGCGCAGCGCCTGCCGGAGTTCGCCGACGCCCGCCTGGAGGGTCTGCGGTTCTCGCTGCAGTCGACGGCCCCGATCTACCTGGATCTGGAAGAGGCGCAACTGACGGCGTGGCTGGACGACGTACGGTCTGCCCTGGGCCAGGACGATCCCTTCGTGACGGCGGCGCTTGGTGGACAGACGCCTGCCACGCTGGTGAAGGTGGTCTTCGCTGCCACCAAGCTGCACGACGTCGCCACGCGCAAAGCCCTGTACGAAGGAGGCGCCGCAGCCATCAAGGCATCGGACGATCCTCTGATCGCCCTGGCGCGCCGCGTCGAGCCGGTCATCCGCGAACTGCGCACGTGGCAGGAAACGCACGTCCAGTCTGTCGAGACCGCGGCCGGCACGAAGATCGCGCAGGCCCGCTTCGCGGTGTACGGCAAGACCGCGTATCCAGACGCCAACTTCAACCTGCGTCTCGAATACGGCACGGTGCTCGGGTACGAAGAAGACACCACGCTGGTGCCCTACAAGACAACGTTCCACGGCCTCTACGAACGTGCAGCCGCGTTCAGCGAGAAGCCGCCCTTCAACCTGCCAGCGCGGTGGCGCGATGGCAAGTCGAAGCTCGACCTGTCGATCCCCTACAACTTCGTCTACACAGCCGATACCATCGGCGGCAACTCCGGCAGCCCGGTCATCAATCGCGCGGGCGAGATCTGCGGCATCAACTTCGACAGCAACCTGCAGAAGCTCCCCAACCGCTACCTCTTCATCGACGATGCTGAAGGGTCGCGCGCCGTTGGCGTGCACTCGGCCGGGATCATCGAAGGGCTGGCCAAGCTCTACGGTGCCGAGGCGCTTGTGAAGGAGTTGACGGGGAAGTAACGAACAGGGCGCGGCCTTCGCCCTTCATTGGAGGAAGGTGCCGGCGTCCGCCTGACGTCGGACGCCGCGGCGCGGGCTACCGGGCTGGCGGCAGCCGTTCGGCCGGCACACCGAGGGCGGCCGCCAGTTCGCGCAGCTTCGCCAGCACGGTCTGCGCATTGCGCGGGCCCATGCGCAGCACTTGTTTCTGCGCACCAGACAGCGCTTCGACATCGTCGTCGACGTAGCGGTACGACAGCACCGCACGCGTCAGGGCGGCGTCGGCTCGTATCGTCGGCGTCTCGAGCAGGTGCGCCAGTGCACGCGCCACCCCCAGGTCGACCTCACCGGGCTTGTGGCCCAGGTCTTGGTACGCCTCGTCCAGCCGAGGCTTCAACGTGGAGTACGCCCTGGCCACGGCCTGCATGTCCATGGCGCCCACCGTGGATGCCAGGCCGTCGTAGCGCGCGAATGACGTCGGCGCGGTGATTCGGCGAGCCACGTCACCCGCAACGGTGAAGGATGTGCGCGGGGCGAGGGGCTCGAGGAGCGGCGCCGGCGACTTGCCGTCCGCCACGTTGTCGATGCACGCAGCCAGGTTGCGAACGAGACCGTCGGTTGCCAGCCACGCCGCCAGTTCCGGGCGAGCGGATAGCGTGCGTAGGAACGTTCGGACGACGGCATCGCTGGCGTCCAGGGCCGGCACATCAGCCGGTTCGACGGCAGGCCCGAGCGGCGGCATCGGCTCCGCAGGTCCGGTCGCCGTGGCAGGTGTCTGAGCGCCCTGGGACGCGACCGGGGCTGGTGCCGCCGCGGGTGGGGTCGACCTGCGAAGATAGACCACGCCGGCCACGACGGCCGCGACGATGATGAGACCGGCGAACCAGGGCCAGAGCGGTCGCGCGTCGGCGTCGCCGTCGCGCGGCGGGTCTGGGTCGAGCGGCAGATCCGCCTCCGGATCGGCATCGGGATTGAGCCGCAGATCGTCCTGCTCGTTCATGCTCACCTCACGAGTACTGACGTCACGGCGGAGGGGGCGGCCGGTCCAGCCGACACCCGTCTTGCCGACAGTATGGCACGGCCCGGTCCGGCTGTTATGCTCTCTCGAGCACACGTGTCCGGATGGAGGTCTCGGATGAGGTGCCCCAACTGCACCGCAAGCATGGCTGGCGTGGATGTCGAGCGGCTCTACGGCAAGCAGATGGCGCTCGACATCTGCCGCAGTTGCCAGCTCGTGTGGTTCGACGATGGTGAACTGCTGCAGTTGGCGCCGGGGGGGACGCTCCAACTGGTGTCGAAGTTCGTGGACGACCACGACGGAGGCCCAGCCCGCCCGCCGCTCCGGTCTGGCCTGCGCTGCCCGCGCTGCCAGGGGACGTTGCGCGAGGTGCACGACCAGCAGCGTAACACGCGGTTCACCTATGGGAGGTGTGACGCGGGCCACGGGCGGCTGTTCACGTACTACCAGTTCCTGCGGGCGAAGAACTTCGTGCGGACGTTGTCAGCCGCCGAAATCGACGAGCTTCGCCGTCACGTCCGTCAGGTCAATTGCGTGAACTGCGGGGCGCCGGTCGATGTGGGCCGTGGCGTCATGTGTCAGTTCTGCCGTGCCCCCATTGCCATCCTCGATCCCGGGCAGTTGCGCCGGGCCGTCGACGACCTCGGTGCCGCCTTGGCGCGCAAGCAACCCGACCCCACGCTGCCGTTGGCGGTGGCGCTGGAGCGCATGCGAGCCGAGCGTGCCTTCGCGGAGGCCCCGGGGGCCGCGCGGCCGGCCTCCCTCCTGGACCTCGTGTTTGGCAATGCCACCGACCCGCTCGTGGCGGGCCTCCGGGCGCTGCGCCGGCTGTTCGGGGCGTGAGCGTGGGGCATCGGCTCGGAGTATGATCGGGAGCAGTCGTCAGTCCTTCAGGAGCTGTGTATGACGTTTCGTGCCATCGTGAGTGCCATTGTCGCCGCCGCCGTCGTGACCGGCGCGGCAGCCGTGTCGGCGCAGACGCCAGCCGGACTCAAGAACCCCGCCGCCCTGACCGAAACCGCGCCGGCCACCTACAAGGTCAAGTTCGACACGTCCGTTGGGGCGTTTGTCGTCGAGGTGCAGCGTGAGTGGGCGCCGATCGGCGCCGATCGCTTCTACAACCTGGTGAAGGCCGGGTTCTTCAACGACTGCCGGTTCTTCCGGGTCATTCAGGGCTTCATGGTGCAGTTCGGCATTCACGGTGACCCGGAAGTCATGGCTGCGTGGCGCGGCGCGCGGATCGGCATCGATCCGGTCAAGCAGAGCAACAAGCGTGGCTACATCACGTACGCGATGGGCGGGACGCCCGACACCCGCACCACGCAGGTCTTCATCAACTTCGCCGACAACGCCAGCCTCGACGGCATGGGCTTCGCGCCCTTCGGCCGGGTCGTGTCGGGTATGGACATCGTCGACAAGATCCACAGCGGGTACGGCGAGGGCGCTCCCCGCGGGCAGGGACCTGAGCAGGGGCGGATCCAGATGGAAGGCAACGCCTACCTGACGAAGTCGTTCCCCAAGCTCGACTACATCAAGACAGCGACGATCGAGAAGTAGTCCTTTCCGGAGCGGGCGCGGCAGCCAGGTAGCCGCGCCCGCACGTCCGTACAGGCGGCACGCCATGGCAGCAAGCGGGGAGACACGCGAGCGGGCCGACGCCTTCCTCGCCATCGCCGGAGACTTCAGTCTCGGCGAGCTCGTCACCGAAGCGTCCCACCCCAGGTCGGTCGAACTCAGCCAGACGGCGGCGCGCGATACCGCCACCGGGCTCGGCATCCTGTTCGACGTCGACCGGGATGTCGTCCGTACGTTCGACACGTGGAGTCGCACGGACCTTCCGGATCGCATGGCGGGTGCTGCCGTTGACGCGATCCGACGCGGCGGACGCCTGTTCTTCACCGGGTGCGGCGCGACGGGACGATTGAGTATCCAACTCGATTCGATCTGGCGGGCGTTCTGGCAGGGACGCGGCCCTTCGTGTCCATGGGAAGACCGCACACGAAGCGTGATGGCCGGAGGTGACTACGCGCTCATCAAGTCGGTGGAGGGGTTCGAGGACTTCGCACCCTTCGGGCGCAAGCAGATTGCCGACCTTGGCGTGCGCGCCGGCGACGTGGTGTTCGCAATCACCGAAGGCGGCGAGACGTCGTTCGTGATCGGCACGGCATGGCAGGGACTGGACGCGGGCGCGAGGGTGTTCTTCGTCTACAACAACCCCGACGACATCCTGCGGGCACGTGTCCGGCGCAGCCGCGAGGTGATCGATGAGCCGCGCATCGAGAAGGTCAACCTGACGACGGGCCCTATGGCCGTCACCGGGTCGACCCGCATGCAGGCCACCAGCATCCAGTTGCTGGTCATGACGACCGTCCTCGAAATGACGGCGCGGCAACTCCTCGCGGATGATGGCCAGCGGCCGGGCGGCGTCGGGACGCCGGCGGATGTCGCGGAGGAGATGCGCCGGGGTCTGGCAGAGGTGCATGCGCGCCTGGCTGGCGAGCCCCTGCGCCGCAGTCTGGCCGTGCTCGTGGAGCAGGAAGAGGCCGTCTACCGTCGAGGCGCGCGTGCGTCGTACTTCGCCGGCGCGCTCGGCGTGGATGTGTTGACCGACACCACGGAACGCAGTCCCACGTACTGCACGCCTTCGTTCCGCAAGCGCGGAGACACGCGGGCGTCGGAATCGTGGACGTTTCTCTTCACCGGCGAGGCCGAGACGGAGCAGGCCTGGCCCGGCCTTCTGCGTCGGGCGCCCCAGACGATTGACTGGCCAGAGGACGACCTGCGGCGGCTGCTCGACGACGAGACCGCCACCAAGCAGGCGACGGTCTTGCGCGAGATCGGGCTCGGCGAGTTGATCCGGTTCCGTATCGGCCTGGATGGTCTGTCGGATCGCCCGTTCCGGCCTGGTGATGCGGCGCTGACCGTTCTCTCGGCCGGCGCCGACCCCGCGCT
>Ga0194127_10008035_pt1 | contig 11444 bp, 7 predicted proteins | sample TA2KigC100mmetaG_FD_148624 | JGI IMG/M metagenome (GOLD analysis project Ga0194127, IMG submission 148624) | Freshwater microbial communities from Lake Tanganyika, Tanzania - TA2015036 Kigoma Deep Cast 100m | ecosystem: Environmental > Aquatic > Freshwater > Lake | place: Tanzania: Lake...
GACTGGGCTTGCTTTGACCAATCTTTCATAGCACCCGCAAAGAAGTATGTGGACCAGTTGCTCAACTTGATTGGCCGTTATAATGCCGAGTTTGAACTCAAAGTTGTTCCTGTTCAAGAAAACTACACTGCCGAATTACGTATCACTTTCACAAAAGAAGGAACGATTGCAAAAATAGGCACTATCGATATTACGGGCAATACAATTAACACGGATGAAGAAGTGGTTGCATTTCTTGGACTTGAAAAAGGACTAGCCCTTGACAGCTTGTTAACCAATCGGATTCAAAATAAGCTCAGAGAATCTGGGCGATTTAGACAGCACACTGTCAGTGATGACATAGACAAGAATGATCCAAACAACTCAACACTTAAAATCGTTCTTCAAGAAGTCCAATTGGCTACACCGCTTGGTAAAAAAATGACCGAGCAAGAAGAGTTGCTTAGAAATGTTGGTAAATTCTTTACTGATTATGCGAATTGGGAAGCAGATTTGTGTTTTACGTTCTCATCGGGTGTAACTGAATATTTGCCATATAAGATAGAAGGCGTGATCTCTTCAAAAGATGGGCTTATTTTGACAGAGACAGAAAATGAGAGCATTATAAATTCACTATCACTTCAATCCGAAAAAATCCAATATATATGTCCTTTATTAGGGCATTACATGTTATTGAACAAACCTAAAACTAATCTTATGGTGCAGTTCACGGTTTCACCAGATGAAAGCAAAAGGGATTGGTCCATGATGCTGAGAGGAGGAATTGGGGGCGGAAAAAAAGGCTATATAGAAAAGGAATTAAATTATAGCATGGAGATGGATATACCTCCTGCTTTTTGGATATCTGAGACAAGTAAGAAGGACAATAAAATATCTTATATTGAGAATGTAGCTATCATAGAACTCAAGGACAGCGAACAAAACTCTAATTCAGTTGTGATTAAGGCGGATCGTGAAACTGGTCGAGTTATGGAAATCGACATAAAAGGAAAACGGGCCTTTGGGAAAATACAATTTCAAAAAGGAGCATTTGAACGACAGAAAGAAAAAGTCCAGCAAGAAATTAATGCAGCAGATTTAAAGCCAATCCAAATAAATGGTGCTATGGATACCATATTAAGAGCGGCAGTGCCGTTGTATTTGACACATTTTCCAAATAGCACATTATCTAAGGAGCAAAAACGTACTTCCCTTGAGGCATGGAATCAGATATTGTCTTCCGATATTTTAAACTGTTTCCCAAGAGGAGTGCAAATCGACACGGAAGATGAGTTTTCCCTCCCTCATTATGACTCGATGAGTTCTATGAATAATATGATGTCATCATTTGCGGGAACAGCGTTTGGCTGGTGTCATGAGAACCTGCCGCAAGATCACTGGTTGCACACGTTAGCCCATCTCATGTCACTTGCCACTTCTGGCCACGGTCAAAACGAAGCCGTTTCACGAGGAATGCAGACATTGTATACATCAGAACAAATCGGCCCTGTGGGATACTACTTGATCGCAAAAACTTTTCAACTATTAGGGCATCCTGCTTATAATGCTTTCAGTCAAAGGGCGAGCCAAACACTAACCTTAAATAATTTCCGTAATGATTGGATGCCTTTTGCATCTGGAGATTCGAAACTGGCCAATAATATCAGATGTACCTTTGATAAGCTTCGAGAGTGCAAATCCGATGATATTCATTCAGCGGCATCTATTTTACCTGATAAAGCTGGTGTGTATTTTGAAACAATCATTAACCGATTGAAAGAATCAAAAAAGATGACCCTGATCGAAGCGCTTGAAGATTTATTAGCCAATGAATGGCCAGTGATTAAGGAAATGATACAGCAATATTTATCCGAATTGGGTCCAAAAACAAACTCTAAGGATTAACAAAGAAATTGGTGGTTTACAATTTATGTCTCCATTTTGTCACTATAGAGCCCAAAAACTTTAAGAATTACATTTTTAGAGTCTCAATATTGGCCTGAAAATGCGGATTCTAAAAATATTTTTGCATGAAATAGGATTTAATAACCTATTGCCATCTATCCCCAGGACAACCAGAATTGTCCCCAATCAAAAGTTTTTATTAACCCTGCCAAACTACCCCTTGTTCTGAGATCGTTATTATAAAAGCCGTACCGTTGTTTGAGGCACTATCCTACCATCTTCTTTTTCTTCTTACAGACATTTTCCCAATATTCAAGGGTGTTCTTGCCTATTACTTTCTCAAATTCTTTATAGTAGGGATGTTTTTCAGTCAAAATATATCTCATTGACCGATGTGCTTGTATAAAATCATAAGAGTTATCAATACATTCAATCCAACCAACATGAATGAGTATCTCACGAAGAGCTTTTGCCTTTTTGGGGTCACATCCATTTCTCAGAAGTTCTTTTTCTTTGAGCGTATTGAGAAATCCTTCCAGTGATACCATTGGAGCAGTCAGTTCCTTATTCTGGTTAATATTATTAGCATACAGCGCTGTCCAGTTCTTCATCTGAAGATATTTGTCATTCGTCAGAGTGACAAATATCCATAGGGCTGCTGAAGCGATATCCCTTGGATAGATTCTCCTTCTAAATGAGCTTCGACTGTCCCTGATGTTGTTTATCTCATCCTGAGTCAGAATCTGATTAATCTCAGTCTCCAGACTATCGATTCTACCTTTTAATCCCCCATAGACATATTTCTTCATCCTGTCGATATTATTGTTCCATACATATTTTAATCTTTTGATATTAGCAGGAGTTTCTTCTCCAGTCCCAGCTTCTATTCTGTAATGAACTCGGTATTCTTCAAATTCAGTGAGTTCTTTGCCTTCCAGAGCATATTTAATATACAGATAATACAGGTATCTGGTGCTTCTTTTCAGCACATTTGGTTCATTATTAATATCTTTTAATGTTTCTTTATTTTTACCCTGAAAATGAGGTTTTTGTGTTTCTACGGGAAAATGTCCCGGCATATATACATAGTCCTTATTCTTCTCTTTTCTCTGGTTAAGAGGGAGAGTATCCGAACTACCTTGAGCCTGATTAGAAGCCACAGCATTTTTTTCCCGACTAATGGAGGGAAAAGAAATGTTGTGTGCCTTCAAAACAGTCTCCAACTCAGCACTAATATTCAGAAGTTCATCAACCTGTTCTGGACTCAACGTGAGAAATGAAGAATATATAGAATCAGAAGATGATAATATCGACTCAGACGAAGGAGCTACAGAACTACAGAGAAGAAGCTGATTAACCAGATATATCGCCCATGTGAGAAGGTCTAATATAGAATATACAGGGGCATCAATAAAAGCACGGACATCATCTTCAGTAAATAGGTTGGGGAGTTTAAACAATATTCCACAGGTATTGATTTTAGTGATGATAGACTGTTGTTGATCATTCCTGTCACGATAATATCGATATTTGTACTCAGGGTATGTTCCCTTAATAGCATCAAATTCAACAAGATATTCAGGCTTTATATTGTGAGTCTTTTTGCTCATCACCAATCTATAGTCAGGAGCGATGATGGTTTGTCCATACGTTTTAATGACATAACTGATCTTGCTGAGAATTCGATTGGCATATTTTGCCCAGGATAAGGTTGTTTGATTATTAAAATAAAGTTCTTCATAATAGTCATATAATGGAACCATATAAAATTTGGGGAAATGATGAGAAGACTTACTGGATGAACCAGAATCACTAAAGCTGGGAAATGACAGATTATAGAAATTACGAAATGGAATAACTCTGTCAGGGTCCTTGGTTCTGTTATCTGTGTCCCATCCCTGCATCATATAGGGACTAAGTGGGTCTGAGGTATAATATCGCTTATTTATTTGGTTCATATGCTCATCAATGTCATTTGAGTTTAGAGCGGCTTCTTTTCGGGCTTGTGCCTGCCGTCTTTGTTCTCTTCTGAAGAATCTTCGAGACATAGAGTCTATGTGGTAATCGTTAGGTTTTTTATAATGAACAAAGAGGGAATTGAGTTTTGATTTTGTATTGATATGAACAATTTGTTTATCGCCCAGGTCGAGGCCGTGGTCATAATCATCAATCATAGAACCGAGCATTTTTCTAATCTGTACAGGATCTGTCAGATTTTTCTTAGGGATGTAACGCTTTTGATTTTTTCGCATATTAACTCCATATTAATAAACACTGTTTCTGGGGTTTGCTGCATCTAACTCACATTAATAAACCCAGTGGGGCAGGGAATTTCACCCTGCCCCCAATGTTTATGTATGGAGTTACATAACACTTCTATACTTCATAAGCATGTGCCGTCACACATGCCTGATAGTTCATAGCCGGATTTCTCCGGCAAAAGAATAACAACAATAATACATCTTCTATATTTAACTCTTAAAGAGCATCGTTATTCATACTATTATTCTTGTTTCAATTCCTTTTTTTTTATCGGCAAATAATAAAATACTGATTAACTTTGCCCCCAAATTGATGTCATTATTATATGAAATAATCTTTCACTTTTATAACTAATTTTAAGAAATGTTCAAAATCATTACAAATTAATAGAGTCATGGAGTCAGGGCTGCACTTTCACTTTCTTGGAAAAGTACTCTACAGTTTATCAATGATTTAAGAATTCTGAAAAAAGAGTAGTTTTCTTTTTAAAAGTGATTTTTGTTTTGTTATGTTGAAATAAGTTGCAGAAAAAAAGCGTAAAATAATATGACAAGGAATAGTACAATGGATGAAATAGTAGATTTTGAGTTAGATACATTTTGGATCGATGCTCAACGTGCTGAAGAATTGATGGTACTCAGGAGTCAGCAGGAAAAAGAAAAAAGACTTGAGAAGAAAATTGACAAACGTATCATCACTAAAAACGACAGGAGATTACTTGCAAAGTTGATGATTTGGGCCGCTTACAATCAGGATGATTACAGAATCCACAAATATGTCAATTTCATCTACAGGAAACTGTTCGGCCGTAAATGGAATCATAATCAGGTGTGGACGGACCAGCCTATCAACTGTCTCGATATAGACCTCATCGATATGGTGAATGGTAAAGGTCTATGTGAAGAAGAAGAACCTTATACATATGATGAATTAGTCCAACATGCTTATCGTTTAATAGACGAGATATGTAATGACAGAGATTCCATCAATGAAATGTGTGGTCTTTATTATTGATTGTTCTGTCGAGATGCCGTTATTGTTCGGCTTCTGACCAGTTGGCAGGTTCTCAATCCCAAGCCCCATCGTCCTCAATGACGATTGGAGTTTACTACAAATAAGCAGGAAATGGGCACGAAGATGACAGGGAAAATGCCTGTTTTGATGTGAAATCAAGGGGGACTGTCTAATAATAGACAGTCGATCATATTAAAATCACACTACTATTCAGGCTCAGCCAGCCTGAACAGACTGCCCTGAGACTGCCTTCATGACTCTCTGACTGCCCCATGTATAGTTCTTCAGGTTGGATTCGACATAAACCCACTGCCTTTTGAGTTTTGATGCAGCAATCACCCCTGAGCCACTACAGCCAAAGGTTTCTACAACCAGGTCACCAGGGAAGCTGTGATGTTGAATCAGGAATTCCATAAAGGCAGGGGGTTTCTGAAACATGTGATAATCCCCATACTCCAGCTTGCCTGAGTGCATCCGTCTGGTCGCATGTTGAGTCTCAGTTGGGAAACTGAGAATATCAGAATGAGGAAGGCCATCCTGATATTTTTTCGATTCCAGTCCTGCCCGAGTGAATAATAGTATCCTCTCTGTGCTGATCAGGTAGGGATTTTGAAAATTTCCAACAGACAAATGCCCTTTGTCCCAGGTCAGGGCATAGAGGCAGTCCCAGCCACATTCATGGGCCTTTTGAAGGACTTCAATTCTGTCTGCTTTCCCTCCCCCCTGAAATAACATTAACACTCCATCTGGGGCCAATTTGGGCATACACAGGTTAAACAAGGGCAGGGTTACCTCCAGTGCCTGTTCTTCCGTAGTCCCTTGGTCACAGTCAATTCTCAAGGCATTTGTTTCGGCCCTTTTAGAAATATACCCTGAAGAAGTGGCAAAAGGTGGATCGGCAATAAACAGCTGGACAGATCTATCAGGAAGTGTGGGAATAATATCTCTCCAGTCAGCATGATGACAGGCATTAATCAGCTTGTCCTTATATATATAGGATAGGGCGGACTGGGCAATGTGCAGGTTTTGTTCCTTTTCAGTCAGAATACGAATGAAATGAGCACGAACCTGGGTAGGCGTCTTATTCCTTAGTTTGACGATGACATCCCGTATTTCAGCAGGAGACATGTCCAATCTGGGCAGTTTTCTTTGGATTTGACGGGCAGTGAGGCTGTCCTGGAAGGTGTAACCTGTGCGCTGATTGGTCATAAATGTTCGGGATGTCAGATGAAAATGACTGATACGAGTTCGTGAATAGTCTGTAAATTCGCCAATTTGCCGAAGAGACAGGCGATGCTCATCGATGAGCTCGATGCACAGATCACCAATCTCCCAGCACTTGCCATCCTGTTGTTTCAGCAGGGCCTTGAGGTTCTTGAGCTTGGTGAGGACTGCCGGGCAAAGGGGTTTGGGTTGTTTCTTGGGGACTATCCTGACAGTTCTTTTTTTACTTAAGTCTTTATCTGGCCGTACATTACAATCACTTTCCATGTCTTTGTCCTTTCCTTATACCGTAAATCATCATTTACGGCTGTCCATCTTAGGACCATTTCTAAAGCATGTCCAGTAAATAATACTCCCATTCAAGACCATAAAGCTGCTATCCCACTTCAATGAAATAGATTGTCACTGAAAGGTGAAAAGTTAGAAAAGTGCCCTATTGGGCTGGAAATGGGGTTTTTGAAATTCCCAGAAAATTATTTTCTTATTCCTATACCTCATGACAGTCATGAGCAATGGTTGCTCACGACAACTAAAAAACAATTATACAGGAATTAAGTCAAAATGTCAAGTGGTTCAAAGCAGTGCAGATTCAATGTTGGCTCAATGATATAAAAGTGGAGCCGGGATGAAGGAAATAAACTTTCCCAGAAAGTTATTTTTTTAAAGAACAATGAAAAAGAACCTATGAGAAAGAAAATGAAAATGAAAAAAACAATATATCAATGCCAAAGAAATAAGCCTCCCCCTTAGATGGGAGACCAAAATACATAATATCTTTTCCACCATTCGTCAGCAAGAGAATGGTGGTGAGCTGCTGCGTGTAACAAATAATTAAAATGAAGAAAAATAATGAAAAACGTTTTAGCGGGCAATATATCCGCAGAAAGATGAAAATTATATGAAAGATTTTAACCAATTTTGGATTAAACAGTTTTGCAGAGTCATTGGTAATTCGACAGCAGTTTTTATCAATCCTATCAGAAAGGTTGGAATAGCCTACTTTGCTATTTCCACATTGGATTTGAAACCAAACGAATGGCACTCGGTCAACTCCATCATTCTTCATATCAAGGAGCAGATGAATTCTGTTTTTAACAAAGATGGAACGACCTATTGGGATGTCTTCTGTAGACATTCAGCAAAAAAGAATAACGATGTTTCTCGTAGGATTTATAATACTTTGATGTCACTGCAAAGCCAATATGGGAAACGACTTGCTGAGTTGAATTCGTGTATTGACATTAAACGTGAACACTCTCAGATATATCTTCGGCTCAATACACAATCCGTGAATGCGCTGAAAAAAAGAGGTTGTTCTGCGCAGGTCAAAGAGAAGAAATCTCTATCTTCACAAATAGCCACTATCTGCAAATCTATATATGCTCTTCTGGTTGGTATATGTCATTGAAGCCTGAATTACCAACGATGCCTCAGTAAATAAAAAGTCATTAATAACAACATAATTCAATTTAAAAGGAACATTAAAATGGAAACAAAGAATTTTAAAGTCAAAAACAGTGGTTCACAAAAACTCGAAATCGGTGGGATGATATTCACACCTCTATTCAATGATCTTGTGCCAAAGATTACTGATGAAGAGTATCAGCGTCTGAAAGAAGATATCAATGCCAATGGAGTGCAGATACCTGTTATTATCGATGAGGAAAAAGGAATTATAGACGGCGTAAATAGACTTACCGCCGCCTCAGAGCTTGGGATCAAGACTGTTCCAATCCAAATCCATCCTTCCCTAAACACAAAAGAGAAGAGAGAACTTGCTCTTAGGCTGAATGTAATCCGAAGGCATTGGAGTAAAGAGGAACGGCTTGACATGGCAGTATCTCTTCGAAAGGAAGGCTATAGTTTTAGAAGAATCGGAGAAATTCTTAATCTGAACCATGAAACAGTTAGACGGCATCTGTCGGCAATGGGTGATACGGAAGAATTCCCTGAAACAATTACAGGGAAAGATGGCGTGGAAAGACCTGCAAAGAACATAAGAAAGCCCTGTGTTATTCTCAAAAGTTCAGCCGAAACCAAGGATGCTTTTGAACTGTTCTCCAATGCTAAAAAAGTTGAACTTCCTTCTAAGATTATGGATTACAAGGGGCTTTCAAGGCAAATCAAGAAAAATATGAATGTGGGTGGCAACGGTGATCACAAAGATGTAAAAATTGGTCAGGCAGAACTCAAGCTTGGATTCTTTGAAGAAAAAGGAGAAGAGATTGCATCTGATTCGATTGACCTGATTATTACCGACCCTCCGTATTCTGAAGATGCTCTGCCTTTGTGGGAGTCTCTTGGGCAGTTTGCCCAAAGAGTTTTGAAGTCAGGGGGAATTCTTCTCAGTTACAGTGGTCAAATGTATATTCCCCAAATCCACGAAATGCTCGGCAGGCATCTGCAATATTTTTGGACTTTTGCTGTTAAACACACAGGGGGAAATACTCTTGTTAGAGAGGTTCGGCTTCAACAGACATACAAGCCTGTCATTGCCTATTGCAAACCTCCTTTGAATGTCTTTTGGAATCCGTTCCTCGATATGGTCAGTGGAGGTCGAAGCAAAGAGAATCACGAATGGGAACAGCCTGTCGAAGAAGCTTCTCATTTCATCAAGAACCTGTGCCCGCCAAATGGGGTTATCTGTGACCCCATGATGGGCAGTGGGTCGTGTATTTTGGCAGGCATGGCACTTGGTATGGAGTGTATCGGCATCGAAGCAAATACCACAAGCTATGAAATTGCGATGAAAAGAGTTGAAAACGCAGAAAAGGAACTCAAAAAGAAAGCCGCATAACAACAGAGATGGGCAGAAGGGTTGGCTACCATTGCCTCTTCTGCTCATAATCAAAACTTACATGAAAGGAACAAACAATGAATTACAATGAATCACATGACCTGAAGAACACTTTAAAATCCATGAAAAACACGTATGCATGTGAACAAATCGGAGGTGCAACTCTTTTCAATGCAGATAATCTGTCTGTTCTGAGAGAGTTGCCTGATAACTGCATTGACTCGGCAGTGATTGATGGTCCTTATGGAGTAGGAGTCAGCAATGCAAAAAATGAGAATTTCAATCCCAAGATTATTAGAAAAGCAACTCGAAAGCATCAGAAAGGTGTAAATCATAATCAGCAGAATGGGAGATGCCCGTCAATGCACGCAGGAGATTATGACCTTTCAAGAAAAGGGCAAATCAGGTTTCAGCAGTTTAGCTTTGAATGGGCTAAGGAAATATATCGCACGCTTAAACCAGGGGCATTTTTGCTGTCCTTTTGCTCGCCTCGACTTTACCATCGCATGGCTTGTGGAATCGAAGATGCAGGTTTTGAGGTTAAAGACCAGTTACAGTGGCTGTTTGGAGCAGGCTTGCCAAAATCCCTTGATATCAGTAAGTCTATAGACAAATTGCTCAAGGTAGAAAGAGAAGTGGTGTGCCCCAATCCCAATCGTCAAGGTCGCATTAATTGGGATGGCAAACCTAAATACCTTACTCTTCCTGCCTCTCAGCAAGCACAATCTTGGGATAAATGGGGCACAGGTCTAAAATCACTGAATGAACCTGTTCTTCTTGCTCGAAAGCCTCTTTCTGAGCAGTCAGTTGCACGTAATGTGCTTCGGTATGGCACAGGAGGCATTAATATCGAAGATAGCAGAATCGGAGACGATGGAGCAACCAAGGCTGTCAAAATAACAGATGAGAACGATGTGAGAAAGGCAAAGGTTGTGCTTCTTGACAAAGGTCGGTACCCAACCAACGTCATTATTGACGAACAAGTTGCCGATATGCTGAAAGATAAGGCAACATTCTATTATTGCTCTAAAGCCTTGAATGAAGAAAGAAATGCAGGATGTGAACATCTTGCTAATGGAAATCACCACCCAACCGTTAAACCCATCGCCCTGATGGAGTATCTCGTCAAACTTGTGACACCACCCAACGGTATTTGTCTCGACATTTTTGCAGGGTCAGGAACTACTGGGATTGCATGTTGTAATCAGAACTTTGGCTTCCTCGGTTTGGAATTGGAAAAAGAATACTTTGAAATTGCCAAGGCTCGTATCAGCTATTGGCAGAACATTAACAAGGCAGCATAAGAAAGGAATGGTATCAATATGAACACGGACTGTAACATCAGACTGTCAAAGAACATTCTGACAGGCACACCTCTTGTGAACAGGAGTGTAGACATTTCACAGCATCATGAGCTCAGCTTGTTTCATGCTTCAGATGCAATGAAGCTCTATAACAATGACTGCCTTGATGTCATTCACTGTCTCAAAAACGACAGTCTCGACTTGGTGGTAACATCGCCTCCATATAATATAAACCTTGGGAAGAACAAATATAACAAGAACAGTTATGACCTCTATAATGACAATGTGGAGCATGCAGACTACATATCATGGCTGCATTCCATATTTTCTAATCTCTTTCCCAAGCTTAGGAAGGGAGCAAGGCTATGCATTAATATTGGAGATGGAAAGAATGGGAAAATACCCACTCATTCTGATATTATTCAGTTTATGACTCATGATATTGGCTATATTCCCTTTGCCAACATCATTTGGAACAAAGGGCAAGTCGGGAATAGACATGCTTGGGGCAGTTGGAAGTCCCCTTCAAGCCCGTCTTTTGTTAAACCTTATGAATTCATCCTGATTTTCGCCAAAGAAAGCAACAAGCTTCAGACAAAAGGAGAAACGAATTTGGAAAAGCAGGAGTTTATTGATTGGTCCCTTGGGATATGGAACATCCCACCTGAAACACAGATGAAGAAGATTGGTCATCCATCCATGTTCCCGGTGGAACTCCCGTATAGGTTGATCAAGATCCTGAGTTGGAAGGATGCAACTGTATTTGACCCATTCAATGGGGCAGGCACTACAGGGCTTGCCTGTCAACGGTTGGGCAGGAAATATGTAGGGGCAGAGATGAGTAAAGACTACTGTCAGATCAGTGTGAATAGATGGAATAACGTCAAAAAAGTAGCATAACAACATATATGATGAATAAATAGAAATGTTCGAAAGGAGGTGTCTTATGACTTAGCTAC
>Ga0194127_10008036_pt1 | contig 11443 bp, 10 predicted proteins | sample TA2KigC100mmetaG_FD_148624 | JGI IMG/M metagenome (GOLD analysis project Ga0194127, IMG submission 148624) | Freshwater microbial communities from Lake Tanganyika, Tanzania - TA2015036 Kigoma Deep Cast 100m | ecosystem: Environmental > Aquatic > Freshwater > Lake | place: Tanzania: Lake...
TTTACGTCCCAAAGGCACCAATTTGAGCGCAGCTTCGAGGGTCTCCGGCGGCATGGCCTCCAGGATCTCGGTATCCACAAATCCCGGGGCGATGGCATTAACCGTGATATTACGAGCCGCCACTTCACGTGCCAGGGCCTTGGTGAACGCAATTTGCCCGCCTTTGGATGCGGAGTAATTCGTCTGCCCCGGGTTGCCCATCTGTCCCGCAACCGAGGCGATATTGATAATCCGGCCGTATCGCTTGCGCATCATGTGCTTGACCGCGGCCTTGGAGCAGTTGAATGTGCTCTTCAAATTGGTGTTGAGGACTGCATCCCAATCTGCTTCGGGCATCATCATGATCAACTGATCGCGGGTGATGCCTGCATTATTGACCAGAATGGACAGGTCGCCGAATGTATCCACCGTGAACTTGACCAGGGATTCAGCCTGTTTCAAGTCCGAAACGTCCGCCTTGCAGGCAGTTGCTTTCCCGCCGGCAGTTTGGACCATACGGACGACCTCATCAGCAGCCTGTGCGGACTGGTTGTAATTGATCACCACAGCGGCTCCTTGCCGTGCAAATTCCTCGGCAATCGCCCGGCCGATTCCGCGTGAGCCGCCGGTTACCAGTGCAACTCGATTGATCAGGGAGAATGCCATGAATGAACCTTTTGGGGAATTATACTCGTGATGAAGAGGTCTGGTTGGGCGGGTGGTTTGAAGTGTTTGCATCCTTGAATCGTCCCAAACCGATGGCCAACCCGAAGCCGCCGCCCAGGCAAATGAAGGATGCGGCAAGCACAGCATCCTGCCAGAAGCGAATTGGGAAGAGGCGGATCAACGTATCAGAATAAAGAAACAACCAGGAATTCCCCTCAAAAAAAGCCTGATGGAACAGGGCAAAGAAATTCCAGAAAATATCCGGGTCGATCAGGATCCCGCCTCCAGCGATGAGGGTGAGAATCAACGCCAGGCCGATCATCCACCATCCGCCGCGACCCCATGCGGCGAGATAGGAACGCATCCACTTTCCGCGCCAGGCGAATACTCCCAATACCACCTGGATCGAAAGCGCGCCATACCAAATGCGAAGCGAGCCCTGGACGAGTCGTTTGACATCCTGCATATGCACAAGCTCACGCCCGTTAAAAAGCGGGGATCCGTCATCGAAACGCAACTGACTGAGATAATCGATATCCGCGAGATTAACCAGGTAGTTTACGGCGAACGGAGCCCATCTCAATCGATCCTCCCGCGTAAAACCATATCGATCCTGTGGAAAATATGGAAGGTTGTATTCGATTGTATAAAACAACGGGGTGAGCAATACGCGCAGCGCGAAGCCGATCAGGAGAATTGGCACGAGCAGGGAGGCGAGGTAGGATAAACCTGCGGGATGGCGATCGGTCATGTTCAATGATTCAGTATTTCCAATCCGCCCTCGAAGACGAAATCGATGACCATGGCATTCACGATCCATTCGATTGGAGCGAGGTCGTCGGTGAAAACCGTGGCAGGAGTATATCCGGGTTTTAGATTGGCGTACGTGGAGGTCATCGTGGTTACGAGCAGGGGATCGACGTCAGGGTCTTGCGCCAGCCTCACCATGTTCACAGATAAATCCTCCCGCTGGGTGGGTTGAATGGTGGCAAAGATCATGGTGTTCAATGTTCCTGGAATGTCCATGATATGGATCGAAGGAAAGATGGAAGCCATGGTGGAGGCCAGGCCATCGATCAAACGGCGGTCACCGGGTACGGAACCGACGTTGATGGTCAGGACTCCCTCTTCGGTCAGGTGTGAAGCGGCGATGGTGAAGAATTCAACCGTAGTCATGTGCGGGGGGATATAGGGCGGGCGGTAGGCGTCCACGGCGATGATATCGTAAATGAACGGGCTTCTTTCCAAATTCAACCGACCATCCCCGATATGGACTGCCAGGTTTGGCATATTCATATGGAAATACGTTCGCCCGATTTCCACGATCTTTTCATCCAACTCGTAGCCATCAATTGGAATTTCTCCAAACACGGTAGTAGCCTGTCGGGCAACCGTGCCAGCCGCCAGGCCGATGACGGCAATCCGTTTCACATCGGCAACCTGGCGATCTGCGTAGAAAAAAGGACCAACAAGGAATTGCTCCCAGGGACCGTTGAAATACAGTGTGTCGGGATGGTAGATGGAGTGAACTCCCTGTCCATCGTTCAACCGCAGGAAGGTGAATCCGTTGACTTCCTGAACCTGGATGTAGTTGTACGCTGATTCGGTTTCATAAACCTGGCCAGCATTGTTTTTCATGGTTTGATTTCGAAAAAGCAGGGCAACGATCAAAAGGACGACCGGCATCCAGCTGTATTTGATGAATTCATTGCGGCTCGAATATTTCCAAAGCCCTATGAGGGTGACGGCTAACAGGAGCAGGCTGAACAAAAGAAAGGTGTGCCTCGTCCCGATCGTGGGAATGGTGACAAGCGTTGGCAGGAAGGTGCCGATGAAGGAACCAAGCGTGGAAATTGCATAGATCCGGCCGGAAGTCCGTCCGGCCTGGGCAGTGTCCTTCACCAGCAGGCGGATGGCGAAGGGAGAGATCGTTCCAAGCAGGGTCACCGGAATACTGAACAGGATCAAGACCGCAATGAACGAGCCGGCCAGGATGCCTGTGGTCAACGCTTCGAAGGCTGTTGCGGCAAGCTTGAGCACCGGTCCGGCGGCGTAAGGGACGAGTCCCAATGTGAAGGCAGACCAGGCGAGGACACGCAACATCGCGGTGATGGTCGGGTTTTGATCCGCCCATTTTCCTCCGAGGAAATAGCCTGCCGTCAGGTAGATGAGGATCAGGCCGATGATGCTGGCCCACACCAGGTTGCTTGTGCCGAAAACATTGCCGATCAGACGTGCGGCAGCCAATTCTGCAGCCAGTGTCGTCATCCCCGAGATAAAAACAGTGAAAAGAATGTAGCGATTCATGGTCTGGTCCCAAACGCGAATGGACGCATTATAGCGCATCACCGGGGGCTGATCTTGATGCATGCCATTCTCCTTCGATCAGAAATATGGTCTTGACGAAACCCAGTTGCAAGTATAAAATCCGAGCCGTTGTCCCACTTGCGCCTCCATGTGGAGGCGCATTTTCTGCCGAAATCCGGCAGATCTTACTACAACAGGGCGAAGGTAGCCGGATCGGCTGGCGAGAGGCGCCCGAGGAGTGCATATGGAAAAAGTAGTACTAAAAGCCGAGAAACGCAATGCGAAGGGGAAGAAGGTGGGAGCCTTGCGCCGGGCCGGTAAATTGCCGGCAGTGATCTATGGCCGTCACCTCGAACCCGTGGCCATCGAATTGGAAGCTCACAGCGCCGGGCTGACGCTCGGGAAATTATCCTCCTCCAGCCTGGTGACGATCGAACTGGAGGGCAGGGAGTATCCTTCCCTCGTCCGCGAGAAGCAGCGCAACTTCATCAAAGGCGACCTGACTCACGTGGATTTTCTGGCCGTGGACCTTACAGAGAAGATTCGGGCCAAGGTTCGCATCGAGCTGGTGGGTGTGGCGGCAGCTGTAAAGGATTTCAATGCCGTTCTTGTGAGAGGGTCGAACTCGATAGAAGTGGAGTGTCTTCCGACTGATTTACCGGAGCGCATCACGGTGGATATCGCGCCGCTGGCCCAGATCGGAAACGGAATCTATGTGCGGGATGTCGTCCTGCCGCCCAATCTCCGCGTGCTGAATGATGAGGATGAAATGATCGCCGTGGCCACCGCCCCCAAGGTGGAAGCTGTGGAAGCAGCCCCTGTAGTGCCGGAAGTCGGAGTGGTGGAGCCTGCCGAACCCGAACTCAGCGTGGAACGCGGGAAGAAGGTCGAAGAAGGCGGGGAGGAAGCGAAAGGGGAATAATCCCCGCGGTCAGGTTCATGAAACCCGTCATCGTCAGGTGGCGGGTTATTCATTTAAGGAGTTCGATGGTTTTTAGGAAGCTCACGGTCATGCGGGCAGTCGCGCCCCAGAGGATCTCGCCGTCATAGGGATGATAGGCGATCAACGCGCGCTCCGAATCCCGAACGAAGAATTCCCAAAAGTGACCGCGATCTGCAAGCCATAGCAGCGGGATGGTAAAAACGCGCGCCACTTCCTCCCCTGCCACTTTAAAGGCATATGGCCATGGGAGCAGACCGACGACCGGCGTAACACGAAAATTGGTGATGGTCACCATTTGGCTCAGCCTGCCGAGCACCTTCACATCCGCCGGATGCAGGCCGATCTCCTCCTGGGATTCCCGCAGAGCTGTCTGCTCCGGAGTGGTCTCACCGTCATCGCAGGCGCCGCCGGGAAAGGATACCTGACCCTTGTGCGATTCGACTCGATCCGTTCGACGTGTAAAAAGCAGGTGCCAAGCCGGCTCAATGTGGATCAACGGAATTAGCACGGCCGCGCATTTTAACTGTGGAGCAGAATTACCGGTTTCCTCCCTGTACCCGTCCGTGTCCGGAAACCGCCCCTCCGCTTCCAACAGTTTATGCGCGATGAATTCCTGGGAGATTTCCGGCATCGGGTTTCCGCTGCTCAGGAGGGTCCCCGGACCGGGCTTCCACAGTACGCGCATTCCGCGGTGACGTCATCCAGCCACTCCACCTCATCCGGCCGCACAGCTCCACCGCAATTTGGACAATGAGTAGGCAGCACCGGCTTTTTATCCGGAAGTAATTCCGCTTCTGCACGTTGGGGTGGGATATTGTCGGAGAGCATGCGTTCGATTTCCTCCGCCTCCTTGGTCAATCCGTGGTCTCTCAACTCTCGGATGGTTCGCCCGCCGAGCATTTGCATGCGCAAGTGACGTCCCTGGGAGGCGAGCAAAGTCAGCCCCCTGCGGAAGTGCGCAACCCCTGTATGATTTTGTCCGGCAAGCATGGCAGCCCGGCCGGCTTCCAGGTAAAGAAAAGGCGCCCGCTCGGAATATCGTTCCTCCGCACCGTGCGCCAATTGTTCAAAGGCCTGCATGGCCTCCGCATGACGGCCTTCGAGCATTAATTGATTTGCATGTTGGAGCATGGGCAGGACGTTTGGTCTGCCCATTCTTCGAATTGCGCGTGAAACTCTTCTGCGGAACATGGTTTATTCCTCTCCTTCCCCGGATTCCTCCAGGTGACCGGCGCGGAACTCGCCTGTCAATTCCTCGATTCGCGCCTCATCACCCGGCTCGATCCTTCTGCCAAAGACAAGAAAACCGGTGTGTGCCACCATGCGGTCCGTGGGCCGCAGTCGCGCGGGTTCCGGTTTGTAGTATCTCAGCAGAATTTCACAGACTTCAACAAAGGCAAATTGGTTCATGCGCAGCGCGTGCAGCGTCTTCTCGATTTGATTAAAGGTTGGGATAAGCGTGCAGAAAAACCCACCAGGTTTAAGTGCGGCGCGCGCTTGTAGGATGTAATCGTATGGATTGGGGACGTCCATGAAGAGAGAATCGGCGTTCGTTTCGTCGAAACCACCTTGGATGTCGCGCAGTTTAAATTCGACCCTGCCCCCCAGCCCGACGCGTTCGATGTTCTTTCGAGCCAGGTTTTGAATGTCCTGCCGTTGCTCGTAAGTGATTACGCGTCCCTCCGGACCGAGAGCTGTGGCGAGCGCGATGGTCATGGAACCGGAGCCAGTGCCCGCCTCCACCACTTTTTGCCCGGGTGTGATCCCCATGCTGATCAGGATAAAGCCGATATCCTTTGGATACAGAATTTGAGTGGATCGCGGCAGGGTAAGCAGCAGATCCGCCACAGAAGGCTGGAGCAGAAAAAAGGGAGATCCGAGGTGGCTGAACACCTGGGATCCCCAGGATTTGCCGATCAAATCATCGTGTTTCAGCACACCGCGGTGGGACTGTACATCGGATCCCCTCTGGAGCGTGAAGATAAAATGCTTGTGGCTCAGTCCAACCAGTTGAGCCAGGTCCCCTTCACGAGCTGCGCGGGAATAATTCATCATGATATTGTACACTCATCCGCTCCTCTGCGTCTCTGCACCTGCAGGTTGGGCCTGCGCGTCGACCAGCCTGCGATTGGCCGCGATCAGGATCAGCGACATCCCTCCGAACAGAATCACAAAACCACCGAGTGCGGCAGGCATATACCAGATCCATTGCGGCCTGTCGATGAATTCACCCAGTGTAGCCATGGCTGTACCCGCGGCACAGGCGTTCCACAAGCCGTGCAACAGGACGACCGCTGCATAGGTCAGGAGAAAACGCGCGACTTTTTTCTGGTGGAACAACTGTACGATCGCAACACCCATCAAACCCGAGGCGGTGATGTGCAGCAGACTGGTTCCGATACGCACGCCCACGATGACCGACCAGGCTGTACCTCCATTTCCTCCGACGTTGAGGCTCTCAATGAGGGCAAATACCCCTCCGCAGAGCAACCCCAAGGATAAACCGTCCCCAGCGGATTTCATTTTCCGGGCGAACAACCAGACTGCCAGGGGTTTAATAAATTCTTCGACAAGTGGGACGAACAGGGAAAGGTACAGAAAAATGGAGGCGATGGTCCCCGGCCTGGAGAGATAGGGCGCGAGCAAACTCAACGCTGCCTCTTCATTAAGGTTTTGATCCAGAGCGAATACCAGTTCATTAAACCGCTCGACCATACCCGGCTGGATGGAAAGATAGATGGCCCAGATTATCACGATGGCTGCCAGGATCATTAACTCGATGGTGACCATCAGGATTGGACTAATGGACATGCTGATCGCGACCGTTCCCCAGGCTTTCCAGCGCGCACCGAAATTCATTCCACGCGACCCCACCCCGAGGATCAGCGCGATCGGCAGACAGACGGATCCGATCGTAAGGATGGGAAGCGTCAACCATGCCAGCCATTTGATCTCGGTGATCGTGATCAGGGCACCGAATCCGAGGACGAAGAGTATGGCTGGCAGATAGATGAATATATGCCAGATGGAAAAGGGAAACTGAACGATCCGCTCCGCGGCTTCCCGCCCCATGGTTTTTTGGAAGATGAACCAGGCACATACCAACAGCAGGCAGGCTTCAAAGCCAAAGGCGGCACTTTGAATCATCGTCCCGGCTGCGTCTGTGAATTCATCGAACAATCCGACCAGCGAAGCAACCGCGGTAGCCATAGAGGCCGTGGCCAGGCCCAACACACCCAGGGCAATTGCAATCAGGATGAGTATGGAAGGCCAGTGGGTCTTTGATGGTTGCACTACTTCTCCTCGATGGTCACCGTTTGAATATGATCCGGGTCGGCAAGATTGCCGGATTGATCCGGATCGCGCGGGGTGAGTCGTTCGGCAACGTCCAGGCCGCGAATCACCCGGCCGAACAGGGTATAGCCCCCATCCAGGTGAGGGGCCGGCGCAAAGGTGATGAAGAACTGGCTGCCATTCGTATCCGGTCCGGAATTTGCCATTCCCACCAGGCCGGGTTGATCGAATTTCAAATCGCTGACCTCATTTTGGAATAAATAACCCGGATTTCCCCTGCCTGTTCCACTGGGATCTCCGGATTGGGCGACAAATCCCGGGATCACGCGATGAAAAGGAACCCCATCGAACCAACCCTCCCGAGCCAGAAAGACAAAGGAATTCACCGCCAGGGGAGCCTTCTGCGGCAACAATTCGATGACGATTTCCCCTTTGTCCGTTTGGATGGTCGCGGTGTACGTTTTCTTCGGATCCACATTCAGAGGCGGACATTCTGCGAATTGTCTCTCTCCCAGCGCGATCAATCCAACCGCATCATGGATGCTTCGGTAATCAAGCAGGTAGGAGGGTTGAAGCACTCCATTGATGAGCAGGAGAGGAACCGCCGGAATGCCGATCTGTCTGGCGGAATCATGCATTTCGGTCAGCCGATCCTTTGTTTTGGTCCCATTCAAGTCAGACCTCAATAGGCCTCCGTCGAAACCGATGGCGACGGATTCCTTGACGACCCAGTTGACAAAATCCCGCGGTGGAAGTTCGACCCAGGCTTCGTACTTGATAAAAAGCAGGTCGTACATAACCCAGAACTTTTCCTGTTCATCCGCCGCGATCGCGGCCAGGGTTGAAACCTCGGACTTGTCCAGTATTCCGATCAGCGGCAGGGGGCGGAAGATGAAGCGCACATCATCCCGCTTCTGCATCAGCGTGGATAGGATACCCGCCATGTTCCTGCAGCCCGGCGATTGAAAATCGCAATATTCGAGAATTGTGACCGGGGCATCAGGGGAACCAAACGAGAAATCCTCTTGGGAAACCGGAGGAAATAAACCACTGGAATCCGGAGCCGGTGTGGATTCGGAGGAAATGACCGAGCAGGAGGCGGGTGGAGTAGAAGTCGGTTGTGGAGTCGCGCTCACCGCTTGAATTGTGGGTGTGGCTTCCTCAACTTTCGAGCATGAGATGAGCAGGATCAGGAAAAGAAACGTCGCTAACCATGGAAACCAGGATCTACTCATTCGATTCGCCGCCGTGTCCGAGGTTTCCCACCGCTTGTTCCAATTGCTCAAAGCTGGTCATCCATGAGATGGTATGGAGGAACTCCGCCAGGGAATCGCTTTGTGCCCGCAGGGAGCGGACGGCAGGTCCGACCGGGTCCTCGCCGGCTGCACCGCCGGGAACATCGGCATACGCGCCGTAAAATGCAAAATATGCCTGGTTGATTTTCCGCAGCAGGAATCCATTTTTCAGGAAGATCGAGCGTCGGGATTCCATATACGCTTCCGCCTGCTCGATGTTCCCTTCTTCCAATAGTGAATCCACGGTCACGCGCGTTTCATGCATTTCTGCGCGAAAATCGAATACCGGTCGGAGGAAATCCCCCGGTTCGGGATGGTCGAATCCATCCGAGATCAGCTGGGAGGGGTTGTTAACTACATACACCAGTTCAGGGTAATACCTTTCCATGACCAGGTTCCCGATCTCATCCCCGGCGATGGAGGCGGTGGTTTCGTTCATGGTTCGCAGTTCCGGCGAATCCACGTAGTAAATTCCCAGAGGTCGCAAGGTGAGGTAGTTATGGATCCATTCGTGGGAAATGGTATTGATCATCCAGGAAAGGTTTGTGGTCTGCTGAACCATGGTGGGATATACACCCACACCCCCGATCGGGACAACCAGGGAGGAAACCTCCAGACCTTGATCGACCCGGCCTTCGAGTGCGGCTTGTTCGTCCACGGTGATATCGGTGTCAACCGAAATGTTGGCGATCTGTTCGATCTTTTCACGAGGGGAAACGATCAACGCGTACGGCAGCGGGGTGGAATGAAAAAAAACGCTGGGCAGTGGTTGGCCGAGCACGGTGAGGCCAAGCTCCGAAAGGACAACGCTTATTTGTTCCTGAAGAACAGATTCAGCGAAGGGCGTCAGGGATCGCTGACGGTCCAGAACGGATCGCAATTCCAATCGCAACCCCTCGGTAGCTTTCTCCTTTTCCACGACGGCTGCATCGGCATAGGCCTGTTCAAGCGCATATTCCAACTCAAGCGCCCTCTGAGTGATCTGAAGATAATCCATCACCGCCCGTTTCTGACCCGCGCGATCCAGGATGTGAGGCAGACCAATGGAGGCGGCCTGAAGCTTTACTCGCGCAGCCTCCAAAGTCCATGAGATGTAATTGAATTCCCTTTCACGGGTGAATGCCCGCACCCTTTCAATTCGATCGGTGAGCGGGGGATTGCTGTAGGTGAATAAAGCCGCGAAGACAACGTAGGCCAGAAATATTTCGAATGCCCGCAGAATTCTATGGAACACGCCGGGGATTATAACAAAGGGCGGGGCGGGTACTTTCGCCCGCCCCGCCGACACCCTGCCCTCGACAGGTTAATTGTTGCTTCGCAGATATTCGTCGATTGCGCGCCCGGCCTTTCGCCCGGCGACCATGGCTGTGACAACGAGATCAGGGCCGGTCACACAATCGCCGCCGGAAAATACACCGGGTCGCGAAGTGATGCCCTTCGATTTGTCCTTGACTGTGATCAGACCCCAATCGTGTGTCTCGAGGTCCGGTGTGGTCTTTCCGAGAACCGGATCCGGCCAATACCCAAGAGCGAGGATGGCGGTATCCGCGGCCACGCTGAAGTTCGAATCTTCCACCGGCACCGGTTTGCGGCGTCCTTTGGCGTCCGGTTCACCCAGCTTCATTTCAATGCATTCCACCGCGGCCAGGTTGCCATCCGCGCCGGGGATGAACTTCACCGGCTGGGTGAGGAAACGGTATTTCGCACCCTCCTCGCGCGCCATGGCGCGGTCTTTCTTCCCGCCGGGCATTTCCCTTTCCGTACGGCGGTACAGGCAGGTCACCTCCTCGGCGCCCATGCGGAGCGCAGTGCGAAGACAGTCGGACGCCGTATCCCCGCCGCCGATCACGACCACCCGCTTCCCGACCTCCAACGGCTTGCGCATCTCCATCGGAAGCAGATCCGGAGTGACATTTCCGCGAATCAGAAAATCGGTGGCTTCGTATACCCCGGACAGGTCCGTTCCTGGGGTGTCCTCCATTTTTGCGTCGATCTCAGACCCCACTCCGATAAATATCGCTTCAAACCCTTCCTTGAACAGGTCATCTATGGTCTTTTCCCGTCCGATGTAGGTGTTCGGAACGAATATGACCCCGGCGCGTTCGAATTCCTCCCACTTTTCCTGCCAGACGTCCTTGGGAAGCTTGAAATTGGGAATGCCGTAGACCAGCAGACCGCCCGGCGCCGGTTTGGATTCGAAAATGGTTACCTCATGGCCGGCATGGAGAAGTTGTTCGGCGCACCCGATGCTTGCCGGGCCAGCACCGATCAGCGCCACTTTCTTTCCTGTGGGCGTTCCCAGGGGAATGATGTATCCATTTGTACGGCGTTCATAATCAACCGCGAAAGCTTCCAGCTCGCCGCACAATACAGGTTGGTGATGTTTGTTAAGGACGCAGGATCCCTGGCACAGGGCTTCATGCGGGCACACCCGTCCACAGATCTCCGGGAGGGAGCTGGTCTTATGATAGATCCCGGCCGCCTCGACGAAACGACCCTGTTCGATCAGCCACATGGCCGAGGGGATGTCATTGTGCGTCGGGCAGGCAAGCATACAGGGCGCCGGATCCGGACAATGGATGCAGCGGGACGCCTCCACCATAGCCCGCTCGGGAGCAAACTCAATCACCACATCGTCGAAATCGCAGGTTCGGATTTCCGGCAAACGCAAATCAAGGTCGAAGAACGCGCTATTCGCCCGCTGTTTACGATCGATCGCTAGAAATTCGCTGGGAACCGCCTGCATTATGCCTCCAGTAAAGGACGAATCCGTACAATAAGAGGTGAAATTGCCATTTGTCATGATACTCAAACCGCGCAGCCAGACACAGGTTTAAATGTCACCAAACCCGACGACAATCGTCACAATTCTCGTTTGACATTCATTAATCCTGTGATAATGCGAAATTGATATAGTTACGGATGCGGACAATGACCAATGGAGACGCGCGGATAGTGC
>Ga0194127_10008044_pt1 | contig 11438 bp, 7 predicted proteins | sample TA2KigC100mmetaG_FD_148624 | JGI IMG/M metagenome (GOLD analysis project Ga0194127, IMG submission 148624) | Freshwater microbial communities from Lake Tanganyika, Tanzania - TA2015036 Kigoma Deep Cast 100m | ecosystem: Environmental > Aquatic > Freshwater > Lake | place: Tanzania: Lake...
GTCTTGACGGCCAAACGGTCAAATGCTGAAGCGGACATGTTTCCTCCTGGTGCTGGTTGGTGGTCTCTGTCTGTAGCTTACCACAAACAACCGATTCAGGCAACCATGAGGACACCTGTCCTAATTCGGTGATCAGGGAATCAGGAGCCCTTGTTTCCCCCCGGACTTGGGCGCGCTAAAGCTGCCCGCTCTCTGGAGCGGCAACTGCCTTCGCTTATATAACGGCAAAAAGCCCGTCTGGATACGGCCTGACGGAACGATTTTTAGTGCAGACCAGGTCTCATTTCGCCAACAATGAAGGCGGCTACCCCCAGCAGGCAGATGCCGGCTGTGGTCAGGAACATGCCGCCGTAGCCTAGGGGGGCGACCAGGAGGCCGCCCAGGAAGGAGCCACAGGCCACGCCGAAGTCGAACCCGGTGCTGATTATCCCCACGGCGGCCCCACGCCCCTCCAGCGAGGCGTGATTCACCACCAGGGCATTCAGCAGGGGCCAGGCGGTGCCAAAGGTCAGGCCGTAGCACAGGGCGGCGGCCAGGAACGCGGGCAGCGTGCGGGCCGTGGCCAGGAGCACAATCGCCCCCACGGCCAGCAAGGTCAGCGGCGCAATCACCGGCGCGTGGCCCAGGCGATCGGAGAGGCGACCCAGAGGTCCCCGGCCAACGATGGCCGCCGCGGCGAACAGCGTGAAGAAGAGGCCGCCATCGGGCAGGCCGCGTTCCTGGGCGAAGAGGGGCAAGAAGCTGAGGATCGCCCCATAGGCCACGCCGAGGGTCAGGACGAGCAGCGAGGGCAGCCAGACACCGCGCCGGCGCACGGTCGTCCAGAAGTGGCCCTGGCCAGGGTTGGCCGCTGGGACGTGCCGCTCCCTGGCCGACGCCCCCAACAGGCTGAGCAGCGCCAGCCCGGCAGCCAAGGCGAAGAGCGCCGGGAAGCCCGTGACCCGCAGCAGGCTCGACCCGACTGCCGGCAGAATGGCCAGAGACAGTACGGAGGCACTGGCGAAGTTGCTCATGGCCTCGCCCCGGCGGCTGGCCGGCACCAGATCGGCGATCCAGGTGGTGGAGGCGATGGTGAAGGCGGCCAGGCCCACGCCCTGCAGCGCCCGCGCCGCCATGAGCAGCGGAATAGAGGTGGCGAAGATGAAGAGTAGAGGGGATAAGATGAACAGGCCAATGCCCAGGAGAAGCAGAGGCCGCCGTCCCAGAGTGTCCACCAGGCGACCCATGAGCGGGCGCACCAGGACGGCGGCCAGAGCAAAGGTGGCCAGAACTATCCCTACCGTAGAGGCTGTCCCACCGATGTGCTGAATGTACAGCGGCAGGGGGACGAACAGGATTTGGAAGCTGGCAAAGAAGAAAAAGCTGGCCAGGGTAAGCCAAAGGAAGTCCGGGGAGTAGATGGAGTGTGAGTCGCGATGCAAGAGCGTGTATCCTATATAACGTGATGCGTGATTTTCATATTTAACGAATCACGTTTCACGGATCACGTTTGACGTTTGACGTTTGACGCCTCACTCAGTCAGCCCCGCCGCCGCCACCGCCCCCACCGCCACCGCCACCGCAGCCGCCACCGCCCCCACCGCCACCGCCACCGAAGCCGCCACCGCCACTCCAGCCGCCACCGCCAAAGCCGCCACCCGACGACTTGGGGGCGCTGGAGAGGACGTTGCCCGCCGAGTTGAGCATGGAGAACAGGCCGTCGCTCATGTTCTGCAGGCCCCCCATCATGCCATCGCTCATCTCCTGCAGGCTGGGGATGGGAGCGCCGCCACCTGGAGCGCCCAGGTCGCCCACAGAGCCGCCGCCTATCGGGCCAGCGGAGGCGATAGGCCGGGGCTGCATAGGGCGTCCGTAGGGCTCGCCAATGATTACCGGCGGATAGGGGACGTACCACCCTGGGGCGGGCGTGCCGATCTGGGCGAACTTCTTCACCCAGCTATGCTCCAGGCCAAAGACGATGGCGTAGGGCAGGTACTGCTCGAACTTGTCCTTAGCCTCTTGCAGGTTGCCGTACTTCTCGATGTTAGCCAGGTACTTGCGGAAGGCCTGCCACTTGGCGTTCTCCAGCGCGCCCTTGGGCGTGCGCTTAGGCATCGCCGAGGCGACGGCAAACAGGCCCAGGGGCAGGACGAACAGGCCGATCGGGATGCACACCAGCCCCGGAGCGAAGCTGGCCGCCACAGCCAGGATGCCCACCACGATGACGCCGATCAGCAGCAGGCCCAGCACGCCCAGGACGACGTAGCGCCGCCGCGTGCTCTGCGGGCTCTCGCCGAAGAAGCCCTCCTTGACCACCTCCTCGTACATCTGATCCTTGATGGCGGGGATGACGGCGTAGAACTTCTCCCGCAGGCTGCTCAGGCTCACCTGGCTCTCGCGGCCGAAGAGGGAGTGGATTAGCGTCTGCTCGTAGCGGCGCAGGCCATCTATGGACCCCAACAGGTCGTACACGAAGTCCCGGCTGGTGCTCAGGCCGAAGAAGTGCTGCTCCTGCGTTTCCGTGATCTTGATGATGCCTCGCCGGGCCAGGTCCACGATGCTGGCCACGATGTCCTGCATGTCGGCGCGCTCGTCAATGAGGGTGCCGACTACAGCCGCCGGCAGGTTGCTGGGGGGCGCGGCCAGGTAATCGGCCACCAGGCCCACGGGCTGATCCCGCCCGCGCCGGTACCACAGGAGGTATATCCCCAACAGGCCCAGGATGAGGGCGAGCGCACCCAGGAAGAGGCCGCCCAGGTTGGCCAGGTCTCGGTAGGGGGCCATCTGGGCCTCCCGTTCCGCCTGCTCCTGGGCGATACGCGCCCGCTCGGCCGCCCGGGCGTCGTCGGCGGCCTGCCAGGCCGGCGCTTTCCCCTGGACGAGGCCGTGCGGGAATTGCACGCGCACCTCCAGGTTCCGCCCGCCGGGGATCGCCCCGGTGGTAAAGACCACCGTCTGCCCATCCACGATCTGGCTGCTGGCCTGAGCGCCGTAGCTGGCCACCTTCAGATCGTTGGGATTAGCACCGGGCGGCAGGTGCACAGTCGTAGTGGTCTGGCGGAAGGGCTTGCTGCGATCGGCCCAGATTACCTCCCACCACACCTGGTCGCCGCCTTCGTAGATGCGCAGGCCACCGCGCACGGTGTACTTGAGGGTGAAGGTGCGGGAGGCGTTGCTGGTGTAGGGGAACCACCAGTCCACCTGGAAATCGCCCCCTGGCCGGGAGATGGCGTACCCGCCGATGCTCTCCGCCGTCACCAGCTTGTATGCTTTGCTGCCTTCCCACAGCTCCACGTCGGTGATGGCTTCAAAGCGGCCACCGCCCAGCCGGCGGAAGACGTGGTGGAACTCCCCGCGGGTGAAGACCAGTTGCGCCGTCTCTTCCACGCGGATGGTAGAGTCCGGCCGGACGGTGATGTCAATCTTGCCGAAGCCATAGTAGTAATCCTTCTCCTGGGCCAGGGCCGGGCGGACCGTGCCGGCCAGGATGAGGATTAAGACAAGAGCCAGGAAGATGGTTCTACGCATAGGATACTCCTGTGCAATAAGGAATGGCCTGAGCAGCCTCGTCTACTAGTGCGGCGATCTCCTCTTCAGAGGCATCGCGCATGGCGGCATCTACCTCAGCCAGCAGTTGATCGAGTTCAGCGTCCAGCCTGGCCTGGCGGGCAGGGGAGAGCGGGCCGGATGGTTGCAAGGCATCCTGGGGCTGGTGAGTCAGCCACTCATCGGCCTGAGAATGCATTTGGCGCAGGCGAGCTTCTATCGTAGGATACTGGGAATCTTCCGTGACGAGAATGATGTAGACTTTTTCATGCTCCGGCAAGGGTAGGGACTGCAAGGGGCGGAGCAAGCCTTTTTCATAAATCGCTGGAATGGGCCTCATGGTAGACACAGGTATCACCTCTGTTTTGGTAGTGGCGACCAGAAATCCTTTCTCCCAGAAAACGGGTTTCTTCTCCCTGCATTGTACCCCAAAATCAGAAGCCTGTCAACCTGCATTGCGCCCGCTGGCGATGTGTGTTATAATCTGGCGGGAGGGCGGCTGAGGATTCAGGCCCCGTGTTGCGTGTCCCGTTTGTTTGGATGACATGTCTTGGCAATGTTAGATTTCAACCGTCATTGCGAGGAGCCTCCCCTTGACGACCCTGAAAGCCGTGAAAGGGCGGCGAAGGGAGGCGACGAAGCAATCTCCCTCGTGGCGCAACAAAGAGATTGCTTCGCTGCGCTCGCAATGACAAATGTAACATTGTCAACACGCAACACGCAATACGCAACACGTCTTCGGCCCGCTCTCCAAGACAAACCAAGGAGCAACTGCTTATGACCGCACCCACGCTGAGGCGATGGATGCTCTTGGCCGCGGCCGGTGCTGCGCTTGTCCTGGTCGTGGGCCTCCTGGCCCTGGGAGGAGTGAATCTGCTCCGCCGCCAGCCGTCCCTGCCCCAGGGCGCTACGCCGATCTCTCAGCTCGATGCCAAGGCCATTGACCCCGCTACTGCTCTGGGCAGCCTGGCCGGGATGCAGAGCGAGCGCGAGCTCATTGATCAGGCCCTGCGTGAGGGCAAGCTAGACACTGCCTACGCCGCCCTGGCTTTTAACATCTCTCTGACGGACGCCGAGCGCGCCAGCAACTGGTTAGCCCTGGGCCAGCGCTTCGCCGCGGCCAAAAAGCCGGCGTCGGCGCTGATCGCCTATCGGGCGGCAGTCAACCTGGCCCTGCTCAGCCCGGACTGGCACGACTATCTGCGAGCCACCCTGCTCTTGCAGGCGGGACAGGGCCTGGCTTCCATCGGCGAGCGTGCTGAGGCCAAAGCGGCCTACGATTGCGTAGACACCATCGCCCGCTACAGCCCGCACCTGCAGGCCGGGCATCGGGTGCGTCTGCTGCAGGACCTGGCGCAAGAGTACGCCGCCATCGGCCAGAAGGCCAAGGCCGAGGAAGAGAAACTCGCCGCCGCCTCGGAGATTCCCCCCTGGGAGGCGCCGCCCTTCTCCTCTCCACCTGTCATTCTACCCGTGTCCTGGACGGACAATCCCGATTGGGCCAAATCGCAGGGTGCAGAGACGGAGCGCAGCAAGGCTGCCCGTAGCCTGGCCCTCTTCCTGAAGGGCAACCCCAATCGCCCCGCCGAGGCCCTGCGCCAGGCCCTGGAGACCAGCCTCCTGGCCGAGGATCGGCTGAAGACTCAGTTTTTCAACGATGCCCTGCCCAAGGCGACCGACCTGGGCCTGCGCCAGGCCCTGGCACAGGGGCGCCTGGCCTGGCTGACCCTCAAGTGGCGAGTAGCCTTGCAGGGTTACGGCCTGAGCATCGTGCCGGTCTGGGAGAGCCGCCTGCGGGAAATCCAGGCCGACATGTTCCGGGCGCATCAGGACCTGGCCCTCATCCAGCGCGAGATTGCCAGCGGCCAGCCCGATGCGGTGGAGGCGGCGCACGACAAGGTCAGCGTGGCCATGGACGAGCTGAAATGGGCGCGACTGGGGCTCTACCCTGGCGCCGCCGAGGATGACCTGATTGACGCCCTGGAGCAGGCCATCGGCGAGCGCATTGACCAGCACCTGGACGACAGCCTCTACCCCAAAGCCGTGTCGCAGGAGAAGGGCACGGTCTTCACCCTGGTCACCGCCGACACCTACACGCAGTAGGGGCCGATTCTGTCGTTTGTAGAACAGGTTGCTAACCTGTTCTTCAAGGCGACAGGTTGGCAACCTGTCCTACACGTGCTGTTTTCACCCTCATGAGGTGGTGAACGCCATTCGTGTAGACTTGGTGGTTAATCGCAAATATCGCGGCCAAAGGCGCATCGGGGATAGCCCCGAGAGCGTTTTTATTTATAAGGGAGACGGGCGGCGTGGCTGGCCTGTGAGGTTCAAAGAGGAACGATCTGGCCGGCGGTCACGCGCCAGAGGGCGGCCTGGCGCAGGAAGCTGGGGGCAAAGTGCTCGGTCTCTGTGGCCGTGATGATCGCCTGCCCCTGGCCGATGGCCTGCAGCACCCAGGCACGGCGCGCCGGATCGAGCTCGGACATAATATCGTCCAGGAGCAGGATGGGCTCCTCCCCGACGATGGCGCGCATGTAGGCCACCTCGGCCAGGCGCAGGGAGAGGGCCACCGTGCGCTGCTGGCCGCGCGAGCCGTAGACGTTCATGTCCACGCCGTTCACCAGGAAGGCCAGGTCGTCACGGTGCGGGCCGAGCACCGACGTCCCCTGGGCGATTTCTCGCTTTTGCACGCCCTGGAGTTGCGCCCGGAACTGCTCTTGTAAACCTGACAGGTCTGCCAAACCTGACAGGTCTGCCAGACCTGTCAGGTTTGAATATGACACGCTGGGGCGGTAGACCAGGCGGAGTTGCTCCTGCCGGCCGGTGAGTTGAGCGTGCACCTGGCGGGTCAGGCTGTCCAGGGCGGCGAGGGCGCGCTGGCGTCCGGCGATGAGCTGGCTGCCGTACTCTACCAGCTCGTTGTCCCAGAAGAATAGCTCGTCCAGGTGGGCCGTCTGCTCCTGGATCAGCTTGAGCAGGTGGTTGCGCTGCAAGAGCACGCGGTTGTAATGCGCCAGCGCCCGGCAGTAGGTGGCGTCCACCTGGCAGAGGCTGGTGTCCAGGTAGTGGCGTCGCCCGCTGGGAGAGCCATTGACGATCTCCAGGTCCAGCGGCGAGAAGAGAACCACGTTCATCTGCCCCACCACGTCCATGGCGCGTTTGGGGACGCCGTTGACCTTGAGGCGCTTCTGCGTCGGCCCAGGGTGCGGGGCGAGAAAGCCCAGGTCGGCGTGAGCAGGCGGGGTCTCGTCGGGCGGCGGGGCCGGCGACTTGGCCGGGTCGCTGAGCAGGGCGATCTCGATGCGCAGGGCGCTCTGGGCTTTTTGCACGTCGGCCACCAGGCGGGCGAAGGGCAGGGGCTCGCGCCAGGCGGCCCAGTGGATCAGCTCGCGCTCGGCGGTGGCGCGGTGGGAGCGCGTGGTGGCCAGGAAGTGCAGGGCCTCCAGCAGGTTGCTTTTCCCCTGGGCATTGTCCCCCACGACGATGCTCACTTGCGGGGGTAGCGCCAGCTCCAGGCGCTGATAATTACGGAAGTTGCTCAGGCTCAGGTGTGTGCAGCGCATAGTACCACCAGGAGATTTGAGATTGGAGATTGCAGATTTGAGATTTTAGACTTCGTCCTGAGGCTTGCCCTGAGCTAGCGAAGGGATAGGACTCAGTCCGAAGGATTACACATTTATCTATCGCATGATCAACCGTCGCCCCCAAATCTGCGATCTGAAATCTGCACTCTCAAATACTCTCTTATTATACCGCATAGTCCGCTGGCAGGCAAGCGGGCGAATCAAGAACCAAGGGCCATGTCAAAGTCAGCATCGCGTCATTGCGAGAACCCCATGCCGTTGGGCGGCATGCGCAAAGACAGAAACTGTCATGCTGAGCGCAGCGAAGCATCTCAGCCCATGCGGGGGCGAGACCCCTTCGCTGCGCTCAGGGCAGGTTCTTCGCTGCGCTCAGAGTGACAGGGGGGAAGTTTCTGAGCAGCGCAGAAGCCGAAGCCCTGAGCCGCAGCGAAGGGGAAGCAATCTCTCTCATGGCGCAACAGTGAGATTGCTTTGCTTCGTTCCTCGCAACCGCTCAGCTCCTCGCAATGACTCCAAAAGGGACTTTGACAGGGCCCTGGCAAGAAACTGGGGATACAACCCTTGTCCGTTCTCAAGAACAAGCTTCTACTCATCCTTAGTTTTGGGCATTTCGCCACCGATTTCTACGCCAGTTTCATGTCTCTGGTCTGGCCGCTGTTGGTCGGCCCCTTGGGGCTCACCTACGGCCTGGTGGGTATTGCCAGCACGGTCTATACTATAGCTTCATCGCTGGCCCAGCCGATCTTTGGCTACCTGGGCGATCGCTCCGGTCGTAGCCGCTTTCTGGCCGCCCTGGGGTTGGCCTGGACCGCCATCTTCACGGGGCTGATTGGCTTCGTGGGTAGTTATCCCATCCTGCTCCTGGTGGTGGCCATGATCGGCCTGGGGCCGGCCGTCTTCCATCCCCAGGGGGCGATGAACGCCGCCATCGTCTCCGGCCGCCAGAAGGCCAGCGGCATGTCCATTTTCTCCCTGGGAGGTATCATTGCCTTCTCGATAGGGCCTCTGATGGCCAGTCGTCTCTTCACGACGACGTGGGGCCTGAAGAGCACGACCCTTTTGGTCGTTCCTGGCCTGCTGGCCGCCCTGTGGTTATACCGTAGCATGCTGGTCATCGAGCAGCACAAGGAAGCTACGGCGGAGACGCGCACCAACGCTCTAGCGACCAAGATCAATTTCCTGGGCCTGGTGGCGCTCATCGTGGTCATCAGCCTGCGGGCCTGGGTCTTCTCGGCCACTACCACCTATATTCCTTTGCTCTACCAATCCCGCGGTCTGCCCCTGACCTTCACTGGGCAGTTGCTCTTCCTGATGCTGCTGGCCGGGGCGGTGGGCGTTTTCACCGGCGGACTCCTGGCCGATCGTTTTGGGCGGCGGCGAATCACCGCTCTGTCCTTGTTTCTCCTGGCGCCGGCCACCTACCTGTTCTATCAAAGCCCGATGGTTCTGGCTCCCCTCACCGGCATGCTCTTTGGCTTCCTGGGCGAGACCTCGTTGCCCATCACCGTGGTCATGGGGCAGGAGTTGATGCCCCGCCACGTGGGCGTGGTCTCGGGCCTGATCTTTGGCCTGGCCTTTGTCACCGGCGGACTGGGCGTCTCCCTCACCGGCGTCATGGCCGACCACTGGGGCCTGCTGCCGGCTCTGAGCCTGCTGCCGGTCCTGCCGCTGGCCGCGGCCCTGCTCTGCCTGCCCCTGCCCAAAGACGCCTAGGGATTTCGGATTTCGGATTGCGGATTTTAGACTATGTAGCTCTTATCATAAACTTGGTTCGTAGTGCGCGCTTCTAGCGCGTTCCAGGGCGCTCAAGCCCAGATACATTGCTTCACTTGGTGATGTATCGGGGCAAGCACCAACTACGAACCTATGCACTAAGGGAGGTTGGATTTCCGTGCGTATCTGGAAACGTCTGTTGGTCATCACGCTGCTGTGTGCTGTGTCTTTAGCCCCTATGGTGCCCCTTCAGGCCCACGAGCCGCAGCCGCCGCCCACGGCGGCCATCCCGGCGGCCTATGCGCCTGGGCAGCTCCTGGTGAAGTTTCGGCCCGAGGCTTCGGCGGCGGCGCGGGGCAGTCGCCTGGCTGCCCTGGGGCTGTCCACGCTCCGGGAGATGGGCGATCTGGGCATCAGTCTGCTGGCCGTGCCCGCCGGTCAGGAGCAGGCGATGATCGCCCGTCTGCGCCAGGACCCCCTGGTGGAATTTGCCGAGCCGAACTATCGGGTGGAGCTACCGAAGATTGTGGCTGACATTTCGCCCGCATTTACGTGGCCCGAGCAGGCGCGGTTTGGGGCCAGCAGTGCTGTTACGTGCACACAACTGTACACGCCGGTCATCCCCAATGACTATTACTGGAACGAGCAGTGGAATCTGCGCAAGATTTGCCTGCCCGAGGCCTGGAGCGTAACCACCGGGGCTACGGATGCCGTCATTGCCGTGCTGGCTTCCGGGATTGATCTCCAGCATCCCGATTTGCAAGGCCAAATCTGGACCAACCCTGGTGAGAACCCTTGCAACGGCCTGGACGACGATGGCAACGGTTTCGTGGACGACGTTCACGGTTGGAATTTCGTGGGCGACAACAATGACGTGACCGACGACAGCGCCGTGGGGACCATCGTCGCCGGGGTGGCCGCGGCGGCCACAAGCAAAGGCGAGGGGGTTGCTGGCGTTTCCTGGGGGGCGAAGATCCTGCCCATCCGTGTGTTTGGCACCAACCACGCCGACATCTCGGATCTCATCGCTGGCTTGTATTATGCCGCCAACATCCGGCAGCAGTGGCAGATGCCCATGGCCATCCTGCTGGGCGGGTACATGCCTGTTCAGTCGGAGGCCTACCAGGCGGCGGTGTATTATGCCCACGAGCAGGGCTGCCTCCTTGTAGCCGGTGCAGGAGATATGGATATGCCGTGCAATGAGAACATCAATTGGCTGGCCGCAGCCGCATACGTGATCGCCGTGTCCGCCACAGATGAGAATGATAGCTGGGTAGGGTCCTCCCAATGTGGCTTTTACATTGACCTTTGCGCTCCTGGTAAGAACGTGATCTTCCCTTTGCCTAATGGCAGCTATGCCTTAGGGAGAAGCACGATGCTCTCCGCGGCGCACGTGGCCGGACTGGCCAGCCTCATCTGGTCGCTGAACCCCACCTATCCGGCCGATCTGGTGGAAATCTTGCTGCGCTGGACGGCGGTGGACCTGGGGGCGCCTGGCTGGGACATGTACTTCGGCTACGGGCGTATAGATGCCTCCCGGGCGCTACGGGAAGCTGTGCACTATCTGCGCCTGCTGCCCAATGATCACCATCTGATTTTTGTCCACGACCCAACCCGCAACAACCCTCCACCCCAGACCATCACCAACCCGGGCACCAGTTGCCCGACCTGGCAGGCCGAAACTAACGCCCCCTGGCTGAGTATAACCCCAGTCTGCCAGAACACGCCCTCCGCAATTCTGGTGTCCTTGGATCCCGATCCTCTGTATGAATATGGATATGGAATCTACACAGGCCACATTACCGTAACCAGCACCATAACCAACAGCCAAAACAACCCCCAGGTCTTTACGGTGACGGCGGCTTACACCTACCCGGTCCAAACGCTGCAACTCCAGCCGCTATTCTATCGCTACCTCAGTCCCAACTGTGGGCCATGAACGGAGAAACCCGTTTTCTCGGAGAAAACGGGTTTCTAATTCTGCGGCCGTGACAATAAAGCCACCAGGCAATTGCCTGGTGGCTTTTCTGTGCCCACAGCCAGCAGGGGCGCCTGGATTTGTAGTGACGACTTCAGTCGTTTCTGAGCAGCGGGAGCGTCGGGGTTTGTAGTGACGACTTCAGTCGTTTCTGAGCAGCAGGAGCGCCTGGATTCGTAGTGACGACTTCAGTCGTTTCTAAGCAGCAGGAGCGCCTGGATTCGTAGTGACGACTTCAGCCGTTTCTGAGCAGCAGGAGCGCCTGGATTCGTAGTGACGACTTCAGTCGTTTCTAAGCAGCAGGGCGTCGGGGTTTGTAGTGACGACTTCAGTCGTTTCTGAGCAGCAGGAGCGTCGGGGTTTGTAGTGACGACTTCAGTCGTTTCTAAGCAGCAGGGCGTCGGGGTTTGTAGTGACGACTTCAGTCGTTTCTGAGCAGCGGGGCGTCGGGGTTCGTAGTGACGACTTTAGGAGTTGTCCAGAAATAACTTCGGGGTTTTGTGGTAGAATACTCCTGCCTATCTTAACGCGGGAGGAGCAGTCGGATGCCACAGAGACCCGTTCACCAGTGTGAGTGTGCACATTGTCAATCTGCAGAAGACCACCCTGACAAGATTCTGCACCATCGGATGAACGTC
>Ga0194127_10008045_pt1 | contig 11438 bp, 10 predicted proteins | sample TA2KigC100mmetaG_FD_148624 | JGI IMG/M metagenome (GOLD analysis project Ga0194127, IMG submission 148624) | Freshwater microbial communities from Lake Tanganyika, Tanzania - TA2015036 Kigoma Deep Cast 100m | ecosystem: Environmental > Aquatic > Freshwater > Lake | place: Tanzania: Lake...
CATCGGCGTGATCCTCCGCGAGGCCGCGCACAACCTCGGCCCGCACTCGGACTACAAGGTCGGCGGCAAGGGCCCGGCCGAGGCGTTCGGCGGCCGCATGGCCGCGACGCTGGAGGAGCTGAAGGCGCAGACCGCGTCGTGGTTCCTGGCGGACCTGCTTCGCCGGAACGGCGTGATCGACGAGGCGCAGCTCCGGCAGCTCTACGTCCACGCCCTGGTGTGGTCGTTCGGCCACCTGTCCCAGGGCCTCGTCTCCGCGACCGGCGCGCCGAAGCCCTACAGCCAGCTCTCCGCGGTCCACGTCGGCCGGCTGGTCGAGGCCGGCGCCCTGACCTGGGCCGTCAGCCTGGACCCGGCGACGGGCCGCCCCGTCGGCCACTTCGACATGGACTTCGCCAAGGTTCACCCGGCGATGGAGGCGCTGATGCGGGACGTCGGCCGCGTCAAGGCGACCGGCGACGCCGCGGCCGCCGGTGCGCTCGTGCAGCCGTACGTGTCCGGGGACAAGCGCGGGCTGGTGCGCCTGGAGGAGATCGTGGAGCGGCTGCGGCCGTTCCCGCGCGCCACGATGCGGTACGAAGTGACGCTGTAGGCGGAGCGGGGTGGGGGGGTCGGACCGGCCCCCTGAGCTTCGGGCGCGAACGGGCACGGGGACGCAACGGGTACGCACACGGGTACGGACTTGACATGATCGGGCGGCCCGGGTATATACGCCCGGCTTTCGTCCCTGGTGGCAGGAGGATTCGTGGCCAACCACAAGCAGGCCCTCAAGCGGCACCTTCAGAGCGAGAAGGCGCGCGCCCGGAACATGCGCTACAAGTCGACGCTCCGCACCGCGGTGAAGAAGGTGGCCACGGCGAAGGGCAAGAAGGCCACCGCCGCGGCCACCCGCGCCGCCGAGTCGACCATCATGCACGTCGCGTCCAAGGGCGTGATTCCGAAGAAGCGCGCGTCCCGCAAGGTTTCGCGCCTCGCGAAGCGAATCGCGGCGAAGTAGTCCCTGCCCGCCGGCACGGTCTTCCGCCCCCGATCCACGAGCGAACGCACGCAATTGCGATCCCCTCCGGGTTGCGCGTCCCGCGCACCGGATCTATCATCCGATTGGTGCCCTGCGGGATTCGCGGGGGTGAAGCAGCATGGTTGAATCCCTGGCGTTGAAGCCCGGGAGCCGTCACCGGTCCGCGGTGTGCACGCCCGGTCGTTCCCGGGAAGCCTGAAGCGGCCAGCACGGCGCCCACACTATCGGTTGGGGTTTCAATCGCCGCTCCCGACGGTCCGCGCGGGGCATCCGAAGAAAGGGCTGTCGTCTTCGTGACGGCGGCCCTTTTTTTTGGGGCTGGCAGCTACAGCGATCGCACGCCGATGTCCTTCCGGAACTGCATGCCGTCGAAACGGATGCGGCGAACGGCGTCGTAGGCGCGCTCGCGGGCGGCCTTGACCGAGTCGGCGAGCGCGGTCACCCCGAGCACGCGGCCGCCGCTCGTGACCACGGCCCCGTCGCTGCGCCGCTTCGTGCCCGCGTGGAACACGACCACGTCCTGCTGCGCCGCCGCCTCGTCGAGCCCGGAGATCGGATCGCCCAGGCGCGGCCGGCCGGGGTAGCCGTCGGAGGCCAGCACGACGCAGACCGCGACCCGCGGGTCGAACGTGACCTTGACCTGATCGAGCCGCCCCTCGGCGCACGCGAGCAGCACCTCCGCGAGGTTGCCCCGCATGCGCGCGAACACGGGCTGGGACTCGGGGTCCCCGAAGCGGCAGTTGAACTCCAGCACCATCGGGCCCCGGTCCTTCGTGACCATAAGCCCGGCGTAAAGCACGCCCTGGTATCGGATGCCGCGCCTCGCCAGCTCGGCGAGAGTCGGCCGGATGATCCGCTCCACCACGTCCTTCTGGGCCGGCGGCGGGAGCGCGCGCGTCGGGGAGTAGGCGCCCATGCCGCCCGTGTTCGGCCCGAGGTCCCCGTCGTTCAGCCGCTTGTGGTCCTGGGCGGGCGCGAACGGCAGCACGTGCTCGCCGTCGGTCAGGACCATGAACGACGCCTCCTCGCCCACGACGTGCTCCTCGATCAGGATCCGGCGGCCGGCCGCGCCGAGCGCGCCGTCGACCATGAATTCCTTGGCCGCCTCGATCGCCTCCTCGCGCGTGGTGGCGACCACGACGCCCTTGCCCGCCGCGAGCCCGTCCGCCTTGACGACGGCGGGGATCGGGCACGTCGCGAGGTGCGCCATGGCGGCGCGCGCGTCGTCGAACACCCGGGCCGGGGCGCACGGCACGCCGGCCGCCTCGAGCACCTCGTGGCAGAACGCCTTGCTCGACTCGATCCGCGCCGCGGCCTGGACCGGCCCGAACACCTTGAGGCCCGCCGCGTGGAGCCTGTCCGCGAGCCCCGCCGCCAGCGGCGACTCCGGCCCGACCGCGACCAGGTCCACGCGCTCCGACCGCGCGGTCTTCACGACCGCGTCGAGGTCGTTCGGCGCGACCGGCACCGCACGCGCGACCGCGTCCGTCCCGCCGTTGCCATGGGTCACCAGGACCTTGACCCCGCGCGTCGCGGCGAGCCTCCATGCCATCGCGTGCTCGCGACCCCCGTTCCCGACCAGCAGGACCTTCATCTTCAGCCCTCGATGCGCCTCAGTGCCTGAAGTGGCGCAATCCCGTGAACACCATCGCGATCCCGAGCCGGTCCGCCGCCGCGATCACGTCCGCGTCCTTCACGGCGCCGCCCGGCTGCGCGACGGCGGTGGCGCCGGCCCGGACGACCTCCTCGAGCCCGTCCGGGAACGGGAAGAACGCGTCCGATCCGACCGCGGTCCCGGCGAGGCTCGCGGTCGCCTTGGACACGGCGAGGCGCGCCGAGTCCACGCGGCTCATCTGGCCCGCCCCGATCGCCGCGGTCGCGTCCGCCCGCGCGAACACGATCGCGTTGCTCCTGACGTGCTTCGCGACCCGCCACGCGAACTCGAGCGCCGCCCACTCCTCGTCGGTCGGCGCCCGCCTCGTGACGACCTTCGCGCCCCGGACCTCGCCCGCCACGACCGGGTCCTGGCCCTGCACGAGCAGCCCGCCCGAGACCTGCTTCGCGACCCAGCTCGCGGGCGGCTCGAAGAACGCTTCGCCCAGCTCCATCACCCGCAGGTTCTTCTTCGCCGAGAGCAGGGCGAGCGCCGCGGGCGTGACGCGCGGCGCCAGCACGACCTCGTAGAAGTGCTCGCAGATGCGCTTCGCGAGCGCCTCGCCGATCTCCCCGTTGATCGCCAGGATCCCTCCGAACGCGGACACGGGGTCGGTCGCGAGCGCCTTCTCGTACGCCTCGTCCACGGAGGCGCCGGTCCCCGCGCCCGACGGGTTGGTGTGCTTGATGACGACCGCCGCGGGCGTGGTCCACTCGCGCACGAGCGCCCAGGCGGCCTCCATGTCCACGATGTTGTTGAAGGAGAGCTGCTTGCCCTGCCGCTGCATCGCGCCGAGGATGCCGCCCGATCCGCCCGGCGGCAGGTAGACCGCGGCGGGCTGGTGCGGGTTCTCGCCGTAGCGCAGCTCGCGCGCCCGCGTCCCCGCGAGCGCCACCACCGGCGGGAGCGCGTCGCCCGCCGCGGCCGCGAAGTGCGCGGCGATCGCCGCGTCGTAGGCCGCGGTCATCGTGAAGACCTTGACCATCAGGCGCCGGCGGGTCTGCCCGGACGTGTCGCCGCGCTCGCGGAGTTCGGCCAGGACCGCGGCGTAGTCCGCAGGGTCCACGACCACGGTCACGCGCTCGTGGTTCTTGGCCGCGGCGCGGATCATGGTGGGCCCGCCCACGTCGATCTGCTCGACCGCCTCCTCGTACGTGACCCCTGGCCGCGCCACGGTCGCCGCGAACGGGTAGAGGTTCACCGCGACCACGTCCACGGGCCGGATGTCCAGCTCCTCGAGCGTGCGCCGGTGCTCCTCGGTCGGCCGCGCCAGCACGCCCGCGAGCACGCCGGGGTGGAGGGTCTTGACCCGGCCCTCCAGGCACTCGGGGAACCTCGTGACTTCGGATACTTCCGTGACGGGGACGCCCGCCTCGCGCAGCGCGCGCGCCGTGCCGCCGGTCGAGACGATCTCGAACCCGAGTCCCGCCAGCCCGGCCGCGAACTCGACCACGCCCGTCTTGTCCGACACGCTCAGGACTGCACGCCTGGCCAATGCGCTCTCCTACGACCCCTTCGCGACGAAGGTCACGTTGTCGAGCCAGAGGGCGCCGCTGCCGCCTTCCGGCTGCTCCTTGCGATCGATCCGGATGCCCACCTGCTTGCCCTTCCGCCGGTCGAACATCGGGTGGAGAGTCTTGTCGAGGTCCATCTCGTACCGCCTCCACTCCGGGCCGACCTCGAACGGGAACTCGCCGGTGTAGCCCTGCTGCGCGGCGTCGTACGGGTCCAGCTCGGTCAACTCGAACCGCGCCTTGTGGACCTGCCCGTCCGCGGACTTCGCGAGGAACACGACCCTGGCGTACCCGCTGATGTCGGCGGCCTTCGGCTTCGGCGCGACGCCCTTGCCGCCCTTCGCCGGCTCGCCGCCCAGGAACTCGTACGTCCCGCACTGGGAGTCGCCGAGGGGCAGCGACCACGTCACCTTCTGGCGGCCGGAACCGCCCTCCCTCTCCAGCTCGATCCTGCACCGGCCCATGTGGTAGCCCCAGGTGCCCACGGCGCCGCCCCACAGGTCCGTCTTCGGGTCCGCGCCCTCGTAGTCGTTCAGGAGCTTCCAGCCCGCCGGCAGGGTCGCGGGCCAGACCTCCTCGGCGGGATTCGCGGGCGCGGGCGCAGGGGCAGGCGCGGGCGCGGCCGCGGATGCCTGCGCGGCGGCGGCCGGCGCCTTCTCCGCGGTCCCGCCCGGCGCGGCACCGGGCTTCGACCCGGACCCGCACGCGAGCAGGAGCGAGATCGACGCGACCATGATGGGCTTCGCGGCGTTCGTGTCCAAGGATTTGACCCCGCGCGACGACCGGGACGATTATAGGTGGCATGAACGACGCCGGAAAGACCGCCCGTGCACGTTTCGACAAGGTCCTGTGGCTCGTGCTCGACAGCGTCGGGTGCGGCGAGATGCCCGACGCCGCCGAGTACGGCGACCGCGGCGCGAACACCCTCGGCAACACCGCCCGGGCCGTCGGCGGGCTGAAGCTGCCGAACCTGGGGCGGCTCGGGCTCGGGAACGTCACCGCGGTCGCGGGCGTGCCCCCGCGGCCCGCCGCGGACGCCCACTTCGGCCGCATGTCCGAGGCGTCGGCGGGCAAGGACACGACGACCGGCCACTGGGAGATGGCCGGCGTGCCGCTCGATTCCGCGTTCGCGGTCTTCACGGACACCGGCTTCCCGGACGAGATCCTGGACGCCTTCCGCCGCGAGTCGGGCTTCGACCTGATCGGCAACGTCGCGGCGAGCGGCACCGAGATCATCGAGCGCCTGGGGCCGGAGCACCAGCGCACGGGCAGGCTGATCGTCTACACGTCAGCGGACTCGGTGTTCCAGATCGCGGCGCACGAGGAGACGGTGCCGCTCCCGCGCCTGTACGAGGCGTGCCGGGCCGCGAGGCGCGTGCTCGACGAGCACCGCGTGGCGCGCGTGATCGCGAGGCCGTTCGTCGGCGAGCCCGGCGCGTACAAGCGGACTTACAACCGGGCGGACTTCTCGATGGTCCCGCCGCGGGACACCGTGCTCGACCTGCTGCTGCGGGCGGGCGTGCCCGTGGTCGGGGTCGGCAAGATCCACGACATCTTCGCGGGCCGCGGCGTCGGCGAGGCGATCCACACCGAGGGCAACGCGGACGGCATGCTCCGGACCGGGGAGGCGCTCCGACGCACGGAGCGGGGCCTCGTCTTCACGAACCTCGTGGACTTCGACATGACGTACGGCCACCGCCGCGACGCGCCCGGGTACGCCCGCGCGCTCGAGGAGGTGGACGCGTTCCTGCCCCGCCTGCTCGACGCGGTCGGAACGCGCGGCCTCGTGCTCGTCACCGCGGACCACGGCTGCGACCCGACCGCCGGCTGGTCCACCGACCACACGCGCGAGTACGTCCCGCTGATCGCGTGGCACCCGGGCATCGCGAAGGGCGCCGGTCGCGACCTCGGCACGCGGGCGACGTTCGCGGACGTCGGCCGGACGGTCGCCGACGTGTTCGGCGTGGGGCCGCTCGAGTCGGGGACCGCGCTACCCTTGTGACGCCTCCAGGATCGCCTCCGCCACCGCGTCCCCGGCCAGCCGCGTCGCCTCCGCGACGGGGCGCCCGAGCGCGAGGTGCGCGGCCAGGGTCGAGGAGAACAGGCACCCGGAGCCGTGGATCCCCCCCCGGAGGCGGGGACGCTCGATCTCCGCGACGACGCCCGACCCGTCGGCCACGACGTCCGCCGCGGGGTCGCCCTCGACGTGGCCGCCCTTGACCACGACGGCCGCGGCGCCGAGCGCGCACAGGTCCGCCGCCGCGGCGCGCTGGTCGTCGCGCGTGCGCACGGGACGGCCGAGCAGCACCCCGGCCTCGGGCGCGTTCGGCGTCAGGACCGCCGCGAGCGGGAGCAGGACCGACCTCAGCTCCGCGAGGCCGTCGTCGTCGGTCAGGGACCCGCCGGCCGATGCGCGCCAGACCGGGTCGATCACGGCCCGCGCGGGGCACGAGGCCAGGAAGTCCGCGACCGCGCGCACGTTTTCGCGCGACCCGAGCATGCCGACCTTCACCGCGGCTGGGGGGGCGGCACGCGCGGCGGCGGCGATCTCGGCGCGGAGCACCTCCGCGGGCACCGCGAACAGGCCGTCGAACCTGCCCGGCGACTGGAAGGTCAGCGCGGCCACCGCGGCGGTCGCGTCCGCCCCGGCGCGCCGGATCGCGGAGAGGTCGCGCGTGACCCCGGCGCCGCCGGAAGGGTCGAACCCGGCGACGACGAGGACCGTCGGGCGGACCCCGGGCCGCGTCATCGCGGTCGCCTCCAGCGCGTGGTCGCGTGGGTCACCAGGAGGGCCGCGGAGAGCGCGTAGAGCGCGATCGGGACCCAGAGGATCGGGAGGTCGGGGCGGGCAACGAGGCCGTCCGCGGCCACGACCCGGGCCGGGACCTGGTCCCCGAGCACGAAGACCCAGAACGTGGTCAGCAGGAGGTTGAAGACCAGGAGCGCGGCGGCCGAGACGCGGCGGCCCGCGACCCACGCGGTGAAGCGGATCGCGAGGAAGAGCCAGGCGATCAGGCCCATCAGCGGGTACATCACGGGGTAGGGGAAGGGTTCGGCGAACACGATGAAGCAGAGCGCCACTGTCGCGGCGGCGTGGGCGCCGAGCACCGCGGCGATGAGGCCGTGGCCGAGTTCCGGGAGCGCGACGCGGATGGACCGGGCGTCCCGGAGGACCCGCTCCTCGATCGCGCGCTCCGCCTCGTGGAGCGTGTCGGAGCGGCCCGGCCGCGCGTCCGGTCCGCGCGCCTCGCCGCCCCCGGCGGCCGGGGCGTCGGGCCAGTCCTTCGGGGCCCGGTCGTCACTCACCGCAGGTGCCCTCGACCTTCACGTCGTCCACGTAGGCGCCTTCGTATCCGTTCGCGAACGCGTTCAGGGTGTCGAACCGGATCGCGAGCCGCACCTTGCCCTTCGCCTGGAAGGGGGCGAGATCGACGGCGATTGGCAGGAAGGCGCCGCCCGTCGTGGCGATGCCCTGGACCGCGGAGGACCACACGAGGGTCGGCGCGCCGCCCGCGACGAGCCCGATCGAGACCACGTCCTGCGACGCGGTCAGCTCGGTCTCCTTCCACAGGTTGAACGTCAGCCTCGGCGCCATGGTCCGCGCGAGGTCGATCTCCGGCGAGACCGCCTGCGCGCCGACCGGGTTCGCGCCGCCGTCGTACTCGTGCGTCGCGGGGTCGCCGAAGTACAGGCTGGACGGCGGGCTCGCGGAGCGCGCGGAGTCGACCACCCAGACCGGCCCGGGCGTCGCGGGATAGAGGTCCTCGACCGTGAAGCCGCCGAGCCCGCCGGCATCGAACGCGACGTCCAGCAGGGTCGCGGAGCAGCACTCGGGCGTGTCGCGGAGCTTCTCGACGCAGTCGCCCTTCTCGGCGCCCCCGGTGACGACGCACGTCGCCGCGATGCACGGGTCGGCGGGCAGGCAGTCCGCGTCCTTCGTGCAGCAGGCGGTGGTCTTCGCGTGCTCGCAGTCGCCGTCGTCGCAGGCGTCCAGGGTGCAGGCGTTCTTGTCGTCGCAGTCCTCGTCCACCCGGCAGCAGCCGGGCACCAGGTCGTAGGCGCAGGTCTGCTTCTCGCATCGCCAGATCCGGCAGGGGTTGCCGTCGTCGCACTCGTCGTCGATGGTGCAGCACACGGTGCTCTTGTGGCTGCACTTGCCGTCCACGCACTTGTCGTCGGTGCACGGGAGGCCGTCCGCGCAGTCGCCGTCCGTCTTGCAGCAGAGGCTGCTCTTCATCCACGTGTTCCGGCACCTGTTGTCGACGCACTCGTCGATCGTGCAGTCGTCCTTGTCGTCGCAGTCGTCCTGGTTGACGCAGCAGGACGCGTCCGGGCGAACGTGGCGGCACCCGTCGGAGGTGCAGGTGTCGGTCGTGCACGGGTCCTTGTCGTCGCAGTCCGCGTCCTTCCTGCAGCAGCCGGGCGTCGCCTCGTGCACGCACGCGCCGTCGCGGCAGGCGTCCGCCGTGCAGTCGTTCCCGTCGTCGCACGGCTTCGCGGCGTGCCTGCACTGGCCGTTCACGCACGTGTCGACCGTGCACGGGTCCGCGTCGTCGCAACCGACGACCCCCCCGCACCCGCCCCCCGGATCCGCCATCGGAATGGAATCGCCCGTCGAGCACGCGACCGCTGCCGCGGCCAGCCCGATCGCCCAGACGCCCCGATGTCCGCGCATGGCGCCCTCGCCCGTTCCTCCCGGGAGATGATATCACCCCGGCACCCGCGCCCGGCTCCTTTGTCGTAAGATCCCGGTCGGTCCGCGCGTGCGGAGGCGAGCGTGCTGGTTCCCGCGATCGAGGTGATGGGCGGACGCGCGGTCAGGCGGGTGCGCGGGCTGGACGAGGTCGCGGACTGCGGCGACCCGGTCGAGCTGGCGCACACGCTCGGGCGGCTGGGCGAGGTCGCGGTCGTGGACCTCGACGCCGCGGTCGGCCGGGGCGAGAACGAGGCCGCGATCCGGCGCATGGTCAGGGTCGCCGCCTGCCGCGTCGGGGGGGGGATCCGGACCGAGGACAAGGCGCGGCGGCTGCTGCGGCTCGGGGCGCACCGCGTCGTGATCGGGACCGCCGCGTGCAGGGACCTCTTGAGCCGGCTGCCCCGGTCGCGGGTCGTGGTCGCGGTGGACGCGATGGACGGCGAGGTCGTGACCGAGGGCCGCACGCAGCGCACCGGGCGGTCGCCGATCGAGACGATCCAGGTCCTGGCGCCGTACGCGTCCGGGTTCCTGCTGACGTTCGTCGATTCCGACGGCGGGCAGGACGGCGTGCCGATGGACCGCGTCCCCGCGCTCCGCGGCGCCACGGCCCTGCCGCTGGCCGTCTCGGGCGGCGTCGCGACCGTGGAGGAGGTCCGGGCGCTCGACGCGGCCGGCGTGGACGTGCAGTCGGCGGCGGCGGTCCCGGACGGCGCGCTCGACCCCGCGGACGCGTTCGTCGCGTGCATGGACTTCTCGGAGGGCCCGATCCCGGCGGTGTTCCAGGACGCCGCGGGCCAGGTCCTGCTCGTGGCCAGGTGCGACCCCGACACCCTGCGCGAGTCGCTGGCCACGGGCCGCTGCCCGTTCGGGTCGCTGACGCAGAAGGGCATCGAGATGGTGCGCGCGGTCCCGGACTGCGGCCGCCATGCGCTGGTGTTCCGCGTGGTCACGCGCGGGCCGGCGTGCCGCCGCGGCACGTGGAGCTGCTTCGGGGAGGGGTCCCGCGAGTTCTCGCTGGCGCGGCTGTGCGAGGTGATCCAGGAGCGGCGCGCCGACCCGAAGCCCGGCTCCTACACCGCGTTCCTGTTCGAGAAGGACGACCGCATCCCGCGCAAGCTGAACGAGGAGCTCTACGAACTGCTGACCGCCCGCGGCCACGACGACGTCGTCTGGGAGGCCGCGGACGTGCTGTACTTCCTGCTCGCCTACCTCGTGAAGAACGGCGTGTCGCTGGAGGAGGTGGTCGCGGAGTTGCGTGGCCGTGAACGCTAGCCCCCGGCCCCCCGGAGATGCAATGGAACAGTACGTGCGACAGCTCGATGACCTCCGCGCGAGGATCGGCGAGGCCGGGTCGCTGCTGGTGGCGTTCTCGGGGGGGGTGGACTCGAGCTTCCTCGCCGCGGTCGCGCACGAGGTGCTCGGCGACCGCGCCGTCGCGCTGACCGCGGCCTCGGCGTCGCACCCGGCCCGCGACATGGAGGACGCGCGCGGCGTGGCCGCCGCGATCGGGGTCCGGCACGTGGTGGTCCGGTCCCGCGAACTGGAGGACCCGCGCTACGCCGAGAACCCGCGCAATCGCTGTTTCTTCTGCAAGTCCGAGCTGTTCGCGATCTGCCGCCGGGTCGCGGACGAGATGGGCCTCGCGCGGATCGCGGACGGCTGCACCGCGGACGACCGGACCGACTTCCGGCCCGGCCGCGACGCGGCGCGCGAGGCGGCGGTGGGGAGCCCGCTCGACGACGTCGGCATGGGGAAGCCCGCGATCCGCCGGCTGCTGGCCGAGGTCTATCGCCTCCCGGTGGCCGCGAAGCCCGCGAGCCCGTGCCTCGCGTCGCGCTTCCCGTACGGCACGGCCATCACCGAGCCCCGCCTGCGGGCCGTCGAGGCGGTCGAGGAGGCGGTGCGGGCGGCCGGCGTCGAGGTGGTCCGCGCGCGGTTCCACGGCGACGTGGTCCGCCTGGAGGTGGAGCCCGCGTCCGCGCCCCTGCTGCTCGCGGACCCCGGCCGCGCCGCGATCGTGGCCGCCGCCCGGGCCGCCGGCTTCCGGTTCGTGACGCTCGACCTCGAGCCGTTCGGATCCGGCAGGCTGAACCGCCCGTGAGCTTGAATCGGCTCCGGCCCGGCGCCGGACCTTGCGGAGACCCGCTACACGTACAACGGCCTGGGGCAGGTGGTGCAGGTCCGCGACCCCCTCGGCAACCTCGCGACGCGGTCCTACAACGACCGCGGACTCCTGGAGAGCTGGAGGGACGGCACTCTCCACAATGCCGTGCCGCGAGAGTGGAGCTACGACTACGATCCGACGTCGGGACTGCGGACCGCGGAGACCGATCCCGCCGGGTTCTCGGTCACGTACGCCGACTTCGACGGGTTCGATCGGTACCGGGAGGTGATCCGCGAGTGGCGTGACTACGTCGCCGGCGTTCCCACCCCGCCCAACCAGTGGGTCTCCGCGACCACCACCCTGTCGTACGATCACTCGGGCGGGATCAAGACCGCGTTGGACCCGCTCGGGAACCTCACCCGGTACACGCGCGACCCGTACGGCCGGCAACA
>Ga0194127_10008047_pt1 | contig 11437 bp, 10 predicted proteins | sample TA2KigC100mmetaG_FD_148624 | JGI IMG/M metagenome (GOLD analysis project Ga0194127, IMG submission 148624) | Freshwater microbial communities from Lake Tanganyika, Tanzania - TA2015036 Kigoma Deep Cast 100m | ecosystem: Environmental > Aquatic > Freshwater > Lake | place: Tanzania: Lake...
ACGACCACCACGACGGTCGCTCCGCCCACCACGACGGTCGCCCCGCCCACCACAACAACGACCACCACAACCGTGGCGCCAACCACGTATTCCGTCACCTACAACGGCAACACATCAACAAGTGGTGCGGTTCCGACCGACGCCGGCGCCTACACCACTTCGAGCACGGTAACGGTGCTCGGCAACACCGGAACTCTCGCCAAAGCGGGTTACACATTCGCTAGTTGGTGCACCACGCAACCAGTGGCCGGTGCTGCCTGTGGCGGCACATCGCAAGCTGCCGCCAGCACATTCACCATCACGACGAACGTCACGTTGTTTGCGGTGTGGACGGCGAACTCGTTGACGGTTACGTATGACGCCAATGGCGGTTCGAGTGCTTCGGGTGGTTCGAGTTCGACGACGACCGGGGCGACGTTGTCGTCGTTGGCGACGACGTCGCGAACTGGTTACACCTTTAACGGGTGGTTTACGGCGTCTAGTGGTGGATCTCAGGTGACCACGTCAGCTGGGCATGGTCAGACGGCGAACTTCACGTTGTTTGCGGTGTGGACTGCGAACACGTTGACGGTGACGACGGATGAGCAGGGTGGTAGTGCTATCGCCAATGCGACGACGACGACGGGTGCGTCGATGAACTCGCCTGGTACGCCGACTCGTGCGGGCTACGCGTTTGCGGGTTGGTTCACGGCGTCGTCGGGTGGTACGGCGATCGGGTTCCCGTATGCACACGGCCAGACGGCGGACTTCACGTTGTATGCGCAGTGGACCGCGAACACGTTGACGGTGACGACGGATGAGCAGGGTGGTAGTGCTATCGCCAATGCGACGACGACGACGGGTGCGTCGATGAACTCGCCTGGTACGCCGACTCGTGCGGGCTACGCGTTTGCGGGTTGGTTCACGGCGTCGTCGGGTGGTACGGCGATCGGGTTCCCGTATGCACACGGCCAGACGGCGGACTTCACGTTGTATGCGCAGTGGACACTCCTCACCTGTGCGGACGGTGGCACCTGTGCTGTCGGCGACACCGGCCCAGGTGGCGGCATTGTGTTCTATGTCCACTCGAGCGGTACGTTCACTTCGACCGGCTCTGATTGCAATACGACGTGTCGCTATCTTGAGGCTGCGCCGACCGACTGGAACGGCGCCGGCGGCGATCCTGTCCGCGCATGGTCCGGCAACACCAACACCTTGGTGGGCGGCACCGGCACTGGTCTCGGGACCGGGTATCAGAACACTTCGTTGGCGGTCACACAAAACAGCACCGCTGATAGGGCTATCACGCTCGCATGGAGCTACAGCAACGCAGGCAAGTCCGACTGGCATCTGCCGTCCAAGGACGAGTTGAACGAGCTGTGCAAGTACGCCCGTCAGCAGACGACCGGGAACACCTCGGTTACGTGCGAATGGTCGGGGTCGCTGCGGAGTGGTTTTGCGATCGCCGACTACTGGAGTTCATGGGAGAACAACGCGACCATCGCGTGGAACCAGGTCTTCAGCTTCGGGGACCAGTACTACGACGTCACCTACAAGTCGGACATCGGCCGGGTGCGCCCGGTGCGGGCTTTTGGGGCTACCTGTGCAACGGGTGGCACCTGCGCTGTCGGCGACACCGGCCCAGGTGGCGGCATCGTGTTCTATGTGCACTCCGATGCCGACAACATGTTTACCTCGACCGGCTCTGATTGCAACACGACGTGTCGCTATCTCGAAGCAGCACCCGCTCCAGGTGCTGGTGACGTGACTCGAAGTTGGGCGACCAACGCGAACTCCAACCAGTCGACAGCGGTACCCGCGCCGGGTGCGACGGCGTCGGGGATTGGCTCGGGGATGGCGAATACGAACGCAATTCAGGCGCAAACTGGCAATGTCGCCGATACGTCGGCTGCGGTGTATGCCTACGACTACAGCAACGGAGGTAAGACCGACTGGCATCTGCCGTCCAAGGACGAACTCAATCAGTTGTACATCAACAAAGCCACGGTTGGTGGTTTTGCGAGCGCCAGCTACTGGAGTTCCTCGGAGAACGACGCGTCCAACGCGTGGTACCAGAACTTCGGCGTCGGGTACCAGGACAACTTCACCAAGACGGACTCCAACCGGGTGCGCCCGGTGCGGGCTTTTTAGCACTTCATCCCTTTATCACTTTTTGGTGGTCGCTGGTCGCGTAGCGGCCGGCGACCACCGCGACACACTTGTTCCTACATTTCTGAGCTGTTGAACACGTTGTGTGACCCCGGACTGTGACCCCGAGCGTGGGTGAGAACGCGTGACACTGTGAAAGCGTTGCTGCTATTGGCGCGCTCGGAGGGACTCGAACCCCCAACCCTCTGATCCGAAGTCAGATGCTCTATCCATTGAGCTACGAGCGCTGGTGCGCGTCACACTACCAAGTGCCATGATTGGTGAATGCCGCTGCATGCACAAACTGCCGCCGTGTTGGAGTTCATGCGCCAGATGGACGCACCACCGCTACACGAGTTGACGCCCGCCGAAGGGCGCGCCAACTATCTCGCGATGCGTACGCCGTCGACGGTGCAGATGCACGACATTCGCGATATCGACGCTGGCGGTGTGAAGTGTCGGCATTACCGCGCCTCCGCGACAACGCCCGCACCGCTCCTTATCTATTACCACGGTGGTGGTTGGGTGATTGGCGATCTCGATACGCACGATGACATCTGCCGCAAGTTGGCACGCGATGCACACTGCAACGTGATCGCCGTCGACTATCGACTGGCACCAGAGCACCCCGCACCAGCCGCGGTTGACGACTGCATCGCCGTCACGAAGTGGATCTTTGCGAATGCAACGTCACTCGGCATCGACCCGACCCGTGTGGCAATTGGTGGTGACTCCGCTGGCGGCAACTTGTCGGCGCTCGTCGCGATGCACGCCGGTGAAAAGCCGGTGTTTCAGTTGCTCGTGTATCCCGCCACCGACATGCGCATGGGCCAGCAAAGCCACAAAGACAACGCCCAGGGGTATCTGCTCACTGCCGACTCCATGAAGTGGTTCATCGGGCACTACCTGCAGGGCAATGACAAGAAGAAGCTCGACCCGATGATGTCGCCGCTGCTCAGTAGCGACGCCGCGTTGAAGAAGTCGCCCCCCACGCTGGTGATCACCGCCGAGTTCGACCCGCTGCGCGATGAAGGCGAGGAGTACGCGGCGAAACTCGCATCGCTGGGTGTGCCCACGTCGACCGTGCGTTTCAACGGCCAGATTCACGCGTTCTTCGGCATGAGTGAATTGCTCGACGACGCAGCTGCGGCGATTGCGCTCAGCGCTTCGTACTTGCGCAAGTACTTGGGCACCTGACCGCGATGGCTCGGCCCACTGTCACCGTCGACAACTGGACATATGAGGGAGTCGATGCCCACCGCACGTTGCAGCACCTCGGCGACTTGTGGCTGCATCACACCCACGGTCGAACACCATCGCCCGACACACAGCAACGCAGTGCCGAAGCGCTCGCAGCGTTGTTCGCACCGCTCGCAGGCGATGATGACACGTCGCTGGCGCCATACCAACGGGTGACGCATCTCGGCGAGCGTGCCGCGGCGCAACTCGACAAACTCGACCCGACTGCACTGCAACTCGCTTTACGTGAGATGTGGGCGCCGCTCGCGGCACTGGGCGGTGGCGACGGCAACACCAAGCAGGGTGTGGTTGCCGGGCTGTTTCTCTCCGATGGGGGTGTGCCGAAGACCGCCGTTGACAGTGTGGAAATCGGCTGGCGCGGAGTGCTCGGCGATCGCCAAGCCAGCCGCCAACACCATGGTCGGCCGTGGCAGGCCATCTGTTTGTGGAGCGCGGACATCGTCGAGGATCTTGCCCGAGCAGGGCACCCGATTCGCCCGGGTTCGGCCGGGGAGAACATCTCGATTCGCGGACTGGACTGGTCGACTGCGCGCCCAGGGGTGCGAATGAGGCTCGGCAGCGTCACCCTGGTGTTGGCGGCCTATGCGATCCCATGTTCGAAGAACGCGCAGTGGTTTCGTGACGGCGACTACGAGCGCATGAGCCACGAGCGCGGCGACGCAAGCCGGCTCTATGCCCGCGTGGTGCAGCCCGGACGGGTCGGTGTCGGCGACATGGCACACCTCCACGGCTGAACCCCAATAACCACGCCATTTCAGCGGATATCCACACTTCTCTTGTGCAATTGCGCTCAGGTGGAGTCTGACGGCAATGATGCCGTCAGAAAGAGAGAACAACCACCATGTACACCCTCGGAGCACTTCTCCTGGCAGCAATCCTGCTCGGCGCGGTCGTGTCGGTCATCGACTCGGTCCTTCGCCTCGTAGGTCTCCACGGAATGATCGCCAAGATCCCCGTCGTCGGGGCGCACTGGGGCCTCATCATCAGCGTGCTGATGGTCTGGCTGACCGACGTGAACCTCGCCGCCAACTGGGGCCTCGGATTCAGTGACGACTGGATGGTGTGGGTCGCCAACGGCGCCATCATCTACGGCATGATTCCGGTCAAGGATGCAGCGATCTCGATGATCAACAAGGGATTCAGGATGTAACGAGCGGCCCAGCCGCTACGCACAACCCGACCCGGCGACCGTGCCCCCAGACGGGGGAGTCCCACGTCGCCGGGTCGACCTTTTCTAGGCCGACCCCCAGCCGCGTGAGCGCGGCGTGCATCACCGGCGGTCGAGCGCGATTCGCACCATCGCTCACCTTGAGTGCAACAGCCCGACCATCGGGCAACCCCACGGCAAACACCGCTTCAGCACCGTCTTTGGCCACCAGACCAGGCACGCCCTGCATGAGTCGCGTTACATCGCGGGTTGGCCCGCCGACCATCTCGGGGTGCAACGTCATTGCCTGAGCAACGTGGTGGGCGGCCGTGCCGGGCTGCGCCGTTGCCACCGCGCGAAACGCCCGCGCCAAACCAACGAGCGACATCGCATGCGCCGGCGCACCACACCCATCAACACCGATGTGGGCTGCAGGCTCCCCGGCCAGTGAAGGGATTGTTGCAGTGATGTGCCGCTGCAGCGGATGATCCGGCGACAGATAACTCTCATCGTGTGTCCACCCGGCCGCAACGCACGTGGCCAACATGCCGGAGTGCTTGCCGGAGCAGTTCATCTGCAGTGGTGTGCGCTTCTTACCGTCGCGAATTGCTTGTTCGTGCTCGGCTTCGTCGAGCGGGTAGTCGTGTGTGTTGCCGAGGGATGATTCGTCGAGCCCGGCTCTCTGCAAAATCTCGCTCGCGGCGGCAAGGTGTTCGGGGCGGCCATCGTGACTCGCACACACCAGTGCCAACAAGTGCGGCGGTAAGTCGAGACCAACAGTCACCATTGCCGTTGCTTGCAGCGGCTTCATCGACGAGCGTGGGTACACGACCATGTTCGGGTTACCGACGCTGAATGCAATCGAACCATCGCGTTCGAGCGCGACGACTGCGCCGAAGTGCTGTGATTCAATCAGGTCACTACGTCGTGTGACGGCGAGCAGTTCGTAGTCAGTCATGTGGTGAGTGCTTCGGTCATGTTGCGAGCCGTGACCAAGTGACTATTTCACTGCCAGGTTGTAAACACCGGTCGAGGTGGCGTCGGTGCGAGTGATGGTGATCTTCACGCGACAGGTGCCCGGCTTGCTGAATGTCAAACGTTTGCTCTTGGTATTGATTGCGCAATATGGTTTCGACTGTGTGGTTGGGGTGATGACCAATTTTGTGATCGCGGTCTTATCAATCACGAGATTATTGAGCAGTGCGTTCGTCGACAATGAAGTTGAGCGCCCGAAGACCGGCGTCGTGAATGATTGTGTGGCGCCGACCGTGGTGCCACTCGCATTCGTGGCCGCCAGCCTCCAGTAGTACGTGGCGCCCGCCTCGAGCGCCGCGATCGGCACCGACAAGCTCGCCGTCTCGCCGCCCGTTACGTCTCCGGCGACGACCGTGCCGTCAAGAACCGAAAAGTCGGGCAGGCGCGAATACTGGAAGAACGCCTGGGTGGCGACCGAGTTGGCATTCACCGTGCCACTCAACACCGCGCTGTCAGATGCAACCGCACTCGCAGAGACACTGGTGACGATCGGTAAGCCACCGAGCGTGGTGAACTGCGCGACCGCGCCGCTCACCGTGCCGGCGAGGTTCGTCGCGTTCGCCCGGAAGTAGTACACGTTGCCCGGTACGAGGTTGATGATTGCTGTTTCGATGGCGGTCGGCGCAGTGCCGGTTACCTGACCCGCGTCAACCGTGATCGTTGCACCACTCAAGTCGGGTTGCAGTCCGTAGGTGAACGACACCGTCGTCAACAAGTTGTTGCCGACTGCCGTTGCACTGAGTATCGCACTCGTCGTGCTGACTCCCGTGGCCGAACCGGTGGTGACGAGCGGCAGCACTGCAGTGTTCGTGAGTTCAAGCGTGCGCTTCACCAAGTCGGGAAACGCAGATGGAATGAACCCGGTCATCGACGGTCGGCTGGATGCCGAGCACGGCCCCGAGGCGGCGGAGTTGATGCCGATCAGCACAAGTTCGTTGCCGACGCGCGTGATGACGGGCCCGCCCGAGTCTCCTGAGCAGATGCCCGTCGTTGCCGTTTGTGCCGCAGTGAAACTTCCGGGCCAAGAGGGGTAGACGCTGAGAGGTTGATCGATCGAGTTCGGCACCGTGCTTGATGTGCCGGTCGATGAAGTGCGGCCGTAGCCAAGGAATGTGACGACACGGCCCTCCCGCGACCATGCCGCCACCTCGTTCGTGGTGGCGAGTCGCGAGATGGAAACACCGGTCATCTCGCTGCCAAGCACGAGAAAGGCGATGTCGTCGGCTTGCGAGTACTCGCCAAGTTTCCGCCATCCGTCGACGGTGATGATTGAACTCTGGGAGACGGTTTGTGGCGACTGTTGGGTGTTCACGCCAGGTGCGTAGATGGAAATCGGTCGTGTCGTCACGGTGCCGGAGCTGTTGACCACACAATGGGCGGCAGTTACGACGATGCGACTCGTCCACAGTGCACCGCTACAGCTGCTGCTGCCATTGAGAATTCGCACCACTGCCGTGTTGCCGACCGCCGACGAGCCACCGACGACTGCGTATGTCGGCTGGGCACTCATCATTAGCGAAGTGACAGCGACGCACATCGCCGTCGCAACTCGGCGCCACACCCCGAGCGGCGTGTGAGATTGCGCCATGCGCTCAGGCTATGAGACCAGGAGAGCGCATCGTTAGGCTCAGCGCATGACGTTTGACAAACCCGCACCCGACTTGGCAAAAATTCACGCAGCGTGGGAGAAGTGGGAAAAGGGCGAAGAGCAGCCGGGGCGCACCTTGGCATCATTGAAGACCGCTGGGCTCGACACGGTGATCAAGTCGCTGGTGGAAAGCGGTTGGAAGCCTGCACAGCAATAGCTGAACCGGATGTCAAACCCGTCGCGCCGCCCGGGCGGTCGTCAAACACTGCCGCGCCCGCTGCAATGGCGTGAACTGTCGCACTCGCCATGGTCGCGCCTCGATCTCTCGGCGCTGGGCGACATCGATGCGATTGAAAGTGCGCTCCAAAACCATCGCCCAAACCCCGAGTCGCAGCAACCGCCGGCCCATGCCCACCCGTCGGCGGTGCTGGTGCCGCTCTTTGCGACAGCCGACGGCCCCCGGGTGTTGCTGACGCGACGATCGGAGTCGCTCAACTCACACCAGGGTCAGATTGCCTTCCCGGGCGGTCGTCTCGAAGCAGGGGAGTCGTCGCTAGACGCTGCCATGCGTGAAACTCGGGAAGAGATCGGCATCGATGCTTCGACGGCCCGCGTTGTCGGAGAACTGCCCGCGCACCGCACCATCTCCAGTTCTAGCCACATCGTGCCCCATGTCGTGCGGCTGGCCAGCGAACCGCGACAGTTTGCGTTGAACGACGAAGTTGATCGCGTGTTCAGCGTGTCATTGGGGGAACTGGTGCGCGCCGACACCTTCGTGCAAGAGCACTGGGTGTTTCAGGATCGCGAAGTTGTGGTGCCGATGTTCTACCTCGATGACGAAACGATTTGGGGTGCAACGGCACGCATGCTGCAAGAACTCATCCTGCTGGCGGTGTCCCGCTAGTTGTTGGCGGTTTCTCGTTCAATCACTCACGGACCCGCCGCGAGTCGTACCGCGTGAAAAAACACCACGACCCACGCGTCACACCGCAGTCGCTCGCTGTGCCGCCGTCGTGCACATGACGCTTGCAGGTCGCGCTGAAATTGGTCATCGACCGCGGCGCGCAATGTTGCATCCCACACCACACCCAGATTGAGCCGTGCCAACACTGAGTAGTTGGCGTAGGCGAGATCGTGCCGCTCGCATGCCACGCGAAAGTCGAACGACGCACCGCGGCTGCCGATGAGTGGCGCGGAACAGCCGTCAGAGGCGGTGATCAACCAACGATGAAGTCGCTTTGCGCGCGATCGCTCAACTCGAAACCGCGTCAGTGGAGTGTCAAAGACCAGCCCATCGACGATGTGCCGATCAGGCGTCGTTGTCGAGGGAAGTTCGTTCGACGATGTGGCGTTGGCCGTGACCGAATTGGTCGATAGCAGCGCAGCGACGAGGCATGCGGCAAACCGACGCATGGGCACCTCCTGGTGGGAACCCCCACCAGAACGGTGTGTGCACGAAGAGCGCTGTGGCTACTTCCAGCGGCGCATGGTGGAGACCATCTCGATCGCCACTTCAGCGGCTTCAAATCCCTTGTTCGTGTCGTCGGGTCGCGAGCGCTCGGCCGCCTGCTCGACGTTTTCCACCGTGAGTACACCGAAACCGATCGGCACGAGTGTTTCTAGTTGCACTTGCATGATGCCCTCGGCACACGGCCCTGCAACGTATTCGAAGTGCGCGGTATCGCCGCGAATCACGGCGCCGAGCGTTACAAGGGCGTCGTACTTGCGGGAGAGTGCCATCAACCGTGTCATCACCGGGATTTCGTACGCACCAGGCACCCAGAACACCTCGATGTTCTTGTCCTTCACGCCATGTTTGGCGAGCCCACGCTTGGCGCCATCAAGCAGTGCATTGACGACGAACTCGTTGAATCGCGAGCAGACGATCCCGACCTTCAGTGATTGCAGTTTGCGTTGATTCATGAGCGCTTGCCCTTCTTGTCGGATTGATTGCTGGTGTCGCCAACGTCGGCGTTGTTGCCGGTGCGATCATCGTGCGTCAGCAAGTGCCCGAGGCGGTCGCGCTTGGTGGAGAGGTACGTGCGGTTCTCATCGGTCATCACGCTGACGATCGGCACACGCTCGACCACGCTCAGCCCGTATCCGGCGATGCCACCGTATTTTGCGGGGTTGTTCGTCATCAGGCGTAATTCCGTCGCCCCGAGATCGGCGAGAATCTGCGCACCGATGCCGTACTCGCGGTTGTCGACGGGCAAACCGAGTTGCACATTGGCATCCACAGTGTCGAGGCCTTGGTCTTGCAGCGAGTAGGCACGAATCTTGTGACCGATGCCGATGCCGCGACCCTCGTGCCCGCGCAGATACACCAGCACGCCGCGACCATCGTCGGCGATGAGTTGCATCGCTGCAGAGAGTTGATCACCACAATCACAACGCAGACTGCCAAAGACGTCACCAGTCAGGCACTCGCTGTGCACGCGTGTGAGCAGTGGCTGGCCGTTTGCTACATCACCTCGTACGAAGGCGAGGTGCTCGATGCCATCGAGTGTCGACCGGTAGGCGACGCACTCGAATTCGCCCCATTGCGTGGGCACGCGCGCCGAGCCGATGCGCTCGACAAGGCGTTCCTTCTTTCGACGCCACTCGACGAGTTCGGCAATCGAAGACAACAGCAGCCCGTGCCGCTGGCAGAACTCGATGAGTTGCGGCAATCGGGCCATCGTGCCGTCGTCGTTTTGAATCTCGCAGATCACACCGGCGGGCTCGCATCCCGCCAATCGCGCGAGGTCGACGGCGGCCTCGGTGTGGCCGGCACGCTTCAACACGCCACCATCGCGGGCGCGCAGCGGGAACACATGGCCAGGCCGGGCGAACGCCTCGTAACCGACCGAGGGGTTGGCGAGGGCAGCAATAGTGAGCGCGCGATCAGCAGCCGAGATTCCGGTGCTGGTGCCCTCGAGCAGGTCGACCGACACGGTAAAGGCTGTGCGGTGGCTTTCGGTGTTGTGATCCACCATCATCGGCAGGCGCAACTCGTCGCAGCGCTCACCAGTGAGCGGTGCCACTACCACGCCCGACGTATGGCGGATGATGAACGCGAGTTTCTCGGGCGTCACATATTGGGCTGCCATGATGAGGTCGCCCTCGTTCTCGCGGTCTTCGTCGTCGACGAGCACCACCATTTCGCCACGCCCGATGGCGGCGATCACGTCGTCGATTGGCGCGAACACGTCGTCAATCGGCGCGAGAGCGCTTGTGTCACTGCGCCGACGGTTGCCCTGTGCGCTCAGATTGGTGGTCATGGTTGGCCTCTTTCTGGTTCGATGATCACTTCGACGTCGTCGCCGAGTGCCTGGGTGGAAACGAGTCGACCGCGCCACACGTCGGCGAGCGTGGCAGCGGTGTCACCGGCAAATGCTGCGACGGCGTCGCCGCCACCCATCACTGCTGGCGCGATGTGAAACACGTATCTATTGATGAGCCCTGCCTCATGAAAACTGGCGGCGGTCTTCGCACCACCCTCCACCATCAACTGCACAATGCCTTCGCTGCCGAGGGAATCAAGCAGGTCAGGTAGTGAACCCGACCATTCCGTGCAAGGGTGCACGCGTGCATCTCGTGGTGCGCGGCCGAGCACGATGCGACGCGGCGACGGGCCGCTCACCTCGCGCGCTGTGAGTTGCGGGTCGTCGGCGCGCACGGTGCCAGCACCGACGAGAATCGCATCACTCTCGGCACGCATCTGGTGCACTCGTCGACGAGCGGTTTCGCCAGTGATCCAGCCGCCACTTCCAGACTTGGCAGCGATGTAGCCATCGATGGTCATCGCCAACTTGAGCACCACGAATGGTCGGCCCGTTCGTCGATGGTGCAGGTATGGCGCCAGTTGGTCGGCAACAAGATCGGCACTCACACCGACATCAACCCGGATGCCCGCTTCGCGCAAGCGAGCAACACCCGTGCCAGCGACGCGCGAGTCGGGGTCGAGCACGCCCACCACCACATGCTTGATACCCGCGGCAATGATTGCTTCAGTGCACGGCGGTGTACGACCGAAGTGGTTGCACGGCTCGAGCGTTACGAACATCGTGGCCCCACGGGCTGCATCGCCGGCGGCGTGCAGCGCCTGCACTTCGGCGTGCGCTTGACCAACCGGTTGGGTGAATCCACTGAAGCGTCGACCATCCACGGCAACAATGACTGCACCGACCCATGGGTTGGGCCGGCACGTCAGTCGCGCAGAGGCGGCGACAAGCACCGCCTCGCGCATCGATTGTTGGTCGATGTCGCTCATCTCTTCCTGCTTCCATCCGGACTGT
>Ga0194127_10008049_pt1 | contig 11435 bp, 13 predicted proteins | sample TA2KigC100mmetaG_FD_148624 | JGI IMG/M metagenome (GOLD analysis project Ga0194127, IMG submission 148624) | Freshwater microbial communities from Lake Tanganyika, Tanzania - TA2015036 Kigoma Deep Cast 100m | ecosystem: Environmental > Aquatic > Freshwater > Lake | place: Tanzania: Lake...
CCCCGCGCACGGATCGAACATCCCGACGGGTACGAGCTTACAGCCATCCCGGTCGTCGCCTATCTGCTTCAATATCTCGACGGCTCTACCCGCAAGGTTGGATTGCACATGATGGGTCATGTCGCGGAACCGCTGCGCTTGTTCGAGGATATGCAGCGCATGGGCGCGAAATTAACGATCGAGGCTTGATATGACCGAAATGATCCTGGGACCAATCATCGGCGGACTCTCGCACGAGCGCGCACGTCTTTGGGCCCGAGCGGATGGTCCTTCAACCCTGTTCGCGTGGCTCGGGCATTCGCCGGATGGATCCGACGCCTCGTTCGTGGGCAGGACCGAATTACGCCCCGAAAATGGTTACGCTGGCGTTGTCTCTGTTGAAGGACTCGATCCTTCTCGACAATATGTTTACGCTCTCACTCTTGACCCCGAACATAAACCTGCCCGAAAAGCATTTCGATCCTTCCGGACCTTTCCACCGCCGGGTTCTGCCCGGAATTTCCGTTTCGTATTCGGATCGTGCTTCCTCCCCTTTCGGCCGGAGCCCGGCCTTGTCTTCAAGCACATGAACGATAGCCAACACGATCTGGCATTTTCCCTTCTGCTCGGGGATCAAATTTACGCGGATAATTCAAAGCAGAACGGCCTTGGCCGAATCGCTGCAAGCCTGGACGAATACCGTGCGGTGTATCGCCATTTCTGGTCGGTTCCATATTTTCGGGATTTTCTATCAAAGACACCGGCCTTCATGATCATGGACGATCACGAGGTGGATAATGACTGGAGGTTTCACGACCCGGCATTGACCCGGCCGCGCATCTCGCCGTTGAATCGACTCATGCGAACCCTCAAAGGATTGCCAAAGGAACAACGCACCCTCCACCTCGCACGACTGTACGCAGGGCTGCAGGCGAACTGGGAGCATCAGGTCATGCACGGACCGGCTCCGGCCTCGCCGCGCGGTCCGCTGGCATATGAATTCGAATACGGCAAGGCAGCCTTCTTCATCCTTGACACCCGCACGCACAGATACATTCAAGGGAACACTCGCGAAGTGCTTGGAGCGCAGCAATGGGAAAAACTGGAATCCTGGCTGCTGCGAGTCAGAGATACACACCCGGTGAAGTTCATTGTCTCATCGATTTCAGTGCTGCTGGATATGCATGGGGATTTTACAAACGACCGTTGGACCGGGTTCAAGGCTGAACGTGATCGCCTGTTGTTCTTTCTCGCAAACAACGGGATCGAGGGAGTTCATTTCCTGGCCGGCGACCTACATTCGGCGCATGCCATTTCCGCCCATTTGAAAGGTCCAAATGGCAAGACAATTCCTATTTGGGAAATCTGCTCCTCCCCCTTCGAACAGAAACCCTTTCGATTCTCGCGCCTCCTCGGTCACCCCACCGCCAGTCCCGCCTTGCATGGAGCGAAACGGCATTTCACGATCGGTGCAATCAATTACGGTGTGGTGGAGGTGGATTTCTCGGGTCAAGATTATCCACGGGTGAAATTCAACTTGAATTTTGAAAAGGGTGGGGTTTGGGATGTAAAGATAGTTCAATAATCCCGCCGAAGGACGGAGGCTCGCCTGGCAGACGATACAACGTGACGGGACAGGATTACAATACCTGCTCACCGACCACCTCGGCTCCGTGGTAGGGGTGACGGATTCTGCTGGAACCTTAACAACCCAACAAAGATACCTGCCACCTGTGCCACGAAGTGGTATTTGGCGCAAAGCGGGCAGACGTGCCCAGCCCGACCGCGCCCGCCACGGATTATGGCTACACCAGCCAGCGCCTGCTGGACGATGGCATGGGCGGGTTGATGGACTATAAGGCGAGATTTTACGCACCCTATCTTAACCATTTCATCCAGCCCGACTCGGTTATACCAGGCCTGTCCAATCCACAAAGCCTGAACCGATATGGATACGTTAAAAATAATCCCTTAAGATTTACAGACCCTTCTGGGAATAAACCATGCGGGGATGGGGAAAAATTCAATTGCGACGGCTCTTATAATCCCCCAGCTCTGGGTGGACCAAAGCCTCGCCCGCATGAAGGATGTGGCAATGTAGGACAGCGGAGGTGTGATGGGGAGGAACCGACCTATGGAAATGGTCTAGTAGGTCCTCCAATAAAGAGTATTCCCGAATCAGCTCTTACATTGCCGAATCCAGCGGATGGGTATATACCTTTTAATAAGGTTCTTCACCCATTGGAAGGAAATGTAGTCCAGCTAATTCCAATTTATGAATACTCATTGGGGCATTCTGAGCAAATTGGGTATACGATTGTTTCTTATGCCTATGATTCTGTTCATTTTAATCTCTGGGAATTAAACCCGTTTGCACCCAAAGAAAGAAGTCCAATATCAACTGCTAGTCTCGGATATAAACTGTCGATTATGCATACAAGCTTGCACAAAGGCAATTCATAAGTCTGACCAGTTTATTGGGCAAGCAATTCGGGGACGATTTGATTGTCGCTCCGCTTTGTCCAGTATGCTCAGTGTTATTGACTACAGCATCTGCAATAGATTTGATCAATCGTGTTACAAACATAGAATCTCACTTACGAGTTCACACTGTATATTTTGAGACTCCAATGCTTCTCGATGGCCCCCAGTTTCAATTGCAAATACCAATTCCATAAAGGATTCGCTCATGCCTAGGAAATCAAAGAAAAAAAGAGGAAAGCAGCTAGTTTCCAAATATATAAAACCTCCTCATCCAATAATACTTGAGATAGTATTGTTCTGCTACGAATACCTGAAGGAGTACTACGTTCCAGGAGCAGTAATTGTACTGTTTCTTGTTATTATGCTAGGAAAACCGGTTGGCATTGACTGGATATTTGTTTCATTAATCGTTCTACTCTTCGGCTTGATGCATTATCTTATCAAAACGTCAGAACTTAAATAGCTCTCTAACTCGGTTCTCTTCCTAACCCTTGGGCAACTGATGACGCGCCTGATGAAAGCTCTCCACAATAACCGCTTCGAGCGCAAATCACATTAACTCACCCCTGCTGGCGCCAGGTTTACCCCTTCGGGGCACACGTCCCGACCCTCGCTCGGCGAGATCTTGGGAATTCACTTGCCCCATCGCGAAGCATCCTATCGGACACCCTCCCCAAATCCACTGGATTTGGGGAGGGCCGGGGAGGGGCTTTGTTATGCGCGAGCCTCGCTCGGCGCAAGGTCTTCCCCTTACGGGGACGATGCGCGGAGCACCCCGAGCACCGAAGGTCCCTCGCGTAGCATCCCGAGCGAAGCGAGAGGGCGAAGGGGGTAGCGAGCGGGCTCTTGAAGGAGAGGGGAAACACTTTGGATGGAATTGATTTCACGACCTGACGCCTCTATAGTTTGAGAATCTATTATGGTAAAAGACAATTTCCTCCTTTACGCAATACTACTTTCTTCTTTGACAATGGTTATTTTTATAAATAGATATATTCATTATAAAAGGATCAAGAAATTTCGGAGTTCAACACCCCTTCTCCTAACGCTAGCGATCCTTTTCACATTCCTATCATTATTAATGATTGCAACGTATATTGAGAATCGGTGATTGCTTTCTCAGCGAGGGTCTTGGGAGCAGCTGCTGTCGACAGGTCCACCCCTTCGGGGCACAATTCTCGGCCGCGCCGCGTATCGATCACCATTTCTCGTTCCTTCAACCGATTCGCTCGGCTTGGGTCTGGAGAGGTCTTGCTCCGCGCTGGTTTCTTGCCCCACCGAGATTCTTCATGTCACAACTACTTGCTGGTCACCGATCCACTCTGCTTTTCTTGCATGGACCTTCACACTCAGTAATTGTTCCAAAATCCTGTCGAATCTCTCAACCTTTCCTGAGGTGATGAACTCGGTCTGTCCCTTGGAATTCGACGGATTGACCGATCCCATCTCCTCCAGCACCCGGCGGACCTGCCGCGCCACCGCGGGAGCCGGGTCGATCACGCGCACAGCTTCCCCGACGATCTCCTGAATCAATGGGATCACGAAGGGATAATGCGTGCAGCCCAGCACGACGGTATCGATGTTCTTTTCAAGCATCGGAAGCAGCGCCTCCTCAAGGATGGCGCGCGTTTCCTCGGAATCCAGCTCCCCTTTCTCGATCTGACTCACCAGTCCCGGGCAGGTGTGCTGAAGCAGTTCCACGCCGTTGGCAAATCGCTCCACCACCGAGGCGTACAGCGCACCCTGAAAGGTCGCGGGCGTAGCCAGCACACCCACCCTGCCAGTCTTCGTGGTTTCTGCCGCAGGCTTGACCGCCGGCTCCATTCCCACGAATGGAATGACGGGGAATTTGCCACGCAAGTAGGTCAACGCCGCAGCCGAGGCGGTGTTGCACGCCACAACGATCAGCCTGGAACCATTTTCCAATAACAAGCAAGTGATCGCCTCGGAAAATCTTTGGATCTGCTCCAATGGACGCGCGCCGTACGGAACGTGGGCCTGGTCGCCGAAATAGATCATGTTTTCCGCAGGCATCAGATCGCCCAAAGCACGCAGGACCGAAAGCCCACCCACGCCGGAATCGAAGACGCCGATTGGTCCCGTATTATCCGTCATTCGGAGGCGATTCCTGCACGATCCTTTCTGCGCACATACAACAGTTTCTCCACCCTTGCCACCACCTGTCCCTCGGAATCCAAAACGTCAGCGGAGAAGATCGGTTCGGTCCGGCCAAGGCGATCCGCTTCGCTGCGAATTTGATCCACGCGTTCCGGCGGGATCTGGAACAGGGCTTTCACCGTTCCCCGCCCGGGACGAATGAATTGAATCGTCGCCTGCTTATCCCACACGATGTATTCGTTTCCGAGCAGACGTATAAGGATCAACATAAACCACGGATCGCACATGGCATACAGGGAGCCCCCAAAGTGCGTGCCGACGAGGTTTCGATTGAAGGGTTTCAGTATCAGCCGGACTTCGTAGGTGCGTTCATCGATGCGGCGGGCGCGAATCCCTGCTCCGAGGAAAGGCGGGTAGAGATTGATCAACCTCTCACGGAAAATCTGCCAGGTCTTCATCGCATCCCGTCCTTGCGAAGACTGTGATCGTCAATTCGAAAAGACCTCATTTTCGCACGGTATCTGATCTTGACGCATCCACGAAGGATTGAAACAACCGCCGCATGGCCGGCTGGTCCGTCAGCCATTCCGGGTGCCACTGCACAGCCACCGCGTACGGATGATCCGGCAGCTCGACGATCTCCACCAAACCATCAGGCGCGCGGCCTGCCGCACGCAATCCCGGAGCGATGTCCTTCAATCCCTGGTGATGCAGGCTGTTGACCTGCAGGGATATCTCCCCGAACACGCGCGCTGCGTGCGTACTTTCATCCACATTCACCGGGTGAACGATCGTTTTTCTGCGATTGCCCGGATAATCGTGGTCCAATGCGCCGGGGAGCTGCCCGGCGATGTGCGTGTACAGAGAGCCACCCAGTGCGACGTTCATCAACTGCGCCCCGCGACAGATTCCCAGGATCGGTTTGCCGCCTTCGACCGCCTTGCGCATCAGAGCCAGTTCGGTTTCATCCCGGTCCTCGTCTATGCCGTCGATCCGAGGATGATCCTCCCCATTGAAGCATTTAGGTGAAATGTCCCCTCCCCCGGAGAAAAGAATCCCGCTCACCTGATCGTACATAAAGTGCAGGTCCGCCTCGGGCAGAAGGTTGGGGATCAAGACCGGAATTCCCCCGGCCTGAAGTACGGCGTTGGCGTAGGAGTGCTGCAGGGCAACGGTGGGATGCGCATCCGGATCCCTGCCGTTGCGCGTGGTAATTCCGATCATTGGTCCGGGCATGAGCCTCCTCCAAAACAAAAAGGCGCTGATAGGCGCCCTTTTGCGGATTTATTCGGCAGTTTCGAGCTGCGGCTCCAATTCCGCCTCCACCTTTTCGGCGGTCTTCTGATCGAATTTCTGCTTCAAGCGTGCGCTCTTGCCGGTGCGTTCACGCATGTAATACAACTGCGCCCGCCGAACCTTGCCGTGGCGCTCGAGGACGATACGGTCGATGCGCGGGGAGTGCAACAGGAAGGTGCGCTCCACGCCGATGCCGTTGCTGGCGATCCGGCGTACGGTCAGCGAAGCTTCGTTTCCGCTCTTGCGCAAACGGATGATCGTTCCCTTGAATTCCTGGATGCGCTCCCGGTCGCCTTCCTTGATCTTCACATGCACACTCACAGTATCACCGGAATTCAACTGTGGGATTTTTTCATTCGGCTTGGCCTGAACGGCCTTCATCAGGTCAGTCATCTTCAAATTCCTTCAACTATGGTTGGGGTCTTTCAAACGCGACGGCGGATTATAGCATGCCTTGATCCCCCCAACAAGGTGAAATTCGAAACTGTCTAGGGGGATTATTCGAGCTGCATCAAGCAGGTTCAGACAAATGTACGAACGGCCAGGACGGCGTTATGACCGCCGAATCCGAAGGCATTCGAGATCGCCAGCGCAATCTTCGCTTCGCGCGCCTTGTTGGGGACGTAATCCAGGTCACATTCCGGGTCGGGCGTTTCGTAATGGATCGTCGGCGGGAGAATCCCCTCGCGGATCGCCAGCACGCAAAAGATCACCTCGAGAGCCCCTGTTGCTCCCATCATGTGGCCGGTCATGGATTTGGTGGAGGATATGGGAATTTTGTACGCCAGGTCTCCAAACGCTGCCTTGACCGCGCGCGTTTCGGACTGGTCGTTCAACGCTGTTCCCGTTCCGTGTGCGTTGATGTAACCGACATCGGCCGGGTTCGCTCGGGCAGAGCTCAACGCCATTCGGATCGCGGCAGCTCCCCCCTCCCCTTTGTCGTGTGGGGCGGTCACATGGAAAGCGTCCGCGGTGGCGCCGTATCCGGCGAGCTCGGCATGGATTTTTGCGCCGCGTTTGCGCGCGTCCGCTTCACGCTCGAGCACCAAAACCGCAGCCCCCTCACCCATCACCCGGCCATCGCGGTTACCGTCGAACGGCTGCGGCGTCATCGAATAGTCGTCGTTGCGGCGGGACATCGCCCCGACGCGATCGAACGCCGCCACTCCGGTGGAGGTGATCGTCGATTCGGAGGCGCCGGCCAGCGCGGCGTCGATCATTCCCGTTCGCAGCATCATCAACGCAGTCCCGATTCCGTCCGCCCCGGAAGCGCAGGCGGAGGCGACCGAAAAACAGGGTCCCTTGATCCCAAATTCGATCGCGGCCATGCCCGCACCTCCGTTGGCCATCAGCATCGGGATCAGGAATGGGCTGACACGCCGCGGACCTTCGGTGTGATTGGTCAGGATTGCTTCCTGAAGCGAATGCAATCCCCCGATGGCAGAGGAGATGATCACTCCGATCCGGCCGGCGTTGGCTTCGGTGACTTCCAGGCCGGAATCGGTCAAAGCCTCTCTGGCGGAGACGATGGCGAATTGTTCGAACCGGTCCCGGCGCCTCGCTTCTTTAGGATCCATGGATTTCGCGGGGTCGAAATTCTTCACCTCCGCGGCGATGTGCACCTGTAAAGGGGTTGGATCAAAAGAAGTAATTGGCGCCACCCCCGAGATTCCCGCCATGACGCGCTCCCAGCTTTCCCGGACGGACAATCCCAGCGGGTTGACCGTGCCCATTCCCGTGATCACGATACGATCCTGCATGAATCCTCCAAGAGTCGAATGATCCAGAATAATGGTTTACTCTGGCACCCGCTAGAACACCGCGACGAGGCTTTTGTCACGAAACTGCGAAATATCTCAAGGGTACCAGCAATGAGGCGATAAATGCTTCTCCCCCCTTATTTCGACCAGTTTAAGAACCTCTCGGCTACTCCCCCGACTTGGGGTAATAATCCCCCTCCACCCAGAATTCACCGTCCGGGCTGACCTCTTTTTTCCATATGGGAACGATCTCTTTCAGGCGGTCAATTCCATACCGTGCCGCTTCGAACACCCCCGTATCGCGATGGGCGGCCGAACACGCGATCAGCACGGTCGGAGTCTTCGGATACAAAATTCCGACCCGCTGCACAATTGCGATCCCCTCCACCTCCGGCCAGCGATCGCGAATTTCATCGGCGACCTGTTTCATCTTTTCCTCGGCCATCGGCTGATAGGCTTCGTATTCCAGGTACTCGGTTTCGTGAGGCTGTTCGCGGGCGGTCTGACCGCGGACCATGCCGGTGAAGATCGCTGCCGCTCCGCTGCTGGTGAGCGTTATCCGCGAAAGCAGTTCGTTAAGGTCGATTTCGGATTCGGTGATCGAGAAGATCGTCGGTCGATCCATGCAGGCTTTGGGCTGAATTAACCGCCGGATACCGGCGGGAACATGGCGATTTCAGCGCCGGACGGTACAACCGAGTCGTCCATGGCATATTCACGGTTGATCGTGATCAACACGGATTTCAACGACTCGGTGAGGTTCGGGTGATCCTGGGTAAGTTTGACTTTCAATTCCCGAATGGTCATTTCGGCCGGAACTTCCATATCCATCGATTTCGTACCAGCCCGATCACGGAGAGTCGCGAAGAACAATATTCTGATTGGATTCATATTAAATTCCAGAATTGGTTTAAACGGTGAAAGCCAGCTCATCCATCGTCATTCATTGATGATATCGCCAGATCGGCCTCCGCGTTTTTCCACTAGGCGGATGTTCTGGATGCGCATGGTTTTTTCTGCCGCCTTGGCCATGTCATACACGGTCAGCGCGGCCACCGAGACCGCAGTCAGTGCCTCCATTTCCGCGCCGGTTCGGCCGACGACTTTCACACGGGCGGTGATAATCACGCCTGGCAGCGACGGATCGAGGGTCAATTCCACGTCCACATTGGAGATCAAGAGCGGGTGGCATAGCGGGATCAGGTCCGAGGTCCGTTTGCAGGCGCTGATGCCCGCGATCTGCGCGGTCGTAAGAACATCGCCCTTCTTGACCTGCCCCGCGCGTATCAATTCAAATGTTTGCGGGGACATGTGAACTTCCCCGCGTGCGATCGCGATCCGTTCCGTCTCGGATTTGAGTCCGACGTCCACCATTCTGATTCCGCCGTCTTCACCCACGTGCGAAAGTTTCGACATGAGCGGGATTATACACTGGTATAATTCGCCCGCCATGGAAGGCTTATTCGGCAACTTGACGGGGTCATACAAGGTTCAAATCCCTGTTTATGAGGGACCGCTCGACCTGCTTTTGCATTTGATCGAACGGGCGGAGCTGGACATCACCGCCGTCTCCTTGGCTGCGGTGACGGACCAGTACTTGTCCCACCTTCAAGGCCTGGAACAAATTAAACCGGATGAAATTTCCTCGTTCCTGGTGATCGCAGCCAAATTGGTCCAAATTAAATCCGAAGCTCTTCTGCCGCGTCCGCCGCAACGGGAGGCCGGGGAGGAGGACCCGGGGATGACCTTGGTGGAACAATTGAAGCTTTACAAGAGCTTCAAGGAAATCGGGCTTTGGCTTGAGCAGCGGCAGGAACTGGGATTGCACTCCTACTTGCGAATCGCGCCTCCGCCAAAAGTGGAAGCCAAACTGGACCTATCCAATCTCACGCTGGAAGGCCTGCTCGCGGCGGCTGAATCTGCCCTGGCAAGGGCGGAAGACAAGAAAGCGCTGGGAACCGTGATCGCGCCCCCGCGGGTGACGATACGGGAAAAGATCGAATTGATCACTCGGTCCATGAAAAACATCCAACGCCTGACGTTCAGCAGCCTGATCACTGACAGCGCCACTCGCATCGAAATTGTCGTGACGTTCCTGGCTCTCCTGGAATTGATCAAAAGATATCATGTGGTCGCACAGCAGGAGGTGCTTTTCGGGGAGATTGAATTCGAGAGGATCGGCGAATGGGATGACGCGGAAGAGTTCGACATCGAATTCGAGTAATCGAATTTGCAATTTGTTATTTTCGTTTACCGCCGAACCACAAGGCAAATGCCGCACCCAGGTTGTCGAAGAGGATGACATCGTAAATGGAGGCATACCTGCCCGGCACGAACGATTGATGGAATTCATCCGTCACAGCGTAGAGGAGGGAAAGCAGCCACGCCAGACCTTTTCCCTTTGCGGTATTTCCAAAGAAGTGCAAGTACGCTCTCGCCAGCATTCCATACCCAAACATATGGGCGGATTTCTTGATCGCGAAATCCCATGTCGCAAAATCCGGCAGCGATTCGGAGGACCGGCTGGACAGGAAGAAAATGACCAGCATGACAATCGCTGCCGGAATCCAGCGCGGTAAAATGGTCGAAAGGGATTTCACGAAGAGGCCGATTTGATTCAGCATAACGAAGCCCTTCTCAAGTGTGGAGGAAACTGGTTTCATTTTACCCGTCCGCACCGGATCATCGCCGCAAAACGCGCCGGGGAAGTGCTTGGCGCGTTGAATGAGATGGAGCAGTTGGTCAACGAAAATAATTGGCACGCCGCCGGATATATCAGCTATGAAGCTGCGCCCGCTTTCGATGACGCTTTTCGGGTAAGGGGGGGATCGAACCTCCCCCTGCTATGGTTCGGATTGTATCCCGAACCACGGATTGTCTACCTCCCATCGCCGAGGCATTCCATTCAGGGACTCCGCTGGCAGCCGACCATCGATCAAACGACCTACGTCGATGCGATCGAACAGATCAAGGAGTTCATTGCATGCGGGATGACCTACCAGGTCAATTACACCATGAGGTTGACCTCGGAGTATTCAGGGGATTCCTTCGATCTCTTTCTGAACCTGGCTCACCGCCAGAATGCATTTGCAGCCTATATCGATATTGGAAATCACGCCATATGCTCCGCCTCGCCTGAACTTTTCTTTCAGCTCGAGGGGGAATCCATCCTGGCGCGCCCGATGAAGGGAACGGCAGGGCGCGGGCGAACGCTCGTGGAGGATGAACTTCAGGCCGAGTGGCTGCTGCATTCCGAGAAGAACCGGGCGGAAAATGTGATGATCGTCGACATGGTGCGCAACGACCTGGGCCGCATTGCAGAGATCGGCAGCGTGGCCGTGCCCAATTTGTTCGCCATCGAAAAATACCCAACACTGTTTCAAATGACGTCCGACATCCAGGCCAGGACGCGCGCCTCGCTTGCCGAAATCCTCAAGGCGCTCTTCCCCTGCGCCTCGATCACCGGCGCGCCGAAGGTCAGCACCATGAAGATCATCTCGAATCTCGAAACCACGCCGCGCGGTGTGTACACCGGCAGCATCGGTTTCCTAGCTCCCGGTCGCAAAGCCCAATTCAACGTGGCCATTCGAACTGCCGTGATTGACCGGGATCGCGGGAGGGCGGAATATGGCGTGGGCGGCGGCATCGTCTGGGATTCTTCGAGCCGCGAGGAATACGAAGAGGCGATCCTCAAGGCGCAAGTATTGATTCAGGAACCGGTTCAGTTTTCCCTGCTTGAGACCATCCTGTGGACTCCGCAGGAAGGGTTCTTTCTACTGGATAAGCACCTCAACCGGA
>Ga0194127_10008050_pt1 | contig 11432 bp, 6 predicted proteins | sample TA2KigC100mmetaG_FD_148624 | JGI IMG/M metagenome (GOLD analysis project Ga0194127, IMG submission 148624) | Freshwater microbial communities from Lake Tanganyika, Tanzania - TA2015036 Kigoma Deep Cast 100m | ecosystem: Environmental > Aquatic > Freshwater > Lake | place: Tanzania: Lake...
TTCCATACTCGAATTTGCCTCTACCAACGCCTTATCAAAGAACGAAAAACTTGCCGATAGCTATTTCAAAATTAAATCCAAACGACTTAAGAAAAAATGCGCCGCTTAATTTTTTAACAAAGTAATGTTATTACTGAATAAGGTTAAATCGGGAAACAATAATTTCAGACAAAATACCCTATTGAAGGATTGTCCAAAGATCCAATTAACATCGCTCTGTCAAGCAGCATGTTTGATTCTTCGCAACAAGTCTCTGGCAATAAAGCGCAGTTATGACAAGCTGCAAGATTGCATGAGTTCGGTCCCTGTCCGTGGCTGTCAATACAGATAGGGTCGCTTGAGCACCATCTTGCATTTTCAATTGCGTTATAAACAATTGTTTCGAGATTACCTGGTTTTCCTTGTCGTACAAGTCCGCCTAATGAACCTTCTGAATCACCAGATGCAGTGTAAATTAAAACTCCATTCATGTTGTCGTTTGGAAATTCAAGGTTGCAATAAATTCTTTCTCTCAATGCAGAACTCCCGTAACCACATTCGTAGCTGAACTGGTTTATCGCCAAATGAGCAAAGGTGTGAATCAAAACAAACTCTGGTTTTATCACTCTCAACTTTTGTCCCTTCTGTTGTCTTGGCTGATTATAGTGTTGTGATAAAAAATTTGCTCTCCCAATCACTTCCTTTTTTGCAGCCCATTCTTTTAATCGCTTTTCCCTAAATTCAAAGAATACTCCTTCACCTCTTACAACTATTGCCGGAAGCCAGTTGATACTTCTGCCGAGTTTAATAAACTCTTTTCTTGCTTCTAAACTTTTTTCATCATCAGGGAGACATCTTGAGAAACCTACGAATGCCCTTGTTTCTCTCAACTTATGGAGCAATCCTACACTTGTAAAACCTCTACTAATTGCCCATCCGGTTTCTGAATCATCATAAGTTTCCGCCCGCATCTTCGCAACATAGAAATCCTGATTCTCTCCGCCTGCTTCAGAAAGAATTGCATCATACTCCATTTTTCTATACTTCTCTTCTGAATCATCAGTGATAGAGTTGTCCGCGCCTGCTAATCTTTTTGTAGCTGCTTCAAGTAGTTTGTTTGTATAGTATTCAATTTTGTCTTCCGAAAAATTTCTTTCAGCAACCAATTCAAAAGTCATTCGCTGAAATTTTCCGTTCTCCATTCGTCTTGTAAGAAAGCTCCAATTATTTTCCAAAACTTCAACCAACCTTCTGTCTACTGATTTTTCCCATTGAGGCAGATAAATTGAACTACGAATTTGAGAGAAGTAAACATTAGATGCACCTTTCTGAACTACTATTAAATCTTGTCCGCAATGTTGCGTGTTATTTCTTTCGGCATCTTCACCTAACCATGGTCTGCCACCGGAGCAAGTAACTCCAATTTTTGTAAGTGATTGCTCGTTAAATGCGCCAGCCATCGTTTTATGTGATCCACAACTACAAGTAATTTCAATACCTGACAATGCTCCTGAACTTCTACCTGCTCTTAATCTCAACCGATGATTTCCTTCTGCTGGTGTTGAACCGTGAACCCATTCCCTGAAGGGAAAATCTTGTATGTGTCCGTGTGGACAGATAGCAATGAAACGAACTGGAATTAATCTTTGGCGTTTGTTAGGAGCAATATTTGAACATGACCTTCCTGAATCAAAGGAAAAACCTGAACAAGTCGGTTTTTGAGATTGAAAGATTGAAATATTTTCCATGTGACCACATCGGGTGCAATAATGCCATTTGGGAAATCTTACAAATGGAATTTTCAAAGATGGATTTATAACGTCAAGTCCCGGGTCTCTGAAATCAGGCGGTAATCTGAATTCTCTTACACCCAATCTTTTCGCTAACCGTTCTTCCGTTATTTTGAACTCTTCAAGGTCTGAACAGTTGTTTCTGAACGCTTCTTCCCACAAATCAAGTCCAGCAACCATCAATGATTCATCCTTTGGGAAATTAATCATTTGCCCAACTCCCCAAGGGGAAATAAGCTGTGACCTTCTAATTGGTTTTTTTGCTGGCATCGTTAATTGTCAATGTTTATGTAATCAGTTATTACTATTGCATCACAAGTTGAATCAACATTTCTCATTGATCTTGGTGTTGACCATGCCCTTTTTTTTATATCATCTGGTGGATTCGTACCTGCGGGGTATATTAATGGCTGATTCAGTTGTTGCCCAAATCCGCCATATACTGGGGGCAATTCGTTCTTCCAATAATTTAATTTTTCTTCAATCAGATTAAGAGTTTTCTCATATTCTTCTCTGTCAATCAGATTTACTCTCTCAAAGATTATCCCTTTTACTCTTTCAATTGTATCCAAAGCTGGAAATGGTCTTGGAGAATGACTGCTTTCTTCTGAATAAAATCGTATCAACCCAACTAAGATTGCATGTAAGGCTCTTTCTCTTGCTGGTGCTGAAAAGGGTGTAACACTTGTCGGTTCAACCTTGCTATAAATTTTTGAATGATATTCCTGAAAGTGTTCAAAATGTGAACGGTCTCTTGGTTTTGAACAATTGTAGATTGTAAAAACAAGCCCAAGTGCTTTTTTTGAACGACCTACACGGCTTGTTGCCTGAATATATTCTGATGTTGTTTTTGGCTGCCCAATTACAGTCATTAAACCTAATCGTGGAATGTCAACACCAACAGAAATCATATTTGTTGCAAGGCAAACATCAACCGGATATTCTGTTTTGTCTCCTATCCATGATTTTGAAAGCTGTTCAAGATATTCAGGAATATCGCTACTATTGATACGACTTGTCAACTCAATGTCTCTGTTGATAAACCTTCTTTCATCACCTTTGATTGCTTTGCGAATCCAAATTGAATTCATATATTCCCGTATGTCTGCACGAATAAGTGTAGCTGCATGACCTAACTCACGGATGCTATTGAAATATGCCAAAGCAGTCCAGTAAGGATCTCTTAAAATTTCGTCTGCAACCGGAATAGATTTTACTGATTGAAGCAATGCAGATAAAACTCTCACCTGTGCTGTTGCATGTGAAGGTAACGCAGATGCAAATATGCCAGCGTAAATTCTTCCTGTGCTCTCAATATCTTCGTAAGCAAAAAATGAATCACCAGCACTTAAACACTGAGCCGGAAAAATATTCACATTGTGTGCCCCTCTGCCGTAAAGAGAATTGACTTGCTCCCTGGCTCTGCTGATAGTTGCAGTTGATGCAATTATTTTGGGCTTTATATTATTTGCTGTGCATAGTTCTTCGACCATTGTTTCGTACAATCCTACCATTGAACCCAACGGACCAGAAATTAAATGCAGTTCATCCTGAATAATCAGTTCGGGTGGTGACAATCTTACTCCATTATCTCTAAAACCAAAGAAAATCCTCGCTTCCGGTCTCCATGTAAGCATTGCAAACTTATCAACTGTTCCAATTAACAGAGTAGGGGGATTGTCATAAATATCTTCATCAATAACAAGCAAAGGCAAGTTGAAATCAGTATTTGAAAAATCACATTCTGAATTATCACATTGATAAACTATTGTTTCGTTCGCTCCAACCCTTCTTCTTTTATAACCTTTTACTTTATTCCTCTTTTCATCTTTTAGATAACCCATTTGAGAACCACACCAGGGACACTTTAAAACAATAAAGGGATTTTCTTCTTCCCTCCCTTGTTCCATACGTTGAAATGCTTGCCTTGCTTCATTCCTTCTATTCGGTGTAAGCTCTCCCACCCAAAGCCCAATTGTAATTCTTGCCGTTCCTAATTCTTCTTCATTTTCTTTTCTTATTTTATCACAAGCACAAATCAATGATGCCGCCCTTTGAAACTGCTGCGCTGTCAGCAATCGCAAAGTGTAACGCATCAACACGGTTGTGCCTGAATCATTTTTGTCTTTTAATCTTTTCAGGAAAATTGTAAATGCAGATAAACCCAAATACGCCTCAGTTTTTCCTCCACCTGTCGGAAACCAGATCAAGTCTACAACTTTTCTATCGGGATGGTTTGCATCCAGCATAGAAGTCAGATTCATCAGAATAAAAGCAAGCTGAAAAGGTCTCCATGAACCAAGACCTGATTTCCATGTTAAGCTATCATTTATATCTGGAATCGTCGCTTTTTTCAGTCCAGTTATGTTTCCATTTTCAATTATCCAGTTTCGTGTTTCGATACTGTAATGAAGTTGTTGAAGCAACATTGCCCGATTCATCAACTTAAAAGCCCGATTTACTTTTTTGTCTGACTTTAGTAATTCAACACCGTCGTTCATTCTTGCCAGGCATGAACGACAAGTTTCAATATGTTTCAATGCAGTTTCTAAAAGTTCGCCTTGTAATTCATATTTTGCAATTTCTTCTTGTCTATCTATCCATGCCTCATATTCTGAGTTGAGTTTAAGAAGGTTTGAAGTGATGTCTTCAAGGGATAAATCACTCAGGTCAAGCATTTTCAACTCAACACTTTTTAATTTATTCGGCACTATTGGTTTTATTTCGTAAGAAGGAATTGTTTCTGTTGTTATTGAATCCGTAAGATCAATATCGCGGTCATTCCACGATGGAGAACATCCATGTCCTACTGCGAAAGTATTTTTCTTTCTGAAGAGTAACTGGTTTGATTTTTCATCCTCTTTGTCCGTCTTAGATGCTGCAACTTTGTAAGGGCAAAAACATTTTTCACCATTAGCAGCACTTACAGAAAACGAAACTTGGAAAAAGCAATCTTCATCCCTGATGTTTCCTGCTGCACTTGAATTCAAGTTTATCAAAGTAAAAGTTAGTAAATGAATTCCTTTGTCCGCATTGTCTCCATGTGTTCTGTTTCTGATATTTAGTTTTAGATTAATTCCCTTTCCGTTTTTGTCAATCAAAACTTTGTCAAAATATTTTCCTGACTGCAATGGTATTTTATCAGCTTTCAGAACAAGCTCCTGATCCAGAGGAATTCTGTAGTAAGCCTTCCGTGTTACTGTGCGTTCTTCATCTTTTTGATAAGTGTAATTTCCGTTCTCATATACCGCCGCGTTGACTTTTACCTTAAAACCCTCTTTGGGAATATTAGAAAAACAACTGAATCCCATTGCAGACGGAAGAAAGCTATTTGCTAGTCCTATTTCTTCTTCGAAATCTTCACTAACATCAACGGGGGTATTTTTATCTGTTGTCTGGATTGGGTCATCATCAATTTTTCCTTCTTCCACGTTTTCCAAAACTGCATTTTCGTCTTTTGAAGTTGAATCAATTTTTCCAAATCTTGCACTTTTCGGAAATAAAATTCCTGCGCCGTATCTCAATCTTGGTGGTTCATTAATTAAAATTTCTTCTCCGTTTCCCTGGATATGTGGCTTCACAGGGTCAGGCCCAATAAGTTCCTGTCTGATAAATCTAAGAATATCGTCTCTCATATCAATTAAGTTTGTTTTTTAAAATTTCTCTATATTCATTTCTTATTGATTCAGCAATCAGCATTATTAAACCATATCTTGCTCTGCTCATGCCCACATATAATAATGACTTTGCATTATCACTTGTCAAATCTTCAATATCTGTAGTCAAAATATAATTACTTTCCATTCCTTTGTACGACTGCACAGTTGCAAAGCCGTAATAGTTTTGTCCTACATAAATCTCATTAGTATGTTTTATTTCTTTAATTATAATGTCAGAAACAAAAGCTGCACAGGAATTTTCAAATTTCTTTGGTGAAACTATTATCACTTCATTTAATGGTAATCCGTTTTCAAAAAGTTGTTTAAGTTGTTTTTCCAGAAGTTCTGCCTGGTGTTTTTGATTATTATAAAAAGCATATTCAACAGGAATACCTTCCAGATATTCAAGTAAAAATGGGGGCCTTTCAAATCCCGAAAGCAAAGATGTTTCTTCACCGATTTGCTTCGTGTTCCTGCAATTTATCTTCAAAAGAAAATTTGCTGGCTGTGCAACTTTGTATATCAGTGAAAACATTTCTTTTTTTGATAGTTGGGCAAATATTGCCTGCCTTTCAAAATCTCCATAAATCTCCCAATTACCGTTTTTCAAACCACCTACTACCATTGAATTAAACAAACTCAAGTATTCTTCTCTGATTAAGTCCTGACCTTCATCAATAATCAGCTTTTCAAATTGTTTTTCAATTCCTTTCTGAAAAACATCTTTCAGTAGTGCAGGAAGATATTTTGTGTAAAAATCCTGTTTGTTGCTTTGGGTTTTATCATAATCAAAACCTTTTGAAACCCCAAACAGGTAACTATGCAAGTTTGAAACAGTAATTTTATCTTTCCATTCATCAACTTGTTTTTGCATCCATTCACCGATTAACCTGTTGTAACAAGTCAGAAAAACTGTTTTGCCTTCTGATGCTGCTCTAATAGCCGATTCAATTGCAATCATGGTCTTGCCGGTTCCGGCGCTCCCTTGCGTAACGCTTCTATTATTGATTTGAATAGAATCAAGAATTCTGTATTGTTCAGTTGTATATGACTTTACCTGTTTATTAAATTCCTCCAGCCTTTCCTTAATGGTTCTGACTCTTTCAAAATCTCCTCTGAGAAAATCACAAAGCAAGTTCAAATCATTTACATCAGGTAATGAATCTTTTACTGAAAACCATTTTTGCCCTTTGTGTTTTTGAATAAACTGCTGAACTAAATTCTGAAAGAAGTTTTCCATATTGCCGCGTATTGAATCCTTATCAAGTATCTGCCAGGGTTCATATTCAACGCTGTGTTTGTCAAATCTTACATGCGGAAACGCGCAGAGAAAACCAGACAGTATTTTTGTAAATTTGTGTCCTTTGCCATATTCTTTTTCAATTGCTGAACGTAAAGAAAACATTGCATCTTTTGCTTGATTAAACGGGCCGATGTTGCTTGTGTATGTGTTGTTGAATTTATCGGTGAAATGCCAAACTCCGTCAACACATTTTACATTTCCCCCTTTAACCTCCATTACATATATACCTCCGCCTGGAATAAGTACCAGAAAATCTATTTCACCATATAGACGTTTAGTGTGCTGTGAAAGATTGAGTGAGTGAAGAATAATCCAGTCCTTGGCAAAAGGGCTATTTTTAAAAATATCAAACAGCATTCTTTCGCCTGTGCTTTTGCAACTTTTATCAATATATGGCGGTAAAAGTTTTGCCATTAAATAACATCCTTTTGTATTAAGCGGTGAACATATTTTTTATCAATATCCTCAGATTCTTTTTTCAATTCGCATATCTTCAAAATTTCTACTCTGCCTAAGTCCTGAATTTCAATTGATGAATTGATTATTGAAGTTTGTGCAAGTTCAAGCAGTTTGTTTCTAATTTTATCTCTGACAATTGTTGCTGCCTGAAACCTTAAACTTGTCATTTGGTTTATTGCCTCTCTGACTTTCAAAACATTATTATAGAGTAATTCTGAACTAGCCAGCATTGCAATACTAAGCAAATCATCATTGCTTTCAGGACCTATGAGATCATCGTCTTGCAACCATGTCCTGATTGTAACTTCATGTCTTTTGCATTCATATTTTCTCAAATCCTCAACTAATCTTTTGAAGTTGTTGCCAATTGAAGTATAGTATTCTCTCAAAAGATTTTTCCACAAGTCAGTCCATTTTTTAACTGCCGCTAATTCATCCGGTTTTGTATTCCTCTGGACTAATTCAACCAAAACATCTCTGTCTGTATTGATGAATGCAATTACATCGCCTGTTTGAAGTGTTTCAATTTTTTTTATGTGAATACTCGGGTTTTGTTTGGCTGAATCAATCAATTCATTTATCACAATGAACTTATGTGACTCTGTTGCATATATAAAAGTATTGTTTTCAAATTCAATTCGCTTTGCTTTACAACTCTCAGCTATATCTCCTTTTGCTGCGTATCTTGAGTATCGGGTATTGTCAAGTTTCAGTTCAAACTCAACAATGTCAAATGAACTTTCTGGAGTTGTTTCTCCAATTTCATCCCCTGAATACAAATCATCAAATCCTTTTGACTTTTTTGATCCAGCTTCTGAACGAATGCCTTTGCTGTTTATCGTTGATCTTATATTCTCAGTGTATTTCCTGTTCCTTCTTTGCAAGGAATTGTAATACTTGTTCTCAAATTGGTAGAACAAAACCGTGAGTTTTGAGAAAAGAAACGAGGAAAGAATTCTATTGATATTGTTAGATTTTGGCCAACCCGTTAGAATCGCTTTGATTGGTCTATTTGAAAGTAAATTGTCGCTCACATCAGCAACGGATATTACCCGCGGCCTATATGTATATACAGATGTATTAAGAAAGTTATTTAGTGCTTTAGACTCATCTTCAGTTGGACAAATAATTAAATCATAGTGGTTTGCAGCCATTAACTCTTTCAGCCTTGAACACTTTTCAGATGGTGTTGATGAAAACCTTTCAATAACAGATTTGAGAAGGGAAATACATTCTTGAATCGGTTTATTTGAATCTCCTAACCATAATCTGCAATTTGAAAAACGCGTTTCAATGTTGTTTAACTTCTGAGTGTAATTTGAAATCTCAGATTCATTTAGAACATGGCAAATTCTTGAAAGCAAATTAGAAAGCTGAATTAACGAAACTTTGAGAATGTTCAAATTCTCGTCCGAATCATCTTTGGGAAGTGAATGAAGTTTTTGCGAAACAGATTCAAGTTCTGTGTTGCTGCAAACTTCTCTTTCAAATTTGAACGAAACATAGTTACTAAGTTTCTTTTCAAAGATTTCAAACGGTGATTGATTGCCAGACTCTTTAATTGTGATATTCTCTTTCGTGAAATTGAAAAACTCAAAGCCAAAGTTTTTTATATCTTCAAAAGTTTCAATTTCCGAAAGATCAGTAATAAGAATAGTTGGAATGTTGAGCTTTCTGTCTATATCAGAAAAATCGCTTCTCGAAGTTACAGCATTGAAGCTGTCAATAATAATTATTGAAACCGGATTAGGTCGGCCTAAATAGAGAATAAGACTGGAAAAATTATTTGAAATGAGAAGCGGACATTTCTCCTCGACATTTCCATTTTCATTTACCCTGCCATATTTGAAATAATGAGAAATCCTAGCATTATTTATCAAAACATTATCAATTGAGTCATCAAAATATTTAAACTTACTTGTTAGGCAGAGGCACTTCTTTTGAAACAGTTTATTACCGTATGTCTTTATTTCCAAAAGATTATCAATTTGTGAGCTTGAACTCGAAGATATTGCCTTTCTTACTCTGTCATAGGAAGACAAGGAATGCCGACTATTTGGTGCAGGTTGCAGTTTATAAATATTTTTTAAAGGAACACCAATTTCTTCCTCATTATTCTTATATGGTTTATGTTTAAAATAAATGAAACCGGATTCTGCTCTGGACCACTCAACAATCGCATCATTGTTGAGAATCAACCGATCACCTTTTTTGTATTTTTTATAAGCATTATAAATATCATCGGAGTATTGAATGTAATCAGACTTAATTAAGTCTAAAGCTAAGGGAACGGAAAGCCATTGTGCTGCATGTTCCTTCGAAGGAAATACAAGGCAAAGTTTATTTGTTGTGTTGTTTTTAAAAAATTCAGAGATAAGTTGAAGTGAATCTTTGAGAGGTAGTGGCAACGGGTAGGTCTCATGCTTTCCCGCATAAGAATATCTAAGTTTCTGAATTAATATTTGATCCACTGTTGCTCAATCCAAAAGAGAATGATTAGCCATCAAGTAAAAGATGTTTTATTGTTACTGCAATTTTTTCTACCATAAGGGGCGGCACGGCATTCCCAATTTGTTTAAAAGCAGCCGTTCTGTTTTGTCCTTCTTTTATTCCCTCAAAATAATAATCATCAGGAAATGACTGTAGCCTAGCGGCTTCCCGAACCGATATTGAACGATTCTGTTCTATGTATGGATGTATGTAATAGTGTCCGTCTTTAGCAATATGCGCAACGACTGTTTGTGCGCATGACATATCATCAGCCACAACCTTAAATCTATCAAGGAAAGCATTCCTGTTTTTATGAGTTTTAAGCCTTTCAGGAAGATCGTTGTAATCAAGTCTTTCTTTGCTTCTTTTCCATTTTCTGACAGCAATACGATAAATTTCTTTATCCTGCTCTGTGTGCGGCCTTGTAATGTGTTGTGTCAGGACGTCAAGACCATTTCTTATTCTTGCAAAGCTCAGATAATCATTGATACCATGTGCGTAATCAAGATACTTATCTTTGCCTCCTCCATCCCTTAATTTCGGTAAGTCTTCAAAGATTACCCTAACTTTATATGGAATATTTTTTTGTTCATTTAACTGCCCAATCGAAAGATTTAAATCTTTTTTCCACCCGATAATAATTACTCTTTTTCTGTTTTGAAGCACGCCAAATTCATTCGCATTTACAATAAATGGTTCAACTATATATCCAAAACTCTTAAAATCTGCCTGAATATTCTTGAAATATTTCCCTTTTTCTGCTGAAAGTAACCCAAGTACATTTTCAAAAATAAAAAGCTTCGGATCATATTTCTTTAAAAATCTTCCATACTGAACATACAAATAGTTTCTTGGGTCATCCTGCATTCTATTCTTGTCTCGTGCCCGTCCTACTAGTGAATATGCCTGGCATGGAGGGCCACCAATGATTACATCTATATTTTTATTGCCAGCAAGATTCTCTATTGTTTGGAAAATCTTAGAGTTGTTTTCATCACCAATAGAAAGATTAATTACAGATTCCAGAATATGGGAAGGAATAGTCGAAAAAAGCTGGTCTCTGCTTATTTCACCTTTAAGGTATTTGATGTAAATATCCAGCTTGTTATTTTCTCTGAGATAATAATAGGAAAGCCTTGTTTTTAAAGTAAAACACCCAGCGGGATCTGCCTCGACAAATGCTACGGGTTTAAAACCGGCCCTTTTAAATCCTTCTGCAAAACCGCCTGCACCTGCAAATAAATCGATAAATCTCATTTTGTTAATCTTGTTGCTAACTGATTCAGGGTTTTTTCCATGTTCTTGGGTCTTAGTTTACACTCAAATATGGTCAAGATTTTCCAGCCCAGTCTTTTTAATTTTTTGAAGTTTTCAACATCAAGTTGCTTATTCCGGTTAATCTTCTCAAGCCACCATTTTGTCCGTGTTTTAGGTACTACAAAATATTTACAGCCCTCATGCCCATGCCAGAAACAACCATGAATAAATATAACCGTTTTATATTTTGGGAAAACAAGGTCAGGCTTGCCAGGCAACATTTTATCATGGAGTTTATATCTGAAACCGTTCCCAAAAAGGAATTTTCTGACAAGGATTTCCGGTTTTGTGTCCTTACTCCTGATCACGGACATATTATAACTTCTGGTTTTTTTATTGTGGACATCTGCCATGAATTTTAGCTTTCCTGATAATCAGGTGTTTTCTTTCTCTCCGGCCTCTTTTGCAAGTTTTAAAGCCTCTTCGTAAATAATT
>Ga0194127_10008054_pt1 | contig 11430 bp, 9 predicted proteins | sample TA2KigC100mmetaG_FD_148624 | JGI IMG/M metagenome (GOLD analysis project Ga0194127, IMG submission 148624) | Freshwater microbial communities from Lake Tanganyika, Tanzania - TA2015036 Kigoma Deep Cast 100m | ecosystem: Environmental > Aquatic > Freshwater > Lake | place: Tanzania: Lake...
ATGCTGCTGTGCTCAAGAATATTTACGCTGTAGGCGCAGGTATTGCTCACGGCTTGGATTATGGCGACAATTTCCTCAGCGTTTATATTGCCAATGCTGCAGACGAGATGGCTTCTTTTCTACGCCAATTTGGGGAAGAACATATCACCGTAGGTGTGCATCAGGGAGAAGATCCCATTACGCATCGTAAGCGTCCTAACTATGCCGCTTCGGTGTATCTCGGGGATTTGCTGGTAACCTGCTATTCTCCGCATAGCCGCAATCGAAGGTTTGGTAAACTGATTGGACGCGGTTACTCTGTAAAAGCGGCACAGCTGGAAATGAGTATGGTGGCCGAGGGTTACACCGCTTGCAAATGTATCCATGCGGTCAATCAACAGGATCCGGTTTCAATTCCCATTGCTGAAATGGTTTATAAAATATGTTGGGAGGGAGTTGGTGCAGCAGAAGGCTTCAAACAGTTAGAACCATTGATGATGTAAAGAATTGTTGGTGAGCTTTCATTAATCAACAAACAACGCAGCGGCGATTCCGTCTGCCAGACATTTCCCTTTGCGCGTTAATTGTAAACCCTGATTAGTTAGGATCAAATGACCGCTGTCAATATAAGTGGTGGCGGCTTGCAAGATGGTTTTTTCAAATGAAGCAAGTTCAGACAGTTTTAATCCAAGATCGGTGCGCAGTGCGGTCATGATCTTTTCATTGGTCTGTTGTTTGGTGGTCAATACTTCTTTTTCAAAGGGAATTGTGTTTTCTTCAATTGCCTTAATATAGTTTGCATTGTTGGCAATATTCCATTGACGGGATATGCCATCAAAGGAATGGGCGGAGGGGCCAATTCCTAAATACCATTTACCCTGCCAATAAGATTGATTGTGTTTGCTTTCCCATCCGGGCTTTGCAAAATTGGAGATTTCGTATTGCCTAAATCCTGCTTGTTCCATCCAGTCCATTAGTAATTCAAAATGAGCAGCTTGCTTGTCCGGATCGGTGGGTGATTTTTTTGCCAGTTTGATTTGCTTCTCCAATGGAGTTCTGGACTCAACTGTAAGTGCATAACAGGAAAGATGAGGAACCCCCAATTGCAGCGCTTGATCGATATTGTTTTTCCAATCAATTGCGCGCATATGCGGTAATCCATAAATTAAATCCAAGGTGCAATTTTCAAAATAATGTAAGCAGTGTTCCAATGCCACCATTGCCTGTTTGGCGTTATGAGCCCTGTTCATCCATTTCAAGTCGGTATCATTAAAACTTTGTATGCCAATACTCAATCTGTTTACGCCTGTGTCTTTCCATTTTTTTAACTGATCAACGGTAATATCATCAGGGTTTACTTCCAAGGTAATTTCTGCAGTGGTGTCAACGCTATGAACCTTCTGGATGGCTTTTAGAAGATTTTCTAATTCTGTAATAGATAGGAGGCTGGGTGTTCCTCCACCAAAATAGATGGTTTCTATAGGTTGTTTTTGCAGGTATCCGGCTTGCAGGTTGATTTCTTTTTCTAAAGACTTTACCAATTGCTCTTTTAGCCGCAGTGAAGTAGCAAAATGAAAATTGCAGTAATGGCATGCTTGTTTGCAAAAGGGGATATGAAAATAAATTCCTGCCAAAACTTGAGAATTAAAAATTTAATTTTGTGTCCATGTTCTTGGAGTTCCTGCAAATATCGGGGCACCAGACACAGGGAAAGGAAATACTTTTCTATGTATTTGTTTCCTTGTTTCTATTTCTGGCCATTATCCGGCAGGCATTTCCCAAATATTTTAATGATTTGTTTCGCTTGTTCTTTGGTACCACCCTCAAACAACGCCATCTCTCCGAACAGTTAGGGCAAACACCCTTGCCTTCTTTACTGTTGAATCTATTCTTTTTTATTTCAGCAGGTCTTTATCTCAGTTTTTGGTTGGAGCGTGTTGGACTTAATCCTTTTGATTCCTTTTGGTGGCTGGTACTCTGCGTGAGTACCGTGTTGTTCATTGCTTATTTGGTCAAGTTTATCACGTTGCAATTCACGGGTTGGTTATTTAAGGCCAGTGATGCAGCGGCTTCCTACATTTTTACTGTTTTCACCATCAATAAAATGGTAGGTATTTTTTTATTTCCCTTGTTAGTACTGATGGCCTTTTCTACCGAGCAAGTGTATATAATTGCGCAGGCCCTGTCATGGGTAGTATTAGCCGGCCTATTGACATATAGAATTGGATTATCCTATCGGGTAGTGAGCAAGCAAATCCGGGTGAGTGCTTTTCATTTTTTGCTCTATGTGGCAGGTTTTGAAATTGCGCCACTAGTGGTGCTTTACAAGCTGTTTCTCTTGAATTTTAGCTAAAAAGAAGTTACTTTTGCACCCAATTAGCAGAGAGCGCATGAATAATAAAGGTGGAAAAAAGCAGGGTATGGCAAGTGTCATCAAAAATATTTTGATCACACAACCTCGACCTGAAAGCGAAAAGTCTCCTTATTTTGAATTGGAGAGAAAGTATAGCGTTCAGCTTTCTTTTTGCCCGCTGATTAAGTTAGAAGGCATTTCTGCCAAAGAATTTCGTCGTCAAAAAATTGATGTGGCATCTTATTCGGCCATCATTTTCACCAGCCGTAATGCTATTGACCACTTTTTCCGCCTTTGTGAGGAAATGAAAACGGCCATTTCTCAGGACACTAAATACTTCTGCGTTACAGAGGCCGTAGCGCTTTATTTGCAAAAATTTATCCTGTATCGGAAACGTAAAGTTTTTTACGGGGCTGATGGTACTAATAAAGGGCTACTCGACGTAATCAACAAACACAAGGCTAACCAACAATTCCTTTATGTCTGCTCCGAAAATCAGCAGGATAACGAAATTGTATACTTTCTTAAGGCTAATCAATGTGAGTTTGCCCTGGGTTTTATGTATCGCAGCCTGAGTTGTGATGTACAGCCATTGTTTGAAAAGACCCATTTTGATGTAGTTTGCTTTTTTACTCCCAGTGGCATCAAGAGCTTGTTTGATAATTTTCCCGGGTTTAAGCAAAATGGTTTGGTGGTGGGAGCTTTTGGGGGCAATACCATCAGGGCCATTGAAGAGCGAGGATTAAAGCTGGAGATAGCAGCCCCTACACCCCAAATGCCCAGTATGGTGGCGGCGCTGGACCAATTTTTGGCAGCCAAGCATGGTAAAAAAGCCAACAAATAGTTAAAATCCCTTGTTTTTCCATAATAAGAATGGTTATCTGCCGTTTATGACCCAGGAGATAATTGATTGAGGACTGAAAATTCCCTTAAACCTACCCAAGAGTAAGCCCTCAAAGCATTATATTTGTTCCCACCCTTTTTAAGTGTATGAAAATGAAGAATCTTTGTTATTTAATCCTGGTCCTGATTAGCCCGGTTTTATTAACCGGTTGTGGGATTTTGGGCGGTAAGAAAAAAAGCGGCGCGGCGATGGTAAATGACGGTATGCTTCGTGGTGTTTCCGCAGGCTCCCGTTATGAACTACCTCGCTCTCCCGGCATGGTTTACATCCCACAGGGTAATTTCCATATGGGTCCCAGTGATGAGGATCCGGCCTATGCTTTTAGTGCCAGAAACCGTTCCATTTCTATTTCCGGATTTTGGATGGACCAAACCGAGATCACTAACAATGAATATCGCCAGTTTGTGTATTGGGTGCGGGACTCTGTGGTAGCCCGCAAAATGGGATACGTAAAAGCAGGCCCTGATGGCGAGGAGCGTGTAGACTGGGTTAAAGTAAAAACACTCAAATGGAGCGATCCGCGAGTGATGGAACAGCTCAGTAGTACCGACATCATTCTTCCTCCCAACGACCGCATTTTTGGAAAAAAAGATGTAGATCCTTCAAAGATCATATATCACTCTGAAGTTTTTGATTTGCGTGACGCAGCCAAGCGTGAAAATGCCGGCAAGCCTCGTTCTACATTTATCGTAAAAAAAGATACGCCCATTTATCCGGATACCTTGGTTTGGATTCGTGACTTTTCTTATTCTTATAACGAACCTATGACCAAGCGATACTTCGTGCATCCTTCTTTTGGAGATTATCCGGTAGTAGGAGTTAATTGGAAGCAAGCCGTTGCATTTTGTGAATGGAGAACGCATTACTTGAATGTTTTTCTGGATGCCAAGAAACGTCCGCAGGAATCTGATTTCCGCTTACCCACTGAAGCGCAGTGGGAATATGCGGCAAGAGGTGGCCGTTCGCAAACCATGTATCCTTGGGGGAATTATTATCCAAGAAACAAAAAGGGTTGTTTGATGGCTAATTTCAAACCAGGTCGCGGAAACTACTCAGATGATGGAGGATTTTATACCGTACGTGCCGACAGTTACTGGCCCAATGATTTTGGTCTATATTGCATGGCTGGAAACGTAGCTGAGTGGACTTCCTCTATCTACTACGAAGGGCGTAACAATTTTCAGCACGATATTAATCCGGATGTTCGTTGGAACGCAAAAGACGATGATCCACCGTTGATGAAACGTAAGATCATCAGAGGCGGTAGCTGGAAAGATGTGGCTTACTTTATGCAGAATGGTACCGCTACTTACGAATACCAGGACTCTACAAAATCTTATGTTGGATTTCGTTGTGTAATTGATCTTCCTGCAACTTCGATGAAATAATTTTAATACTTATTAACCAATCATAATCTAAAGCTCAACACATGGCAGCAGCTATTCCTTCCAAAGTCAGTAAATGGGTAGACGTAGGCGTATCCTTTGGTGCATCACTTGTTATCTGGGGTGCACTTCGTAAAATTATTCACGCGAGCGATGCGGACATTTGGCTTTGGATCGGTTTGACCACCGAGGCCTTGATCTTTGCGTTGTACGGGGTATTGTATATCAAATATCCTGCGGTAAAAGATAGTTCTCATGATGAAGAGCAATTTACTGTAGCGGGCAAGATGGAGCAGATAATGAAAGATGCAGACATCAATCAAGATGTACTGAAAAAACTGGGTGCCAGTTTCAACCAACTGATTACTTCTGTTTCCAATATTAGTGCTGTTGGTGACGCTGCATCTGCCAGTGCTGAACTAGCTGCTAAAACACAATCGGTAACTGCCGAATTGGATAAAGTAAAAACTGCTTATAGTGCTGCTGCCGAGTCAGTAGGGGCTTTCAATACAGCCACTGAAGGAGCACGTCATTTTCACGATCAAATTCAGGTGTTAACGCAGAACCTTTCTTCGCTCAATACTATTTACGAACTGGAATTGGCTGAGAGCAATAATCACCTGAAGGCATTGAATAAGTTCTATGGAAAATTAGCTGAAGCCTCAGATGCAATGAGTCATAGCACGGAGGATGCTAAGCGTGTTCAGGAACAAATTGGTAGCCTGGCACAAAATCTTGGTCGACTGAACAATATTTATGGAAGCATGCTTACGGCAATGCAAGGGCGTCAGTAAGAAAAACAGGACTAACTCATTCCTAACCAATTAAAGTTGCGCTTACATGGCATTACCTAAGGAACCACGACAGAAGATGATCAATATCATGTATTTGGTATTGACCGCGCTGCTGGCTATTAACATATCTGCTGAAATCCTGAATGCGTTCAAAACTATCAACGAAAGCTTGGAAAAAACCAATGCGGCCGTTAACGCTTCTACTTCACAGATCACGGCTTCTCTTGCTCAAAAACTAAATGATCCTGCTACCCGCGATCGCGCAGCTATTTGGAAACCCAAAGCTGATCAGATTGTATTGTATGCAGAAGAAACCTACGCTTTTATAGAATCGTTGAAAAAAGAAATCATTGCGGCTTCTACTTCAGGCGATCAATTTAAGGAAGACGATCAAAATTCCACTACGCGTATCCTGGTGAAAGAAGGAAAAGGAAAGCAGTTGTTGGAAATGCTCACGAAATACAAGAAAAATGTATTAGGAACTGATTCACTGATTCAAAAAGATTTTGCAAACAATTTTGCTGTAAATCTTGATCCTCCCAAATCAAAGAATTCTAGTAAAAAGACTTGGGAAGAGGCTTACTTCTACATGTCCCCTACAATAGGGGCGCTGAGTATTTTGAGTAAGTTTCAGAATGACGTTCGTACTTCAGAAAATAAAATAGTAACCTTCTGTCATGAGCAGGTAGGTAAAGTAGATGTGGTATTTGACTCTTATGCAGCTATTGTAGGGCAGAATTCCAACTACTTGATGCCTGGTCAGAAAATTGAAATCAAGGCAGGTATTGGGGCTTTTAGTAAAGAGGCCAAACCTACCATTACTATTGGTGGCGCGGTTGTTGCTATTGGCGATGAAGGATTTGCTTTGAAAGAATTGGATGGGGGAGCTGTTGGACCTCACACTATTCCTGTAACTATTTCTTATACCAATCAAAATACCGGACAGCAAGAACGAAAAGAAGTGAAAGTGGAATACGTGGTGGGGCCGTCCAATGCTTCTGTTGGATTGGATAAAATGAACGTGCTCTACATTGGAGTACCCAACCCTGTTACTGTTGCTGCCAGCGGTGCTGGAGACGACCGAGTAAAAGTAACTGTTACCGGCGGTGGCGGTTCATTGGTTAAAAAAGGTCCTGGTAAATTTGATGCATTTGTGAGCAGTGTTACAGACGAGTGCGTGATGAATATTGATGTGGATGGAAAAGCGTCTTCTTTTAATTTCCGTGTTCGTACTATTCCAGATGCGCAAGCATTTGTGGGTGGACAGCCCAGTGGTGCCAATATCAATGCCGGCTCTTTCCGCGCACAAGGCGGAGTGGGTGCAGGGATTAAAAACTTTCCATTTGAATTGGAATACGATGTAGTCAGTTTTGTATTTACCTGCGATACCGATGATGATATCATTTCTATTCCTAACCAGGGTGCTGCTTTTTCTGCACAAGTGCGTTCGGCTATCAATCAGTATGTACAGGCCGGTAGAATGGTAACCATTGATGACATTCGTGTAAAAGGTCCCGATGGACGAACCAACAAAGCGCCATCGCTGGTTTACTATATCAAATAATTGAATTATGAATTTGAAATCTTTATCCTGGGTTCTGTGTACGGTAACATTGCTTGTGGCTGTTGAGGCCAATGCGCAACGTACATCACGTCGTCGGGCAGGTGCTCCTGCTCCAGCTCAAACTGAGGTTACACCTGCGCCCATTCCTGCAGCGGACACTACACCTGTTGCCCAGCCGGTTAATGTTTATGCAAACATGCCGTTTAAGTACGATACTGCTACGGCCGATAATACAATCCGTCGTTCTTTGCGCGCAGAGAATGCTTATGATAAGAGCAATCTTACTCAGCGAACACCACTTCCTTACGAGAACCTGCGTTGGGATGATGCCTTTTATGCGGAAAAAGTATGGCGTGAATTGGATCTGCGTGAGAAAATGAACAAGACTTTCGTGTATGAGTCTATGGAAGATAACGGTAGCCAGATATTTGTAAACATGCTGATGCGTGCTGTGCTTACCGGTGAGATTACGGCATTTTCTGACGATCGTTTTACCACTCCTCTTTCCACCAGCGTGGTACAGCAGTTAGTAGCTGGTAGTTTGGATACGGTTCCGGAATATGATATCAGACAAATCGACAAAGTAATTGGATATGTAGTTACACGCAAATCTTTTGATCCAAAGGAAATCAACAAGATTCGCTTAAGAGAAGAGTGGGTATTTGACCGGAAATCCAGCAGAATGCATGTTCGTATTATAGGTCTAGGTCTGCTCAAAACGGAGTATTTCCCTAATACCACAAAAGAGCGTGGTACTTCTTCATTGTTCTGGGTGTATTACCCGGATTTGCGTCCTACGCTAGCTAAATCAGAAGTATACAATCCCAAGAACATGGGACAGAATAGAATGACCTGGGAGGAGCTCTTTGAGAGTCGCATGTTCAGTAGCTACATCGTTAAGTCCTCATTGGACAATCCGCAAAACAAATTAATTCGTAACTACATCAAAGATCCTATCCTGCAACTGTTGGAAGGAGAAAATATCAAAGAGAAGATCTTCAATTTTGAGCAGGATCTCTGGTCTTATTGATTACTATCAGTGATGGGGATTACTACCAGTGAATGACAGCTGCTTAAAGTAAGCGAGTAGTTTATTTGCTTTTGAGTTGCCGACCACTTTTGCAATTTCTTCCTGCGTGGCCTGCTCCAGGTTTTTCACCGAACGAAAATGTTTAAGGAGTGCGGTGGCGGTTTGAGTGCCGATGCCGGGAATTTCCTGTAATTGATTTTTAAATGTACCCTTGCTTCGTTGTTGTCGATGAAAGCCGAGTCCAAACCGATGTACTTCATCTCGAATACGACAGATCAAGCGAAGGCTGTCGCCATTATAAGGCAACTTTAATGATTGAGTATCTCCTGTAAAAAAAAGTTCTTCTTCGTTTTTTGCTAAGCCTACCAATGTAAGACGGCCTTGCAACCCCAACTCGCTGATGGCTTCCTGTGCAGCATTTAGTTGTCCTTTACCGCCATCTATAATCACTAATTGAGGCAATGGTTTTTTTTCTTCAAGGGCTCTTTTATAATGACGATGCACCGCCTCTTTCATACTGGCAAAGTCATTGATGCCCTCCACCGTTTTAACATTGAATTTTCGATAGTCTTTTTTGCTGGGTGATCCATTTTTAAAACAGACTACTGCCGAAACCGGAAAACTTCCTTGAAAATTTGAGTTATCGAAGCATTCGATATGGAGTGGTGGCAGCGAAAGCTGAAGATCTTGTTGCAGATCTGCAATCAATTTTTCTTTGTCCTCAGGCTGTTGCGTTAACAGTAACCCTTGTCTGCGTTTTTGATCGGCTATATAATACGCTGCATTTTTCAGGGATAGGTCAACTAGTTTTTTCTTATCTCCTGATTTAGGAACAACAATAGCTACAGAAGAATCGGGATAGGAAATTGCAAAAGGAACAATGACCTCAGGGGCATTACTTCCAAATTGTTCGCGCAGCTGATTGATGGCAAAGGCCAGCATTTCTGCAGGGGTTTCCTCCAATTGTTGTTCTAATTCAACGGTGTGCGTTTGAATGATAGCACCATTGCGAACCATCAGGTAATTAACAAACACCTGTTGCCCCTGACTAATAGAAAAAACATCCAAGGTGGGTGTTTTGACATTAGCCACAACAGAGCGAGATTGATATTGTCGTAAAAATTCTATTTTCTTTTTTTGTTGTGCTGCTTTTTCAAAGGCCAGTGCAGCGGCCAACGATTTCATTTCCAGTTCCATCGCTTTGATCACAGAACCCAAATTGCCGAATAACAAATCACGTACCTGATTTAATCCCTCCTGATAGTTGGCTGCTGACTGTAATCCTTCGCAGGGTCCTTTGCAATTGCCTAAATGATATTCCAGGCAAACCTTGTATTTTTTTTGTGCAATATTTTTGGGAGACAGATCCAGCGTGCAAGTACGTAAAGCTATGCTTTGACGAATAAAATTTAAGAGCTCTCTCACCTGGTATACCGAAGTAAAGGGTCCTAGATAAGTAGAGCCATCCTGAATTTTATAACGAGTTAAAAACACTCGGGGAAAAGCTTCTTTGCGAATGACAATAAATGGATAGGTTTTAGAGTCCTTGAGTAAAATATTGAATCGTGGCTTGAACTCTTTGACCAAGGAATTTTCCAATAAAAAAGCATCTGCCTCTGAATTGACAATGGTGAATTCAATTTTTTCAATTCGTTTTACCAGCTCCAGTGTTTTTTGATTGGCAACTTGTTTGGTAAAATAAGAACTGACTCGTTTACGAATATGTTTGGCCTTTCCCACATAGATCAACTGTCCCTTTGCATCAAAGTACTTGTAGATGCCGGGTTGATCGGGAAGTGAGGGAGCAATATGGCTAAACTGTGCCGGACTCATGAGGAATGATCGTTCCAGATCACTTTATAGGTGATGATCACCGGATCCTTGCCTGGAGCTTGTGTGGTTTGTGTTACTTGAAAACTTCTATCAAATAGCCATAGCAATTCAACTTGCAAAAGTCCGTTTCTGTTATTCTGCACTTTACTGGCCAGGATGGTGGTTACTTTATCGCCAGTGGCAGGATCTGGTTTGACCATTAGTTCCTGCTTTTGCCAATCTTCTTCGTTGGGTTTGATGGGGGTGTACGTAATAATTACGCGCTCCAACAAAGGATCGTAACGATTTTGTTCAGTAAACCGTTTTGCATTGGATGGAAGAGACAAATCAAGAATCGATAAAAATTCAGTAGCTGCTTTTTTGAACGCTTCTCTGGGGATGTAAATAGTATCACTTGGCAAACTGTCTGTTCCTTGATACACGTACTGAGTAATGGCATAGAGCGAACTATCCACATGCGTCACTTGTTCCTGAATCAAGGAGGGAATGGAAATATATTTTTTGGAAGGAGTGGACTGACAAGCGGTCAATGCAAGAATAAGAATAAATAAAGCTCCCTTGGTCCTGCGTTTCATAGTGTAAAAGTACGCTTCCGGAACGGATTACTTACCCAGCATCACCCCCAACTTCACCCCAAAATCATAGAGGTGTTCGCTAACAGGGTACCCTTTTTTGAAACTGGAGAATAATTGATATCTAAATTGTGGGCCTACTTTAAAGTCAGTTTTACCCACAGAGAATTTTGCATAGGTTTCCAGTCCTACATTAAGGTTCCATTTATTGATCAGGTAAGGAACCTCAGCATAGTTCTGATAATCCATAGAAATGATATAGGAGCGGTTTCCAACCATATAGGTTGGCTGTATAGTGGAACTGAATCCCCAATGATTTTGTTTCTTTCCCAGGATTCGCCATTCTAAACCAACTGGTGCGGAAATGGAATAATAATAATTGCGCAACCAACTGGCCTTGTTCATAAATCCATTGCTTCTAAAACTGGTAACCGTTGTAACTGCTGTTGGTCCGCCCCAGGCATTAACCAAAGCAATGGTGGCAACTTCGGTAGGGTAATTAAATGCTTTGATGTCATACTTGCTAACATTGAATTGCAAGCCTGCTATCAAATCAAGTTTTTTTCCTACGGGGTAAGTTCCCAGCAGTCCCAACTGCATGCCCACATCAGGACGATGTTTGATTACATTGTTCAGTTCGGTGGTAGCTGCCAATGGTGCTGCTGATAAATTCATGCGGGCCTGTGCAATAAATTTCTGATCCTCTTTTAAGGAGCGATAACTAATCGTGGGAGTGAAATGAATTTGCCAACGAAATTTTGGACTATGCTTTTGACGTTGATAGCCATTGATAACACTCTCAATGGAAAGAGGATAAGTTGGTTCGTTGATAGCCAGGGCAGTTGTTGCTATAGAAGGCGGTGCATCGTTTACTGCAGCTGTAGGCTCGTTGGCATTTGTAGGCTCATTGACATTTATAAGCTCATTGACTAGGAGCGATTCTATTTTAGTAGCTGTAACTGGAGCAGTTTCAACCACCACTTTATCTTCATCTATAGCGGGAAACAACTCAACAA
>Ga0194127_10008067_pt1 | contig 11416 bp, 11 predicted proteins | sample TA2KigC100mmetaG_FD_148624 | JGI IMG/M metagenome (GOLD analysis project Ga0194127, IMG submission 148624) | Freshwater microbial communities from Lake Tanganyika, Tanzania - TA2015036 Kigoma Deep Cast 100m | ecosystem: Environmental > Aquatic > Freshwater > Lake | place: Tanzania: Lake...
GGGTCTACCACCTGATCTTCGACAAGATGCTGCGCGACCTCGAGCGGGACTCCTTCATCGGATACCTGAACAGCCTGACCTCGACCATGCTTGCCTCGAGCATCGAACAATACCAGGCTGTCCTCGGGACCAGCCTAGAGGAACCTGCCTTGCGCAATGTAGCCTACTTCGGTGTTGCTGCCCGGCTGCTCGAACTGGCTGAAGAAATCCCGGCTGAGGCGGCTTCCCTGGTGGATGCTGAGGTTGCCCTGATCGAGGCTGCCTCCGCCGCGGAGGTATCGCCCATCTGGGATCGGCCTGACCTTCCCGCCGACAAGAAACTCATCGAAGATTACAGCCAGTACATCCCGCGCGGCCATTACACCCGCAGCGAGGAACTCAAAATTTACTTCAAGGCCATGATGTGGTACGGCAGGTTGACATTCCGCCTGCGCGATGAATTCGAGACCCGCCGCGCCCTGCTCCTGGTGCATGCCCTGCACAGCGCCAACGCGGCCGATGGAACGCCTGCCAGCATCCTGTGGGAGAACATCTATGATCCGACGGTTTTCATCGTCGGCAAGGCGGACGACCTCGGTTACCATGAGTACGGCGCGCTATCCGATGCGGTCTTCGGTGTCGATCCCGCTTTGGATCAATTCGCGGACGAGGCGCTGTTCGCCGAATTCATGGAGGCTGCCGAAACCCTGCCACCGCCGCAGATCAACTCCATGTGGGTCTGGATCTGGGAGGAGACCGAAGATGCGACCAAAGGCTTCCGATTCATGGGGCAGCGTTTTACCCTCGACTCGTATGTGTTCGGACAACTCATCTATCGCAAGGTCGGAACACCGGAGGATCCCCGCGGGCTGCCAAAGGGGTTGGACTTCCTGGCTGCCCTTGGCTCGACCGAGGCTTATGCCATCCTGGATGAGATGGGAGAGACGGAATATCTTAATTTCGACACCCAGCTGACCAAAGTGCAGAATGAGATTGCATCGCTTGGGACAGATTCCTGGACCCAGAACCTCTACTGGTCCTGGCTCTATTCCTTCCAGCCGATCATTGCCCCCAAGGATGCCCGCTTCCCAGCCTTCATGCAAACCCAGGCCTGGACCCGCAAGGACCTCCAGACTGCGCTTGGTTCCTGGACCGAATTAAAACACGACACGATCCTGTATGCCAAGCAGGTGATGGCCGAGATGGGCGGCGGCGGGATGGATGAGCCTCCGCATGGGTACGTGGAACCCAATCCCGAAGCCTTTGCCCGGCTGCGCGCCCTGGCCACCATGACCCTCGACGGGCTAGAAGCGCGCGGCCTGCTCTCCGACCTGACCCGAGCCAACCTCGAAAACCTGATCAGTGAGTTGGAATTCCTCCAAATTGCAGCCGAAAAGGAACTGGCCGGGGTCACCCTTACCGATGATGAATACTGGCACATACTATATTATGGCGGCATCCTGGAACAATTCACCCTGGCTGCCGCCGATGCAGATGACGAATACGACCGCGACCTGAGCGACCAGAAAGCGGCTCTCATCGCCGATGTAGCCACCGGGTTCGTAGAAGGCATCCCCGGCCTGGCCGCGCTGGAAGAAGCCATCGGCGCCCCGGCCCGGATCATCGTCATCCTGCCGGACAGACCATGGCGGCTGGCAGTAGGAGCAGTGTTTACCTACTATGAGTTCCCGGTCCCGGCTTCTGAACGAATGACGGATGAAGCCTGGCAGGCGCTGGTCGAGAGCGGCGATACGCCACCCCAACCTGAGTGGACGGATCTGTTCATCGCGCCGTAGGATCGGACCGACGACAAAAGGCCATGGACGGTGGACTGTATCGCCGTCCATGGCCAGGCCCTTTCCTCGCATTTTTCTGTTGCGGGTTTCTGGCTGGCTGCCAGGCCGGTTCGCCATCCATTACCCTGGCGTTCCTGGGGGATGTGATGCTCGGGCGTGACATGAAACCGTCAGAAAGTACTTTTACCTACCTTGCCACACAGTTGTCCAATGCAGACCTGGCGCTTGCCAACCTGGAAAGCCCGCTCACCGATGCCCCCAGCCAGACCCGATCGGATTATGTGCTGTGTGCGCCGCTTGAAAATGCAGCCTGGCTGGCTGAGTGGGGGCTGGATGTGCTCACGCTTGCCAACAACCACATCCTGGATTGCGGACAAGATGGGCGGGATGAAACCATCACAGTCTTGATGGAGCAGGGATTGATCCCTGTCGGGCCGGGGATGGTACCCGTCCACCTGGAAATCAGAGGATTGCACTTATCCATTCTTGCCCTCGATGATGTTTCCGCCCCACTCGATGTCGGCCAGGCGGTGACAGTCGTCCAGTCGGAGCGCCAGGCGGGGATGATCGTGATCGTCTCGATCCACTGGGGGATGGAATACCAGGGCGGCGCGAGCGGCAGGCAGGAAGAGATAGCAAGCCAATTGACGGATGCCGGGGCGGACCTAATCTGGGGACACCATCCGCACGTCCTCCAGAGGATCGATATGCACCAAGGCATGGACGGCGACTCCCTCGTCATCTACAGCCTGGGCAACGCCCTTTTCGATCAACATGGATTGCCCTCCACCCGGCAGGGAGCGCTCGTTTCAGTCGTACTCAACGAGAACGGCATATCCCGCTACAAGGTGATCCCGTTCGTCATCGATGTCGAAGGAAGCCGTATCGTCCAACCCGACACCGGGCAGGAAGAACAGATCCTGGATCAGTTGGGCGAAGACCGCTGACCGGTGATTGGGTGGAAGACTACCAGCGGAGAGATGGCCACGATCCGACGGCGCTCCTCTAATGTCCCCTGGGGTGTGTCGCCTGTCAAAGCCCTGGCAAAGATCCGGAACATGGAAGGATGCCGGGCTGAATAACCCACCAGGAATTCCGCTGCCCTATCCGGCTCGATAACCTCTGCCCTGGTGGGAAATTTTCTGAAGCCTACAATGATCTGTACGGCGGGAGTTTTAAGAAGGTTCAAGAACCAATCGCACTTTGCGCCCCATCCAGCCACCACGACATATCCTCCGGTCGTCCGGTCGCGCTGGATGACCTCGATCACAGTGTAGCGCGCCTGGCCCGAGAACCTGCCGCGGGTGATCACCATCAAGAAGTGACCGAGCAGGAGCCAACCCAGCCCGGCGCGGAAAAGACCCACAGGCAGGCGCAGGAGGAAGCGCATCCACCCGGTCGGTTTCCGGTCCACCATACCCATCTCTCTACCCCCTGCTGTCAGCCGGTTCAATAGGCCAGCGACAGGAAGACATCCTCCAGGGTTGCCTGGCCTCTTTCGACCGATACATCCGCCTCGACGACAGTTCTTGCAGCCCTTTGGAGCCCCCTTGCATCCAGCCCCGCCTGGGCAATGACACGCAGGTGGTCCCCGGCCAACCCAACCCGATCCACTCCCGCCACCTCGGAAAGGGCGGAGAGGGCGCGCTCGGATGGCTCGACGAATATCTCCCAGACCTCCCCGGTAATGACTCTCTCCTTGAGCATGGCCGGCGCATCCATCGCCAGCAACCGGCCATCTCTCATGATACCGACCCGACCGCAGTACTCCGCTTCGTCCATGTAATGGGTGGTGACGAGCGCCGTCACGCCGTCCTGCGCCAGTTCATAGATCAGGTCCCAGAAAGCGCGCCGGGCGGTGGGATCCACACCGGAGGTGGGCTCGTCGAGGAAAAGCAGTCTCGGTTGGTGGACGAGGGCGATGGCCAGCGCCAGCCGCTGGCGCCAACCCGCAGAGAGATCACGCGCCAATTCCCGTTCATGACCTGCCATCCCAACCAGCGCCAGGGTCTCATTCACCCACCGGCTGTCCTGTCGCAAGCCGTAGATACCGCCGTAGAATGCCAGGTTTTCCAACGCCGTCAGGTCGTCGTAGAGGGCGAACTTCTGTGACATGTAACCGGCGCGGGCGCGCACCTGCTCCGACTGGTGGAAGGCATCGAAACCGAGCACGGTGGCGCGGCCTTCGGTCGGCTCCAGCAGGCCCAGCAACATCCGGATGGTGGTTGTCTTGCCGCAGCCATTCGGCCCCAAGTAACCGACGATCTCGCCAGGATGGACGCTGAAATTGACATGGTCCACAGCGGTGAAATCGCCGAAGCGGCGGGTCAGGTTTTCGGTGGTGATGACAGGTTCGGTCATAAGTTCACACGTTTTTGGGTATTTCCATTGCCTTGTGACAACGTCAGGAACACATCCTCCAGCGTCGGCGGGATGAGACGCGCTTCGAGCGGCGAACCGGCGCATGTCTCCTCCAGGGACCGGATGATGGTTGCAGCGTTTCCAGGATCCACTCGCAGGTGCAGTTTATCGCCGAAGGCGCGCATATCCTGCACCCCCTCCAAACCCGCCACCGACCGTCTCAGGTCCGGCAGCGAGGCGCCGCGCACTTCCAGGATCTGCCCGGCGAGGGTGGATCGTAATTCCGAAGGCTTCCCCTCGGCAATGATCCGCCCGGCGCGCATAAAACCGACTCGACCGCAGCGCGAGGCTTCATCCATGTAAGGAGTAGTGATGATGACCGCGACTCCTCTATCATCTTCCCCCCTCCCGATATTGGGAGCGGGGCGAGGGGCATGGCTGGAAATGCGAACAACCAATTGCCAGAAATCCTGGCGGGTGACAGGGTCCACGCCGGTTGTGGGTTCATCGAGCAGCAGGACATTCGGGCGGGTTACAAGCGCCGAAGCCAGGCCTAGTTTCTGTCTCATACCGCCCGAGAGTTGCCCGGCGCGGCGGTCGCGGAAGTCGGCCAGCCCAACGAACTCGAGGATATCCATGCAGCGCGGCAGCCAGTCATCCCGCGCCATGCCGCGCAATTCGGCGAAGAAGCGGATGTTCTCCAACACCGAGAGGTCTTCGTAGAGGGAGAAGCGTTGGGAGAGGTAACCGATACAGGCTCGCGCCTGCTCTCCCTGCCTGTGGACATCGAAGCCGCAGATCGATACCTGACCGGCATCGGCTTTAAGCGCGCCGACCAGCAGGCGGAGTGTCGTGGTCTTGCCTGCGCCGTCCGAACCGACCAGGCCGTAGACCTCCCCCGCTTCGATGGATAGATCCACACCATCCACCGCAACGGTAGCGCCGAACGTTTTTTTCAGATGAGCAACCGAGATAAGGCTCATGGCTTCTTCAACCCGATCCGCAGCCAGGCTGGCAGGCCGCCCAGGACGATCTTCTCGACCAAGAAACTGCCGGCAAAGTGGGTTCTGCACAAGATCTCGTTCACCGCGACACTGGTATATGTCATGCGCAATTGGCGTTTTAGTAAGCCCGGAGTCAGCAAGCGGCGGAGGGGCGTCTCGAGTTCCAGGTTGCGCCGGAGCGCCAATAGGAAGTCCGCCCTATCATAATCCTGGTAGCTCTCGAATATGAATGCTGTCTTGCCCGGCTTCAGGATACGGAAGATCTCATTGAGGCATTCTACCGGTTCATCCCATAAGTAAAAACTCCCTGTGCTGGTAATGAGGTCGAAGCAGTCAGTTTTTTAGTCTGTGCGCCGGATGGTCCCGCAGCGCAAGTCAACCGGGATACCGGATAGGTTGCGGCGCGCCTGCTCCAGCATGGCAGAAGAGATATCCAGGCCGAACAACCTGGACGAGGGCGCCTGGCGGTGCAATTCGACCAGCAGGCGGCCTGGCCCGGCGCCAACGTCCAAGACGGAAGCAAACTTGATATTCCCTGCCAGTTCGCGGGCCACCTCGCCATACAAGGATTGGATGGCGCGGGTTTTTGTCAGGCTGTCGTACAACCTGGCAGCGAATGGAGGAAGTCGGATGAAACTACTTTCTCTATGTGACATTGGTTCTCTACTGACCTGGATGGGGCGTAATCACGACCATCGCTTCGGATGCAGACAAGACTTCAAGTTGCTCCCGGCTGGGACGCCTGGGCAACCCATGGGCTTTTTGCATGAGCAGCCCCACCATGAGCGGATGTCGTTGCAGCCGCACTTCGAGAAAATCGGCTATCCGGGAAGATTCTGTGACGAGTTCCGCCGTGCCCTGGATGCGCAGGTTCTTCACCCGCACTTCGCATCTGGGATCAGCCTGCAGGTTGCGGTACCAGTCCGAGTGGCTGCCACGCGCTGAGCCGAGGTAGTACTTTTCGCCAATCTTTTCGTATTGCAACGGAGTGACGCGCGGCTGACCGCTTTTACGTCCGGTGGTGGTCAGGAGCAGGATGACCTTCCCAACCAGCGGCCCCAGTCCAACCGCGTACATGACCCGGTGGATTTTTTGGATGTTTTTCATCCTTTCCCAGTCAAACGTGACAGTTTTCATGCCAACCCATCCATTCAGGGACTACCAAGCGCCGCCTTCTCTTGGCTAAACAGAACGTCCGCAGGCATGCCGGGCTTCAGTTTCCCTTCCGGGTCCTGAACCTGGAGCCGGATGGCGAATACGGTGCTGGCGCGCCCATCCACAGTCTGGACATTACGCGGGGTGAACTCGGCCTGGTCGGCGATGTGGACAACTGTGGCAGTGAATGTCTCTCCAGGGAACGAGTCCACGCTGACAGCAGCCGCCTGGCCGAGGGTGAGTTCACCATAACGGTCTTCTGGTACATATACGGTGATGGTCAGATCTGATAGCCTGCCGAGGGTTATCGCTTTTGCCCCAACTGCAACCGTCTCACCCGGCTCCATGTTCCGGGTCAGGATGATGCCGTCGGTGGGGGCATAGACCATCAGTTTTGCGATCTGGGCGTCCACCAGCGCCAAGGCGGCTTCGGCCTGTATGACAGCAGCCTGCGCCTGCTGGGCAGCCTGGACAGCCTGGTTCAGCGCAGCCTGGGCTGCCGCCACTTTGGGCGCATAGAGGCCGGTCTCGAGCCCCAACAGACGATCCTGGGCTGCCTGATACCCTTCTTCGGCCACGGCAAGGTCGGCGCGGGCGCTTGCGATGGCAATTGCCGAATCGGCGCCGGCCAGTGCATCGTAAGCAACCTGGGCAGCATCGAGTTCCGCCTGTGCTTCATCGTAGTTGGCCTGGGCTGCATCACGCAGGTCGGCATCCGTGGCAAGTCCGGCGCGCGTGAGCACATCCCTGGCTACGAGCAGGGAGGCGCGGGCGTTAACGAGGCGCGTTTCGGCGGCAACGATGCCGGCGCTGGCAGTGGCGGTTGTCAGGTCGTTCAATGCGGCCTGTGCCTCATCGCGGGCGTTTCGGGCTGCATCCACTGCGGCGCTGGCGGCTGCGATCATTTCGCTATGGCTGAAGTATCCACCGGGAAGGGCGTACCCGGCCGGGTCCGCGCCCCGCCAGTCCGAGGTCCGGGAGGCGGCGGATTCGAGGCGGGTGGCATGATAGACAAGGGCATAGTTCGCCTCGGCAGTCTCCTGGGCGCGCAGGGCCGTCTGAGCCGCAGCAATTGCCAGGTCCAGGTTGGCGGTTGCAATCGCGCGTTGGAATTGGAATAGGGTATCGTCCAGCCTGAAGAGCGGGTCGCCAGCCTGCACCCCCTCGCCTTCGCTGAAATATACTTCGATCACCTTACCGCCGATCTCCGGTGAGATCGTGATCTCGACGGCTTCGATAGTGCCTGAGGCTGTCAGGGACTCACCGCTTGCGGATGTCCATTTCACCACCAGGAAATAACCCCCTGCGATGACAGCCAGGGCCAGGACGACCAGTACAGGGATGGGGGGACGTTTATGTTTCATGGCATCTCCTTAATCGAGACGTTTGCGGAAGCGCAAGGAAGCTGCGCCAAGGATGAAGAGACCGAATAGGGTCAGGGCCAGCATCTCCTGCCAGATGGCAGCCAAAACAACCCCTTTGATCAAAAGGGCGCGGATAATTACCAGGTAGTATCTCAGGGGTACGATATAGGAGATCCATTGCAGAACCTTCGGCATGGCCTCCAGCGGGAAGAAGAAGCCGGAAAGGAAAATGCTCGGCAGGAGCGTCATCCAGACCGTCAGCATGGCCTCCTGTTGGGTATTGGCGATGGTCGAGGCAAAGAGGCCGATTCCGAGACCCGAAAGAAGCAGAAGGCCAGAGCAGCCCAGGATGAGCCAAAGGTCGCCGCGCACCGGCACACCGAACCACCAGTGACCGATGGCCAGCACCTCCAGTGTGTCGATCAGCGCCAAGATCACATACGGGACGACTTTGCCAACCACCAATTCCCACGGGCGGATGGGGGTGACGATCAACTGCTCGATGGTGCCGCGCTCGCGTTCCCTGACAATGGCAGTGGCAGTCAGGATGGCGGTGATGGCGAATAGGATCATGCCGATCACACCCGGAATCATGAAGTGGGAACTGACCAGGTCGGGGTTGTACCAGACGCGCGTCTGGACAGTGAGCGGCGGTTGGAAGTTGGAGTTGTCCAGGCCTGATTGTTCCAGTTTTTCCAGCATGAGCGACGTGGCATGCTGCTGGCCTATGAGAGTGGCTGCGGCTAGCGCCGTGGAACCGGCAGCGGCATCGGAACCATCGAGGATAAAAGCCGCCTCAGCGCGACCCTCCGCCAGGGCTGTGTTGTAATCGGGTGGGATCAGGATCCCCGCCCGGGCCTCGCCCTGCTCGATCAGGCTGCGGATTTCGTCCTCTGAACTGACATCATAGGTCACTTTGAAGTAATCGGCAGCCCGGTACGAATCCAGCAGGGCGCGGCTCTCTGCGCAGCGGCACTGGTCGAAAACCGCCAGGGGTATATTACGGATATCGGTGGTCGCCGAGTAACCGAGCAGGAATAACTGGATGATGGGTATGACGAGGATGATGACCAGCGTGCGCCTGTCGCGCACGATCTGGATGAATTCTTTGCGAATGATGGAGGCGAGGCGGGAATTCATACAGTCTCCTTGTAGGCATCCCCCTGCGGGGATCCTTCGCGAAGCACACCGTGCAGGAATATTTCGATGAAATGGTCGAGGGCGTTGGCCTGGGTCTGTGCTGCCGGCGTGTCGCCGACCAACATCTCCGTGATGTAGTAGGAGAAGAACAGGCCGATGAAGGCCCGGAAGAATATGAACGGCGGGATGTCGCGCAGCAGTCCCTGCTGCTGGCCGAATCGTCGAATCAGCGGAAGGATTTCCGGCAGGACGCTTTCCAGGACATTCGGCATGTTCCGTCCCTTGAACTCCACCAGTTCGATCAGCATCAACTTGATGAAATCAGGACGCCGCCCGAGTTCGTCGACCATCGCCTGGGCAGCCTGGCGGACGAAACTCTCCGGGTCACCTGCAGGCGTTTTGAGCAGGATGGGAAGAACCTGGCGGTATGGATGCCGGTCCAGTACGAGTTCACCGAAAATGGCTTCCTTGTTGGGAAAGTGGTTGTAGATCCCACCCACCGCCAGGCCGGCGCGTTCGGCTATCTGCCGCATGGATGTGGCGGCAAAGCCGCGTTCCAGGAATAGTTCATAGGCGGCCTGCATCACCGCCTGGCGGGTGCGTTCACCTTTCGAGAGGGCAGTTGGTTTCATGGGGCGCTTCCTAAATGAACGAACGTTCGTTTTTATTGTAACCATTCTGCGCGAATTGTCAATAGGTTTCGTCCATCATCTGCGCGGATAAGATAGAATCACCCTATGCAACCTGCCATGGAGAGCGACCGATTCCACCGCCGCAATCTCAAGTACAACTTTACCGTCGGCCTCTTCGATGGCGGTTTTTTTGGTTTCGCGTTGGGATTTGGATCTTTCGTCACGATCCTTCCACTTTTCGTCAGCCAGTTGACCGATTCTGCCTTGTTGATCGGTTTGATACCGGCCATTCACAATGTAGGGTGGCAATTACCCCAATTGTTCACCGCCTCATGGGTATCGCGCATGTCCAGGTATAAACCTGCCGTCCTCTGGTTGACCATCCTTGAACGAGCGCCTTTCCTCGGGCTGGCAACCGTTGCCTGGTTCCTCCCCGGATTGGACAAGGAACTTGCCCTGGCAATCACCTTTGGGATCCTCATCTGGCAGGGGCTTGGCGGCGGGTTGACTGCCAATCCCTGGACGAGCATGATCAGCAAGATCATCCCGTCCGACGTACGCGGTACATTTTTCGGCTTCCAATCCGCGGCCGCAAACGCGCTGGCCAGCCTGTCGGCAGTTCTCGCCGGTTTCATTCTTGGTCGGTTCGACTCCCCTCTCGACTTCGCCCTCTGCTTCCTGATGACCGGGGCTGCCATGGCCGTTGGTTGGATTTTCCTGGCGCTCACCCGCGAGGCGCCCACTCCTGCCTCCACGGTCCCTCGGACAGCCGCTGAATCGAGGACCAGGGCCTGGAAAATCTTTCGCCGCGACCGTCTATTCCGCCGCTTCCTGCTGGTGCGGGTCCTGGGTCAGTTCGCCACGATGGGGTTTTCGTTCTATATCGTTTACGCGGTGCGGGAATTCAACCTGGATGAATGGAATGCCGGGGTGATGACCGGGATCTACATGTTCTCGCAGATCCTCGCCAATCCCTTGATGGGGTGGATGGGAGACCGCTGGTCCCACCGCAGGGTGATGGTCTTCGGCGCAGCCGCTGCCATCGCCAGTTCCCTGCTGGCCTGGCAGGCTGAATCCCTGGCTTGGTTCTATCCGGTTTTTATCCTGGCGGCGATTGCAGTGGTATCGATCTGGACGATCGGGACTGCCATGACCACCGAGTTCGGCACAGCCGCGGAGCGTCCTCTCTATATCGGGATGGCCAATACACTTATCGCCCCCGCCACGATCCTGGCGCCCATTTTTGGAGGCCTGCTCGCAGACTTCATCGGTTACGACGCCACCTTCCTGGCAACCGCGGCTGGCGGGATGACCGCGACTCTCGTCATGCTATCTATTGATGAGAAAAGACCAAGACTCGGTGATTCGTTACAATTTTGAGAAAACGACTGCATCGTGTTCCCTTGATGCAGTCGTTTTCTTTCCTAGAGATATGATGGGGAATTTTATTTTTTTACGCAAGGTCCGGACGGATTGATCCACCTGCAAACATCGCCATGTATCTCGGCACAATCCATTTTCGTCGTGAACTGGCTACAATATGGCACAGGTGTATGTGTAGGTGTCGGTATCACGGGTGTAAAGGTGGGGGTCGGGGGAATGGCCTCCATTGGTAAACCGGAAGGATCTCCGCTCAGCGCACCCGACTTGCTAGAAACCCAACACCGGATACCTCCTGCAAGCAAAACACTGTACCAAGCATTGTCAGCTGTGCGACCCACCACCTGAAAAGGCTCACCTTTTGCGGCATAACCCGCGATCCCATAAATGGTCCCCGGGCCCGTCCGACAACTTGTTGTCTGGTTCGGGAGATACTCGAGCGCATCGACCATGAAACGGCAGAGGGTCGAGGTTGATGGCGCGTAGCTCGCATTTCCAAGCCAGTAAGCCTGCACCGTCCATAATCCAGGGAGAGTTGGAGCGAAATCATCCAGGTAATCTCCGCTGTTGCTGGTCTCCAGGTTGCGGATCACTTCCACTCCGTT
>Ga0194127_10008077_pt1 | contig 11408 bp, 8 predicted proteins | sample TA2KigC100mmetaG_FD_148624 | JGI IMG/M metagenome (GOLD analysis project Ga0194127, IMG submission 148624) | Freshwater microbial communities from Lake Tanganyika, Tanzania - TA2015036 Kigoma Deep Cast 100m | ecosystem: Environmental > Aquatic > Freshwater > Lake | place: Tanzania: Lake...
CGCGGCCGTAGCTCAGCACGCCGTCGGCGCCCGCCAGCGGGCCGAAGGCGGGATCGTCCGCGTTGACCAGGGCCGGCGCCCCGGCGCGCCGCAGCGCCAGCAGGCGGAGCTTGGCGGCGCGGTAGCGCGCCATGTCGCCGTGGTAGTCCAGGTGGTCGCGGCTGAGGTTCGTGAAGAGGACACCCGCGAAGGCGAGGCCGGCCACGCGCTCCTGGTCGAGGGCATGACTGCTCACCTCCATCGCGAGGCCGCGCTGTCCGGCGGCGACGCTCGCCGCGAGCAGGCCGGCGAGGCTGACCGGGTCGGGGGTCGTGTGCGTGCTGGGCTGCGGCGCGCCGCCGGCCTGGAAGTGGACGGTGCCGAGCACGCCGCAGGCGGCAGGACCGCCGCAGAGTGCCTGCAGGAGCAGCGCCGAGCTCGTCTTGCCGTTGGTCCCCGTGACCCCGAGCAGTGCGAGCCGGCGCCCGGGATCGCCCGCCAGGGCCTGCGCGGCGACGCCAACCGCCCGCCGCGGCTCGGGGCAGAGGAGCGCCGCCCGGCCGGCCGGAGGCTCGCTGCCCGCGGGCAGGAGTAGAGCAGCAGCCCCCGCCGCGAGCGCGGCGGGCACGTAGGCGCGGCCATCCTGGCGGCTGCCGGGCAGCGCCGCGAAGAGGCAGCCGGGGCTGACGCGCCGGCTGTCGATCGCCAGCGCGCTCACGGCGAGATCGGGCCCCCGCCGCTCGCAGCCGCCCGCCTCCGCAGCGAGCCGGCGCGCGAGTTCGCTCAGGCGGAGCGGCGCCGCGCCCATCAGCGCTTCTCGGGCGGCCGGGCCGGCGCGGCGGGCGCCGCCGCCGGCTTCGCGGCCGGCTTGGCCGCGGGTTTCGCCTTGGGCAGGGGCAGCAGCACGCCGGGTTTGGCAACCGGCTTCGCTGCCGGCTTGGCGACCGGCTTGGCGGCTGGCTTGGCCACCGGCTTGGCGACCGGCTTGGCGGCTGGCTTGGCCGCTGGCTTGGCGACCGGCTTGGCGGCTGGCTTGGCCGCTGGTTTGGCGACCGGCTTGGCTGCCGGTTTGGCTGCCGGTTTCGCGGCCTTCGCAGCGGACCTGGGCAGGGGGCGCGGGGCGCTCGCCGCCGCCACCTGCAGCGGGGCGGCCTTGGCCGCGGCGGCGCGCGCTGGCGTCGCCGGGACGGCAGGGCTCTGGGCGACGGCGGTGGCCGCGCTGTCGGCCTCCGCGTCGAGCGCCTCGCCGGGCCCGCCCAGGCGGAGCTGGATCCAGCCCGCGCGGCCCGGGTCGGGCGCGCTCTGCGCGAGGACGACGCCGCTGCCCTCCGCCGCGATCTGCCAGCCGCGCGCCAGCGCCCGGCGGCGCGCTTCGCGCAGGCTGAGACCGAGCAGATCGGGCGGCTGCTGGCTGGGCCGCGGTGGATCGCCCAGCACGAGCGTGAGCGGCAGGTCCGGGCGCTGGCGGCAGCCGGGGTCCGGCTGCTGCGCGACCACGCGGCGGCCCGATCCGAGCAGGGAGAGCCGCAGGCCCTCGGCGCGGGCGAGGGTCTCGGCCTCGGCGAGCTCCAGCTCGAGGAAGGAGGGCACGGGCCGGCCGCCGGTCGCAACCTGGGACGGCGCCGTCAGCGTGGGCTGGAGCTGCGCCGGCGTCGCCACGGCCAGCTTCTCGACGATGCGCGCGAAGGCCGGCGCCGCGCTCTGGCCGCCGTGCGTCAGACCGGCGCGCGGCTCGTCGAGGAAGACGCCGATCACGACCCGCGGTGACTCGAGCGGCGCCACGCCGATGAAGCTCGCCAGGTACTTGCCCTGCTTCACGCGGCCGCCCTCGAACTTCTGCGCCGTGCCCGTCTTGCCGCCCACGCGCAGGCCGGGCACCTTGGCCGCCTTGCCGGTGCCGTTTTCCACCACCTCGCCCATGAGGGTGAGGATGGTCGCCGCCGTCTCCTCCTGGCAGAGGCGGCGCATCAGGGTGGGCTCGGTCTCCCGCGCCGCGCTGCCGTCGCCCGCGCAGCTGCCGCGCAGCAGGCGCGGCTTCATCAGGACGCCGCCGTTGGCGATGGCGCCGGTGGCCGCCGTGAGCTGCAGCGGCGTCGCGCTCAGCTCCTGACCGAAGATGAGGGTGAGCTTGCTGCGCTCGGACCAGGCGGCCGGCCGGCGCAGGACGCCCTCCTCCTCGCCCGGCAGCTCGATGCCGTAGGCGCTGCCGAAGTTGCAGTCCCGCAGGATGCCGTAGAGGTCTTCGCGGCTCAGCCGGCGCGAGAGCTTGGCGAAGCCGATGTTGCTCGAGAGCGCGAAGACCTCGCGGAAGCTGAGCTGACCGGGGTGAGGCTTGTCGTCGCGGACGGTGAAGCCGTCGACCTGCGCGACGCCGGCCTCGATCGGGATCGCCGTCGCCGGGGAGACCTGGCCCCGCTCGATGAGCGCCGCGCTGGTCAGGGCCTTGAGCGTCGAGCCCGGCTCGTAGACGGCCTGCACGGGCAGCAGCTTCCACTCCGCCGGCGTGAAGCGCGACTCGTCGCGCTCGCCGACGGCCGGCCAGCTCGCGAGCGCGAGGATCTCGCCGCGGCGCGGGTCGATGATGACCACCGAGCCGGCCTGGGCGCCGCAGTCCTCGGCGGCGCGGGCCAGCTCCATGTCGGCGATCGCCTGCGCCTTGTGGTCGACGGTCAGGTAGACGTCGCGGCCCCGCTGCGGCTCGACGAGCACGCGGTTGAGGGGCGAGATGAGGACCTGGCCGCGGTCGTCCTTCTGCACCAGCTCCCGGCCGGGCTTGCCGGCCAGCTCGCCCTGCAGGCCGGCCTCCAGTCCGCAGATGCCGGCGTCGCGGTCGTCGACGAAGCCGACGAGCGGCGCCGCGAGGGCGCCCAGCGGGTAGAGGCGGCGGCTGCAGGCCTCCAGGTGGACGACGCCCGTCGCGCGCAGGCGCTCGCGGTCCTCGAGGCCGAGGGGGAGGCCGTCGTGGAGCAGCGCGTAGCGGCTCTTCGCATCCAGCTTGCGGCGCAGCCAGCTCTCGCTCTGGCCGATCTGGCCTGCGATCAGGCTGAGCGCCGCCAGGCGCTCTCTCGGCGGCCGCTTCTGGAAGGCCTCGGGATCGGCGGTGACGCGGTACTGCACCGTGCTGACGGCGAGCGGGGTCCCGGCGCGGTCGAAGAGGCTGCCGCGGGGGGCGGGGAGGGCTTGCTCCTTCTGCCACTGCTTCTGCGCCAGGCCGAGGAAGCGCTCGTGCTGAAGCACCTGCACGTTGAACAGGCGCCAGCCGAAGAGCAGGGCCAGCGCGAGCACGCTCCCTTCGAGCAGGCGAATGCCGGGCGGGGGAACGCGCATCGCCTCGCTCCCGCCTAGCGATCGTCGCGGGCGAGAGCGGGCGCGACGCCCAGGCCCACGCTCGCCTGCCAGCTGTCCTGCGGGCGCGCCGGGGCCTGGGCCCCGGCTGTCGTCGCCACGAAGACGCGGCCCTCGAGGTCGCCAAGGGACAGGCCCGCCTCCGGGTCGGCCGCGGCGCTCGCCGCCGCGGGCGCCGACGCGACCTCGACGCCCAGCGCGCCCGGCTGCCGGCGCTGGGCGACCCGCACCGCCTGCTGGACGATCTGGGTCTGCAGGGCCTCGCGCCGCAGCTCCAGGCGCGCCACCTCGGCGCCGAGCTGCAGGCCGCGCGTCTGTTGCCAGACGACGAAGAGCAGCACCAGGAGCACGGCGAGCGCGAAGTAGAACCAGAGGTCCTTGCGGCGGAGCGCGCCCTCGCGCCCGCGCAGCTCGCCGCGGTGGCTGTGGGGATTCCAGGTGCGGGCCTCGGAACCGGGCAGGCTCAGCATCAGGGCCTCCTCGTCGTCTGGGCGGCGCGCAGGCGGGCGCTGCGCGCGCGCGGGTTGCGGGCGATCTCCTCGGCCGTGGGACGCAGGGCGCGCGGCGTGAGCAGGGCCAGGCGCGCCCGGCCGCCGCAGCCGCAGACGGGCAGGCTGGGCGGGCAGACGCAGCCGCGGCTCTCCTCGCGCAGGCGCTGCTTGACGCGGCGGTCCTCGAGGGAGTGGTAGCTGATGAAGGCGGCGACGGCCCCCGGGGCGAGCAGCGCGGGCAGCGCGGCGAGCAGGGCGTCGAGTGCGCCCAGCTCGTCGTTGACGGCGATGCGCAAGGCCTGGAAGACGCGCGAGAGCTCGGCGTTGGCGTCGCGGCCGGCGACGGGCGCCACGGCCCGCCGCAGGTCGCCGGTCGTCGCCAGGGCGCCCGCCTCGCGCGCGGCGAGCAGGCGGCGCACGAGGGGACCCGGCCGGCGAACCTCACCGAGCGTGACGAGCAGGCGGCGCAGCGCGCCGGGGTCCAGGCGCGCGAGCAGCGCCGCCGCCGTCTCGCCCTGCGTGGGGTCCATGCGCATGTCCAGGGGAGCCTCCCAGCGGTAGCTGAAGCCGCGCGCGGCGACGTCGAGCTGCATCGAGCTCACCCCCAGATCGACGAGCAGCCCGCGCGCTCCCTGGGGTGCGCGCTCGGCGAGCGCCGCGGGGAGCGAGCGGAAGTCGGCGTGCAAAAAAAAACCCGGTCCGACCAGGGCGCCAGGCGTTCGCGCGCGAGCGCGAGGGCCTGCGGATCCCGGTCGACGCCGAGCAGCGTGGCCTTCGGCAAGGCGGCGAGCAGCGCCGCCGCGTGCCCGCCGGCACCCAGGGTCGCGTCCACGTAGAGCCCGGGGCCTCCGCGTCGCAGCAGGTCGACGCATGCTTCCCGGAGGACGGGCTCGTGTGCCATGGAGCTTCACCTCGCGCGCGCCCGGCGCGCGCCGGGGGCGAACACGCGGGGGAGCGGCCTAACGCGACAGGCCGCTCCCCCCTCTCTCACCCTCATGCGGTACCAGCGAACAGGCGGCGGAAGCCTGACGGAAACCCAAGGCCGCACTCATCTCCGAAGGGTACACGGGAATGGAACGGGGAACGTCTCCCGCCGCCAAGATCTCCATCAGATAGAAGCTGGGCGAGGCCAGGACCAACTCGCCGCCCGCGCCGCGCAGCTCACGGTGCAGCGTGAGCAGCAGCTCCAGCACCCGGTAGCGGATGTGGATGGTGCCGGCGAGATCGACGACGAAGCTGCGCCCCCCCGCCGCCAGCGCCTCGCGCAGGGTGCGGGCGAGTTCGCCTTGCAAGCGCTCGTCCCATTCGTCGGCGGGACGCAGCAGCAGGTAGTCGTCGCGCTGTTCGCAGATCAGGGCCACGATCCAGCTCCTCCGGCTCTCTCTCTCACTCTCCTGCGGCGCCTGCTCGCTAGAGCAGGCGCTCCACCTGGCGCAGCGCGGCGTCCACGTTCTCCAACTCGCCGGCGATGTCCGCCGGGTTCCAGAGCTCGATGCGATCCAGCGCCCCCACCAGCACCAGCTCGACCGGCGCGCCCAGTGCTTCCAGGAAGGCCTTGGGCAGGCTCACGCGCCCCTGCCGATCCACGGGCAGGGAGGCCGAGTTGACACTGAAGTAGCGGATCGCCTGGCGCTTCTCCGGACCGGGAGGCAGACCCTCCAGCTTGCCCTGGAAGCCTCGCCAACCCTCGGGGAGGAAGAGCAGCAGGCTCCTGTCGAAGCCCTTGCTGAGGACGAAGGTCTCGCCGCCTTCCAGGCCCAGGTTGCGCCGGAAGCCGGCAGGCACCTGCAGGCGCCCCTTGCTGTCCAGCTTGCAACGCTGCGTGCCGATGAAGTCGGACACCGCTCTCCCCCACTCTTCTGCGCTGTTTAGGGTGGTCTAGGGGAATCACTCCAATCTCCCCCATGGCGCCCCACCGTACTCCTGGGCCGCAGGCGCGTCAAGGCCCATTTGGAAAAAGACCCCACGCGCTGCCGCGCAGCGCTGCGGGGTCCCAACGTGGAATACAAATGTATAGTCCGCGCCCGACGGCGGCGCTAGTGGCCTTCGAGGATGCGCAGGAGGCGCTCGCGCGGCCGGCGGCTGACGAAGGGCCGGGGCGCGTAGTCGGGATCGCCGGCGAGCAGGAGCAGGCCTTCCTCCCCGCCGGGAGGGGGCGGTTCGATGCCGAGCACGAGGAGCAGGCGCCAGGCGCTCAGGGAATCTCCGCTCGCCGTGGCGAAGCGTTGCGGCGAGGGGAAGCGGAACTCGAGGGCGCCGCGAGCGAGCGCGAGGGCGACCTCGCGCCGGTCGAGCGCGCCCGCGCCGGGTCTGGCGGCGGCGAGCAGCGCGCGCGCCTCGCCGAGCAGGGCGGCGCCGCGCGCATCCTCGGCCGCAACGAGCGTGATTCCGCGCTCGCTGTGCAGGCGGATCTCCGTCCCGGTAGGCGGCGCGGCTCGCCGGTCGCAGGCCGCCGTCATCAGAAGGACGAGTGCGAGGGGCAGCGCGCCGCCCCCCTTTCTCCCCACGCGCGGCTCGCTCACTTCAGAAGGAGCAGGCGCCGGCTCTCGGCTCCGCCCGCCCAGCGGAGCTGGGCGAGATAGAGGCCGCTCGCCTGCGGGCGGCCCGCGCCGTCGCGGCCGTCCCAGACGCGCTCGTGGCTACCGGCGGGCAGCGCCGCATCGACGAGGCGGATCAGGCGGCGGCCGTCCGCACCGAGGATGTCCAGGGTCACTCGCCCCGGCGCGGCGAGCGTGAAGGCCAGCGTGGTGCTCGGATTGAAAGGATTGGGATAGGCGCCGGCCAGTCCGCTGCGCAGGGCGGGCGCCGGCACCGTCAGGCGCCCGAGCGGTGCGCGCAGCGCGGGCTCGCCCGCGGCGTGGCCGATCGCGAGGTACTCCACTTCGCCGCCCGCGGGCAGCCCGGTCTCGCGCCAGCGGCACCAGCCATGGGCGTCGGGGGCGAGTCCCTCGGCGATCAGGCGCGGGGCCTCCCAGTCGCCGCCCGCGGGCCGCCGGCGGCCCTCGAGATCCCAGCGGGCGTAGGCCGGATCCCCCACCTGCCAGGCGATGCGCGCGGCCGCGCCCCCTGCCTCCAGGGCGAGGTCGACCTGGCTGATCGCCGCGGGCACGGGATCCCAGAGTCCGGCGACGCCGCGGCGCAGCGCACTGCCGGAGAGCGTGGGCCAGGGGACCGTCTCCGGCGCGAAGGCCCCGCCGAAGTCCCAGGCGAGCACGTGCTTGTTCCAGGTGGACACGATCAGCTCGCCGTCGCCGTCGCCGTTGAGGTCCGCGATGCAGGGCGTGCCGCGCACCTCGCCCCCCACCGCGATCGGGAAGCCGGGCTGCACGCTGCCGTCGGCGCGGAAGCCGTAGATCACGCCCTGCTCGCTGCCCTGCACGAACTCCAGCGTGCCGTCGCCGTCGAGGTCGCCCGCGATCGGGCTGCACTCGGCGTGCATCTGCAGCTCGATGGGCCAGCCCGGCAGCGGGCTGCCGTCCAGCTTGATCAGGTGCAGGGCCGAGTTGTAGCCGCCGCGCAGCTCGACGATGAACAGCTCCCGCTCGCCGTCGCCATCCACGTCGACGGCGAGCGGTCCCGGCGCAACGCCGTTGCTGTTGGTGACGAAGCGCATCGGGAAGCCGGGGAAGCGGCTGCCGTCGCTGCGGAAGACGTAGAGCGAGTCGACATCGCTGTGCAGGACGATCTCCAGCTGGCCCAGGGGATCGCCGTCGAGGTTGGCGAGCAGCAGCGGGCAGCTCTCCTTGAGGGTGGGATACTGGTTCGTCGGATCCAGGTGCACCGGCCAGCCGGGCAGCTCGCTGCCGTCGCCGTTGAAGACGTGCAGGCTGCGGTGGCCGACGCCCCCCATCACGACGAGCTCGTCGCGGCCGTCGCCGTCCAGGTCCGCGGCGGCAGGCGAGCCGTCGGCGAAGGTGCCGAGATTCCGCTTCACGACACCGATCGTCGCCGGGTTGCCGTCGCCATCGACGAGCTCGCTGCCGTTCAGGTGGAAGGCATAGAGGTTGCCGCTGCGGTCGATGCCGGCGATCTCGTAGTCGCCGTCGCCATCCAGGTCCGCGGCGACGAGGTTCGCCCAAATCCACTCGAAGGTGTTCCGCGGCCAGCCGGGGAGGATCTGCCCGTTCTCGCCCAGCAGGTAGATCTTCCGCGACGAGGAGCCGCCGATGTTGCGCGTTGCGACGGCGATCGCGCGGTAGGGGCTCCCCGGCTGCGGCACGAGGGTGACCGCACCCACGACGTCGCGCACGGCCGTGTTGTAGACGCCGATCGTCTGGGCGTCGAGATCGCCGTCCAGGGGCTCGCTGCCGTCGGCGTGCCAGACGTAGAGGGCGTCGGCGCCGCAGACCAGCTCGAGGCCTTCGTCGCCCGCCACGTTGCCCACGGCGACGGGGCAGGAGCTGGCCCCGAAGGTGGCCTGCGGGAAGCCAGGGAGCTGCGCGGGGTTCGTCGAGGTGTAGAGCGTGTCGCTGGAAGCGCTCTCCATGCCGCCTCGGTCGACGGCGGTTGCGTAGACCCAGGTCTCGCTGTTCTCCAGGAGCCCCGCGAGCGCGATGCCGGCGTGCGGCAGGGGCAGCAGGGTGGCCCGCGTGAAGGCGCTCGGATCGCCCTGGGCGCAGTAGACGAGATAGCCGGCCAGGTCCGCCGCGACGACAGGCGCCCAGCGCAACTCGAGACGCCCGGCCCCCTCGTTCAGAACCACGGCGAGCCCGCCGGGGATCGGCGGCGGCGCGAAATCGAGGGTGTCGACGCGGCTGCGGCCGAAGGCGTCGGTAAGGCGCAGCACGGCGCTGGCCGGTTGGCTCGCGTTCGCGCGGCGCAGCAGGAAGCCCGGCGCTGGCCTGCCCTCCGCGAGCAACTCGAGCGGCGCGAGCGCCACACTGCCTTCCGCGACGACGAGATCGGGGTCGAGGGACCAGAGCGCCCCGGCCAGCGCGCCACCGCTGCCACCGCCCAGGTTCACCCAGCGCGGCGCAGCGCGCCAGTCCTCGCTCTCGTCCCAGATGCCGTCGCCGTTGCCGACGTCAGTGAAGCGCCACTCGGCGAGCACCGGCGCCGGCGCGTGGACGAGCAGCGCCAGCGTATCGCGGTGGAGCACCTGCTGGCCGAGGTCCTCGACGCGCAGTTCCAGGCGCCGGGGCACGCCGTCGGCGCAGCCCGCTGCGCTGCGCAGGCGCAGCATACCCGTGCCCGTCGCCTGGCCGCCCGCGGGGAGCGCGGTGAAGGTCTCGCTGGCGACGACGACGGCGAGCGAGTCGTCGAGCGCGCTCAGCCGCACGCGGAAGGCCGGCGCCGAGCCCCCGCCGCTGTTGGCGATGGTCGGCAGGAACTGGATCGTCTCGCCCGCCTCGAAGCGGCCGTCGGCGTCGTTGCGCGGCTCGATCGCGGGGGGGTCGGCCAGCGTCCAGTCCGTCAGGTGCAGCGCGGCGCCGCCCGGCGCCGAGACCGCGATCGCCGCCTCCGCCGTGAAGGTGTTCGGCGCCCAGGCGCTGAGGGCGAGGCTGCCGGCGCTGAGCGGATGGGCCGGCAGCCGGCAGAGCCCCGCGGCGTCGCTCGTCCCGCTCGACCAGACCTCGCCCGCCTTGCTCAGGGTGACGCGCGCGCCGGCCACGGGCGCGCCGCCGCTGGTGACCGCAATCGCGATCTCCTGCCAACCGAGCCCGACGCCGGCCGGATGCCCGAGCGCGAGGGTCCGCGGCGCGGCCGTCCAGAGGTCGAGCAGCGGATCGCCGAGGAAATTGAGGATGAGATAGGTCCAGCGCGCCGAGCCCTCGTTGTCCGTCGTCGGCACGAGGGCGAGCCGCATGGCCTGGAGCGCGGCGCCGGGCTGGGTGAGGCCTTCGCGGAAGAGCGCGCGGTAGTAGCGGTCCGGGTAGCGCCAGCTGCTGAAGGGGTAGCTGTCGCGCGTCGAGCCGAGGACGGCCATCGCCCCGCCCGCCGGATTGCGCAGGAAATTCTCGCCCAGGCAGTCGAAGTCGAATGCGTTGGAGCTGCAGTTCATCAAGGTGAGGTGAAAGGGCAGCGCGTTGTCGAGCGCGAGCGCCTGGCCGACGTCGATGCTGGCGTTTCCCACCGACATGTTGTAGCGGAAGCCGTGGCCGTTCTGGTCGACGAAGGCCCAGTTGCCAAGGGCGAGCGAGTCGAGCGCCGCGCGCACGCTGAGGGGCTGCGGCGTGGCGAGCGTCGCCGCCCAGAAGGGATTCTCCCAGCTCTGGAAGAGCTCCGTGTGCTGCTGCGCAGGATCGAGGGCGTTGGCGATGAGATCGGCGTCGAAGGAGCCGCCGTCGACGAGAATGTCCTCGAAGGGATCGCCCGGCGTCCAGCTCGAGGGCGTGAGCACCTCGGCGAGGAAGAGCACGCGGTCCTGGAAATCGTCCCGGGTCGTCTCGCGGTAGGCGATCAGCTTGGCCACGAGGGCGCTGGCTGCGGCCGGCGTGCTCACGGGCAGGCGGCCCAGCCAGAGCTCGGGCTGCAGGTCGGCCGCGTCCCCCGGCTGGCCCAGGTAGTTCGCCTCGCACCAGTAGGCGTCGCCGTCGCTGTTCCAGTTGCCGTCCAGACAGCTGTAGTAGAGGTCCGTGGGGATCGCCAGCCCCCCGGGGCCCTGAAAGTAGCTCCAGGCGTAGCGCGCCGGCACCACGTCCGTGTCGCCGCCGAGGACGACGGCGCTCAGCCCCCACTGCTGGCGGGCATCCTGCAGGAAGAAGCGGATGTTCTCGGCGCGGTCGCGCCCGGGCGGGTAGCGCGCGGCGATCCAGTCCAGGTCGCGCACGACGCAGCGCGTGCCGCGCGCGAGGTGCCAGTCGGCCAGGGCCTGAAAGGCGGGCGCGAGGGCGGCGCTGGTGACGATCACCGCGTCGACGGGGCTCCCCTCGCTCGAGGGGTGCTCGCGGGGCGTGAAGGGGCCGCCGGCGGGGGGCGCCGCGCGCAGGGCCGGCGCCGGCAGCGCCAGCAGGGCCGCGGCCAGCAGGCAGCGCCGCACCGCGCGCCCACCGCCGCCGCTTCGCCGTTCCCCTGCAGAACGCATGCTGTGTCTCCTCGCGCTGCCGGCTTCCGGCCGCGCCCGCTGTCTGGCCTTAGATGATACCGGGCGACGCAATCGCGGGCAAGTCGCTCTCAGGGCGGGGGCGGGGGCGCCGCCGTCTGGGGCGTGTCGGGCGGTCCGATGCGGTAGAGCGTGTAGTAGAGGGGCTGCGGATTTCGCAGGCCCAGCCCGCGCACCTCACGGCTGAGGACGGGCAGCAGGACGCGGCCGTCGGGCCGGCGTCCGGCCAGGCGCGCGGCCGCCGGCCCGCGGTCGACGAGGAAGTCGGCGGGGGCCACCTCGAGGAAGGCCAGGCTGTCGAGCATCGCCTCGTAGCCCATGCGCTGCCAGAGGGCGCCGATGCGCGGCTCGATCAGACCGCCGAGGTCGACGATGCGGCAGTCCGAGCGCAGACCGAGCAGTCCGATGTCGGGCGCCGCCACCGCCGAGCCGGCCGGCGCGCGCAGAGCGAGGTAGTCGGCGATGCGGCCGAGGCTGGACTCGAGGTCCTCGCTGAAGTGCCGGGCATGGGGCGCGACGCGCGTCAGGTAGAGCGCGAGGTTGGGTCCCCC
>Ga0194127_10008078_pt1 | contig 11407 bp, 5 predicted proteins | sample TA2KigC100mmetaG_FD_148624 | JGI IMG/M metagenome (GOLD analysis project Ga0194127, IMG submission 148624) | Freshwater microbial communities from Lake Tanganyika, Tanzania - TA2015036 Kigoma Deep Cast 100m | ecosystem: Environmental > Aquatic > Freshwater > Lake | place: Tanzania: Lake...
CATGTTTTCTCTCACGGTCATGGAATCATACAAAGCAGAATTTTGGAAGGAAAAGCCAATCTTTAACCTTAACTTATTTAAATCCTTTAAGGAAAGGGTGGAAACTTCTTGTCCAAACACCTCGATGCTCCCGCTATCTTGCCGCAAGAGTCCGACCATAATTTTGATCAATACAGATTTACCTGTTCCCGATCTCCCCAATACCACCAAGTTTTCTTCCCTATGCAAATCCATATCCACACCCTTGAGTACATCCAAGTCTCCAAAGGATTTGTATAGATTTCTTACTACCACAACTTTTTCTCGCTTATCCATGGCTACATCGATCGAATGGCAGTGACAATTTGCAAGACAAGCAATTCTTCAATAAAAATCAAAAACATGGCAATCACCACCGAGGCATTGGCTGCTCGACCTACTCCTTCTGTGCCCTTGGAGGAATTATATCCCTTGTAACAACCCACAATGCCTATGGTAAACCCAAACAATAAGGACTTAAGAATGGAAGAAAAAATATCGAGAAATGTGATTGCATCAAAGACTTGCACGAAAAAGGTAGATATACTCACCAATTCGTTGGTATTCACATTGACAAATGCTCCCATCAAGGCAACAAAATCAGTATACATAACCAAAACAGGAATCATAAATGTAGTCGCCAACACCCGTGTCACCACTAAAAACTTAAAAGGGTTGGTGGCCGATACCTCCATGGCATCAATTTGCTCGGTTACTTTCATCGAACCAATTTCGGCCCCAATACCCGATCCTACCTTACCAGCCGCTATCAAGGCCGTCACCAAAGGCCCCATGGCCCTGACCACAGCGATGGAAATCAATGCAGGTAACCAAGAGGTGGCTCCAAACTCAGACAAGGAAGGCCTGGATTGATTAGTAAATACCACCCCAACAATAAATCCTGTGAGCGAAATCAATGGTAAAGATTCTACCCCAATTCTGTAGCATTGTTGGATGACCTCCTTAAACTCATAGGGAGGTAAAAATACCTCTTGAAAAAATCTTTTTACGAAATTCCATGCGTCAGCCAAGCCCGTAAAAAACTTATCAATTTTTTTCGAAAAAACATTCTTTCGAGTACTTGCCTGTTCTGCCATAGTAAAAAAGGATGATCAAAAATAAATAATTTTCTCCAATGCGTAGACAAAAAATAGGGATTGGAAGGATTGGCATTTTAAAAGAAAATTTTCATTGGTAAGTACCAGCATTTCTTCGTCTACTCGGGTACTGGTCTAGATCCGGAATACCGCCAACTTGATGATCTAATTCAAGATTGTTTAGGGCTTTAGGTCTTGAGAATCAAAAAATACGTTGGACAACAAAAAAGAAAAGAATTTCACCTAAATAATAATTTTTAGACAAATCTAAATTATTTAGACTAATCAAATTAAGGTGAGTTTAAATTAAATTTATCAATTTGTAAATCAGTTATTTATATTATTTTTAATTAACCTTTAGTTTATATAAGCATAGATCAATTTTTTATCCAACTAGTAGAATCAAGCTTTAAGTAAGTTTTGTCTTCAACAAGTATTTTTCTTTGGATTTGTCTAAATTTCTCTTCAATCCTATGGGAATACGTCCCTTCATTTTCTATCAAATATTTTGTTAAGTCCAAGAGGATTTGCTCCTCAGGTCGTAGAGAAATTTTAATTAAAATGTTTTGCCCTACCCTAGTGCTAATGACTCAGGAATTTGCTTTTTGATCAAAATTGGGACAAGAAAAATCAAGTATTTAGTCAACGACCACAGATTTCTTTGTATGCACAATAGGTACATTTTTTCTTATCCAAGGTCTGATCAAAGACAAGATCAGGATTTAGTATCTCCTCGATAAGTTTTCGTAATCCCTCCTCAAATTCTGCAGCATGGTCTCGATAGTCTAAGATCTCTGTTTTATCCATCTGCAAAAAGAGATTGAAATCTTCAGCGTAAATTTCCTTTATGTTAAAAATCCCAGGTTTGATAGGCAATTGATTTTCAGGATGCATGTAGTGATAGAAAAAGGCATACAAAAAGGTTTGCATGGCAGCCTTATTCCTTTTTTTATCTTCTCGATCAAACAAAGAAGAAATACTTCCCACCACCTTGGTGTCTTTTCCTGTTTTGTAATCCAACAAACGAACTACCCCCTCCTTGATATCCATTCGATCAATCACACCCCCTAAGGCGACTTCTTTTATCCCCTTAGCCGTTTGAATACTTACCTTGGCTTTACATTCTTCCTCTAATCCAATCACCCGAAATTTTCCCTGATTTTTATCGTAGGTCAAGATTGCCTCCAAGTACTTGGCCAACACCTCACTGGCAATAACCAATTGCCCACTTAATCGCAATTCCTCCCCTTCTTCCACCTTGTAGAATTCCCTTAATGCGAGCGTTACAGCGGCTTGCACTTGGGGAATCAATTGCTCAATATCCTTCTTATCCAGATCCCTATACGTTCTTCCTTCTGGAATGGCGTATAGATGCTCCATCCCTCGATGGAGCAAGGTGCCAAAAGTCATGGGGTCAATGTAGGTCACAACTTCTTCCTTTTCCTTAAGCTGGGCTACATACCTAAAGTAAAATCGTAGTCGACAATCCAAATACATATTGAGAGCCGAAGCCGAAAAAGTTTTTACCTCCTCTCCTTCTTTCACTAGATACTGAGTCAATTTATCCATCACCGCTTCTGTTTTTTCTATCGAAAAAGCAGAAGGAGGGGTCATTTGAACGGGAATCCATACCGAATTAGCCTCATTAACCTGCAATTCTACCCGAAGCTGGTGAAGGTAGCGGCTCATTTCTGTCGCTTTTCCTTGTTCGCCTGCAGTCGAATATATCAGATGGACTTCCTCTGCCCTGTGCAAAAGACGATAGAAGGTGTAGGCGTAGATGGCGTCGTTTTGTTCTTGCACTGGCAAACCAAATGCTTTTCTCAGATTCATTGGGATCATGGAATTCATGCCTGCAGCTGGAGGAAAACTTCCCTCATTGACATCACAAAAAATAACACGCTTAAAATCCAGATTTCTGGACTCCAATACCCCCATGATTTGTAGTCCCCTTAGAGGCTCCCCTTCAAAGGGAAGTTTCAATTCTCTAAAAAGCTTGCGAAAGAGGTTGAGCTGAAAATCTAAGGTCAGGTTAGCATTCTGGGAATGGAATATTTCCTTCATCCGATTGAGCTGCTTAAAGGCCTGAAACAAGTAGTTTTTTTGTGTATCGTTTTGAGGAAATTCTTTCGCTAGGAAAGTTATAATCGAGGCCAAATAGTCCAAAATACCCTGTGATGGGATTTTCTGAAAAACTAGGGCAAAAAGTCCACTTTCTTTGGCTACGGCTTCCTGAGGAACCTCAATCAGGTTGTTGGTTTTGATTTTTTCGATGACCTCTGCATTTCCCAGGGGATCTTCTTCATTCAAGTAAGCATAGGCCAACAGGTCCAATACCGTTTTATGATAAAAAAAGATTTTTTCATCCTTTACTTTGGCATGCTTCTGTAATTCCAGCAAGGCATCCAAAAAGGCATACATGGGGGCATTGCGCATGGGATAGCCCATGGTCACGTTGAGATCTGTAATTCTTTCTGGTAAATGGTCCAATACAGGAAAAAGCAGGTGCTCATCAGGGAGGATGATCACCGTTTCTTCTAAGGCCTCACCTACACTCTGCTCTTCTAAAAGTTGACCCACCAAATTCGCTTGATTGGTCTTCAATGGAATAGCATGAATATGCACCTTTCCAGACTTGTTTCTGATCTGGTTTGGTATGGGACTGGGGAATGTTTTTCCAAAAATCTTATCCTTACGGTACTGTCGAAAAAATAGCCCTGCTTCTTGCATGGAATCTTCTAGGTAATAGGCATCCACATCCCAGATCAACTGTGCCCCAAATGATTGAATGAAGTGGGAAATAATCTTTTCTTCGGCCTGAGTAAAGGCATTGAATCCTATAAAAAGTACCTCCTTTTCAGGTACAGGAAGCTCCTGTACTTGCTGGGCCACCTGCCGATAAAGTTGGCCCGAATAGGAAAATCCTCCGGTGTGCAATCGGGCTTGAAATCCTTCGTATAACTTTCCAAGTACTTGCCAGAATCGTAAAAAACGCTCCTGCTCTCTTTCATTTTGCCGCTCAAAGGCTTTCCAAAACTGAGCAATCAAGCTTCTTTGTTCTTCACTCAGGTAGCTGAGGTCTGTTTCTAAGGATTTGATTTCAGCGAGGTGAGAGTACACCTGGGCCACTGGAGCCAAAAATTGATCTAAGTCGTTAAAATCTTTAAGGATCAGTTCCCCCCAATGGTAAAATCGATCAAAGGACTCTGGTTCTTTCTGAATTTGGCAGTATTGTTCGTACAATTCAAATATCAAGGTAAGGTCATCTGTAGGGGTTTTTCCGGCTAATTCATAAACCAATTGCTCAATGGTAATGACCTCAGGCATCCACACGGGCTGCTCGATCAATTCACCCATATACTTAGTAAAAAATAAACCTGCCCTGCGGTTTGGTAAAACAACTCGGAGGCGATTTAACTCTCTTCCAGAATCCAGTAGGCTTTTCGCCGTTTCTTTCAAAAAAGGGATCATACTTCTACAATTTCTAGAGGTTGGAGATAGCATACAAAACCTGATACGGGAAGATGGATCAAATCCTTAACCAGATCCATGTATTCTTTTACTTGTCTAGGGTGTTCCTCCTTTTTAGCCCCTGTTTTAAAATCTATAACTACTGCTTCCTCTTTTCCCAATAAAATCCGATCCGGTCTTTTTTGCATACCTCCTGGAAGCAATATACCCTGCTCAGTGAGGCTAAAGGACTCTGGATCAAACCAAGACTTAACTTGATTATTTTCAAACAAGCGCTTTAATTGAGTAGCAATCTCGGAAGCTATGTCCTCCACCCATCTTCCTTCGAAAGTAAATTTTTGAAGGAGAAGCAAGGCATCAGATAGGCTTTCTGAAGAGGCAAGTAATTCGTGAACAATAACGCCTACATCTCGCTGCTCCCGAGCCCGAAGCCCTTCTTCAGAAAAATCCCAAGCATGTGATTTTGTTTTTAGTTTTTGTGACCAATCCTGATATTCCCATCGTAAATTAGCCTCCAGTTGTACCTGGGGCGTTCTTTCCCTCTTTTTCTCTGGAAACTCACCCCAGTCAAATGTATTCATCCCTGGGTTCCAAGACGAATTGGGCTGGTCTTCAAAGGTAAATCCAGTGGAAAATAACTCGTAAAGTACATTTCCAGTAGTTTTGAGAGAGGGTACATTAGATTTTGGAATGGAATAATTGGCAAAACCATAAATAGCCTCTTCTGCTCTCGTAAAGGCTACATACAACATATTTAACGAATCTAAGTATGCCAATCGCACTTCTTTTTCATAAAGCTCGCTAAAGTTGCTTTGCTTCATGCTCTTTTGATGGGTGAGTGGAATTACCGTTTCTATTCCTTGGGCGGTAGCAAAGGGGGCCCAAAGGATTGGGGCTTTAGTTCCAGTTGGCACGATTTCCCAATCCAAATAGGGAGCAATCACCACTTTAAATTGCAAACCCTTGGCTTTATGAATGGTAAGGATCCGCATGGCATCGTGATCCTCGGGTATCCTGACCGTTCGTTTCAATTTATTGCGATCCCACCACTCCAAAAAACCTCGTAAATCCGCCCTATTTTTTTTCACAAAATCCAGTACTGCCTCCTTAAAACCAGATACATGAGCTAAATCTTGCCGATGTTCGGTTAAGCCTATGAAGGAAATGGCTTGTTCGACCAATTCCAGTAAAGGGAGTTGAAGAAGGGCAGCCTGCTTGCACTGCAATTCCTCTTGCTTTTCAAAAAGCTCTACGGGAAGAGAACGATGATGAAAGAGCTCATGACTGACCGGAATACCATAAACTAATGCATAATATTGCCAAAAGGTCTTTAAAGCTACTTTATCGGCCGTGTTACTGAAGTAGGTGAGTAATCCAAGCACGCACTTGACCGCGATGGATTTATCTATAAACAAGGACTCTTCCGAAAGTACATCAAAGCGGTACCCTTCTTGGGCCTGGGTTCGCTGGTATTCCATCAGGGCATCGGCAATCATCGCTCCTTGAACATTCTTCTGTACCAAAAATGCTATATCCTTTAAGGCATACCCTTGGTCTTGAAGTCTCATCACCAAATCGGGCAACTTTTCTATTACGCCTAAGTCAGCTTCTTCCTCCTCCAGCTCCTCGTCCTCAGCACCCGGGGTGGAATTATTTTTTTCGGAGAAAGCGATATGAATTTTTCCTTGAAATGGACTATCCAGCTTGCCACCAGGCACCCGCTGCACCACGTCTTGAAAAGCCTGCGCGAGGATAGATTGATGATCCATGGCGTATTGCTCAATCCCCCTCTGCATGAAAGCGGGCAAGTGTTCAAATAGAGTATTATTGAATCGAATGATCCCTGGAAGACTTCGGTAGTTTACATCCAAATTTCTTTGTTCTATAAGCTCATCTTGTATGTGCGTTTGCACCTCTGAAAGCAATAGCTCTAGTTTGCCTCCCCTCCACCTGTAAATAGATTGCTTTACATCCCCTACCAGGAGATTGGTATGTCCAGAGGCGAGGGAATTTTCCAAAAGAGGCTTAAAACTTGACCATTGGAATTCGGAAGTATCCTGAAATTCATCAATGAGAAAATGTTGGTACTGATTTCCAATCTTTTCATATATAAAAGGAGCCTCGTTATCCTTAGTGATTTCAGTTAAGAAATCATTGACATCTGAAATCAAAAGGATACCCTCTTCATCCTTCAAATCCCTCAATTCCAAAATCAAGTTCTTAAAAACTCCAAAAGCGTTTAAATTCTTTTGTAAAGCCAGATAGGTATTCCATAGCTTCAGTTGGCTAGGCCAAGCGGCAAGCATGGCACCCAATCCTTCGTGAAAGGCTGCACGAATTTGATTCTCCTGGGGCGAACCTTTGGAAAACCAATGTAGGGGATCATGCAATTCCTCCATCATCTTTTTTGTAAGTTCAGGAATAGGATTTTTTGGGTTACCTTGTCGAGGAAACTTCATTGCAAATCCCTTAGATCCCCCCTTAAAATCCTCCCAATTCAACCCTTGACGCAAGCGTATTTGTTCGGCCTCCTGCCTCTTGGACTGGCTTTCAGCCAAAATCCTATTTTGAGCCGCTTGTATCTCTTGCTTAAAATCAAGCAAAAATCCTACCTGAGCAACGCTTTCTTGAAACACCCTTCGGTGTGCTTTAAACCTCTCTTGAAAAATTTCTTTTCCCAAATCCTTGATCCCCCCCCTGATGTCCCAGGACTTGCCATCCAACAACTGATGCTCGGCATAGGCAATCAGCCACTGACGAAGATGGGGATCCTCTGCTACTTTTTCTACGATTCGATCTACAAGAAGCTCAAGTACATTGTCAGTATCCATCTCCACATCAAACTTGGCCTGCAGATCTAATTCTCTGGCAAAGGAGCGGATTACTTTTTGAAAGAAGGAATCAATGGTGCTCACCGAAAAATGACCATAGCCATGCAAAATACTTCGCAAGGCTTGTTCAGCTCTTTCCATAAGTTGCTCAGGAGTAAGCTTGAGGTGCTGAAGAAGGGCTTGATCCATGGATTCCTCAGGCTTCACCTCCTTACTCAGTCTACCCAATTCCTTTAAAATCCTCTCCTTCATTTCTTGGGTAGCTTTATTGGTGAAAGTCACCGCTAAAATTCCCTTAAAACCAGCTTTCGGGTCTTGCAGGGCTAGCTTGAGGTACTCCAAAATTAGGGTGTAGGTCTTTCCCGAGCCCGCAGAAGATTTGTAAAGTAAAAAAGGTCTTGCCATAAAAATCAGGTGAGATACAAAATTAGAACGCCTAGAAGGATTAATCGCTAGGGAAATTCCTTTATGACACAAATTGTCAAGAATAAGTTGTTCTGATCTTGGGATTTGAATACATCCTACCCAAAGCCCAACTTATTTGTTGAGGGCCATCCATAAGATTTCTACCGGGTGATAGGCTTTTTTACTGGTACCATCGGCGATTTGATGTCTGCATGAAGTACCAGGCGCCGCAATCAAGGTATCTATATCTGCCTTCCTTACGGCAGGAAACAACACCAATTCCCCGATTTGCTGGGATATTTCATAATGTTCGGCTTCGTAGCCAAATGAACCTGCCATACCGCAGCAACCGCTTGGGATAGTTTCTACCAGGTAGTTGGTAGGTAAAGAAAGCATTTTTTGAGTCCAAGTAAGGGAAGAAAGGGCTTTTTGATGGCAATGACCATGCAACTTTATTCTTTCAATTCTGGTGGTAAAGGAGTCTGGCTTTATGTTGCCGGCAGCAATTTCTTTTCCCAAAAATTCATCGATCAACTGCACGTGATGCTTGAGCTTTTTTGCCCCTGGAAGCAAGTCAGGACCCACCATCCTGGGATACTCGTCTCTAAAACTTAAAATAGCGGAGGGTTCTAATCCAATCAATGGGGTATTTCCATCGATAATAGATTCGAATATCTTCACATTGGCTTCTGCATGGCGCTTGGCTTTAAGTAGCAAACCCTTAGAAAGTGCCGATCTACCACTTTCTTCGTGATCCACCACCTTCACCTCATATCCCAATTTTTTGAGTAAGGAAATGGCTTTGATTCCAATCTGGGTGTCGTTATAATTGGTAAATTCATCTACGAAAAAGTATACGGATTTTATCATTTTGCTTGGTGCAGGCAAAATGGTATAATTTTTTTTGTACCAAGCCCGTAGACTTATAGAACTGATTTCTGGTAAATTACGCTCTGGGGCTACCTGAAGCATGCGCTTCAATACACCCCCTGTGAAGGAGTTGTTTAGTAAAAAATTGGTAATCCCAGGAACCACAGCTCCCAAGCGATTCAAGTCGTTGATGTAAGCAAATGCCTTTGATCGTAAAGGTATACCGTGTGTTTTTTGATACTGGTATAGAAATTCGGCCTTCATGCTCGCCATGTCCACATTGGAAGGACACTCGGAAGTACATCCTTTGCAACTCAAACACAGATCCAAGGATTCTTTTATTTCTGGGTGATCAAAGGCGTTTTCTTTTTTATCTAAAGTTAAAAACTCCCTGAGCGTGTTGGCCCTTCCTCTTACGGTATCCCTTTCCTGCCTGGTGGCCATGTAAGAAGGGCACATGGTACCTCCAGCTGAAGCTGGTTTTCTACAATCCCCAGAACCATTGCATTTTTCAGCCAACCTCAAAATGCCGCCCACAGAAGAAAAATCAAAAACGGTTTCTGGCTCTGGAGTATGCATGCCTACCTCATAGCGAAGAAACTTATTCATGGGCGCGGCATCCACTATTTTTCCTGGATTAAAAATATTTTTTGGATCCCAGGTGTACTTGATCCTTCGAAATAACTGGTAATTTTTCTCTCCTACCATCAGCGGGATAAAAGCGGCCCTGACCCTTCCGTCTCCATGCTCCCCTGACAAGGATCCTTGGTATTTTTTGACCAATTGGGCAGAGGCAAGAGAGATCTGGTAAAATTCCTCCACATCTTCTGCCTTCTTCAAGTCCAAAATGGGCCGCATGTGGATTTCTCCTGCACCCGCGTGGGCATAATGCACGGGGTTTTGATTGAAGCCAGCTAAAATCCCATCCAATTCGTCGATGTAATCGGCCAAATCTTCTATGGCTACAGCCGTATCCTCAATGCAGGCTACGGCTTTGGGGTCCCCGGAGATGTTTTTAAGCAAGCCTAAACCAGCCGCTCGTAGGGCCCATGCTGCGGCTACTTTTTCTGGTTCTATGATAGGAAAGGCATAGCCATAGCCCGCCTTTTTGAGGTCCTCCACTAAAGCGTTTCCTTTATCCATAGCTTCCTGCAGGGTCTTTCCCCGAAATTCTATCATGAGGATTGCCTTAGGGTCTCCTTCCACGAAATACCTATTTTTAGAATATTCTAGGCTCTCCTTGGTACAGTTAAGAATGATGTCGTCCATGAGTTCCACCGCAGTGACCTCATGCTTCATGGCTACCTGAGCCGACTTCATGCTTTGGTGTATGCTCTCAAAATGAGCGGCAACTACAATCTCTATGGGATCGGGAAGAGGATCTAGGAGTAATTTTACTTCGGTGGTGAAGGCCAGGGTACCTTCTGATCCTGCTAAAATTTTACAAAAATTGAAAGGCTCCTCCCCTTCAAAGGGAGAGGCTTTGAGCAATTCATCTACCGCATAGCCTGTATTCCTTCTATGGATAGATTTTTTAGGAAATTGGGAGTGAATCTCTTTCCTGGTCTCTGGATCACTCAACTCCTCCTTAACCTGCCTGTATAAATTTCCTTCCAAATCTTTCTGGGCACATTTTCTTTGAAATTCCTCTTGACTAAGTGCTCGAAAAACAACCTTTTTTCCATCACTGAGGATGGTGTTCAGCGAAATTACCTTGTCACGAGTGACCCCATAGACTATGGAAGTAGTACCCGAGGAATTGTTGCCCACCATACCACCTATCATGGCCCGATTGGCGGTAGAAGTGATGGGAGAGAAAAACAACCCCAGGGGCTTCAACTGGCGGTTAAGTTCATCTCTCACCACGCCCGGCTGCACCCTCACCCAACGCTCCTCTTGGTTGATCTCTAAAATCTGGTTGAAATGGATAGAAACATCCACTACAATTCCATTTCCCACACATTGCCCTGCCAAGGAAGTGCCAGCAGTCCTAGGAATCAAGGAAGTCCCATGTTCCGTGGCAAACTGAATTAATTTTTGAATGTCCTTTTCGGTTTTTGGGAAGGCCACAGCCAAAGGCATCTCACGGTATACGGAAGCATCAGTAGCATACAAGGTTTTGGATAGACTATCCCATTGGAGCGTACCCTCCAGTTGGGTGGCCAATTTTTCTAAAAAAGGAACTAGGTTAGGGTGGTCTGAAGGCATGATCAAATTTAGCTTTATGAAGCAAATTTTTACGTACAAATTCTAAAAATATGCACCTTTGAAGAGTAAAAATTAAAGAACTTAGTTGGCATATCTTCCGAAGGAGCCGGACCTCCACTTAATCCCTTACCTTTCAACTTACTTTTCCTATGTTTTTCTACCTCTCTCAATTTTTAAGTTTTTTGGCTATGCCACTTACCTTGGTTATCATAGCGCTATTGGCTGCGTTTTATTACACACCCAAGTCTACCGGAAAAAAAATCCTTGGGTCAGGAATTGTGCTTCTACTTTTATTTTCGAACCCCTTCCTATCCAACCTTGCTCTATTGACTTGGGAACCTCCCTTCAGATCCTTTAAGGAAATTCCATCCACTGAAATTGGTATTGTTTTGACAGGTGTGACCAACCTGAATAAAACTGCTTCTGACCGCACTTTTTTTGGAAGAGGAGCAGATCGAATCACTCAAGCGCTACAGCTCTACCGAATGGGAAAAATCAAGAAGATTT
>Ga0194127_10008080_pt1 | contig 11406 bp, 6 predicted proteins | sample TA2KigC100mmetaG_FD_148624 | JGI IMG/M metagenome (GOLD analysis project Ga0194127, IMG submission 148624) | Freshwater microbial communities from Lake Tanganyika, Tanzania - TA2015036 Kigoma Deep Cast 100m | ecosystem: Environmental > Aquatic > Freshwater > Lake | place: Tanzania: Lake...
TTTTTGCCCGTTCCGACGAAATAGTCACTCCGGACTGCCATTTGCTCCTCCCCTCAGGGGCTGGGAGCCATTCTGCGGTGCAGCGACGAGGGGTGTCAAGACCCGTGGTGCACCCGCTATCGAGCATCGTCCCAAAACTCCTTGACGCGGCAACCCTTCGGTAGTGTATTCTGCCCGTAGTCGCAGTCAGCCGGGAGGGGGGCGAAACATGGGCATGTCACGGCATCTGGGGTTGCTGCTGATCCTGTTGGTCATGGGCGTAGGATCGTGCAAGTCGGTTCAGGTCGAGGAGTATGACTGCGGCTGCTGCCTGCAGTGCAAGTACAAGGCAGTGTTCGACGATGCCCTGGAGTGCGGCTGTTGCGAGGCGGACGTGGTCGCGGACGCGACGCCCGGTGATACGGTGCCGGGCGACTTGGCCTCGGTCGACGGAGATGCCGGCCCGGTTGGCCCGGCCCCCTGGGTCGGCAAGGCCTGCGTCGAGCACACCGAGTGCACGCCGGGCATGTGCTTCACGCCCAAGTTCCTCAAGGACAGCTTCCAACTCGACGTGCCGGAGCTGGAGATTCCCAACGGCATGTGCTCGTTCCCGATGTGCGACACGAAGAACCCGGAGACCGACCAGTGTGGTCCGCAGGGGATCTGCTTCAACACCAAGCCGTTCACCGGGACCGACCTGGGAATCTGCCTGCTCGAATGCACGGGGATGTCGGGTTGCCGGTGGGAGGAAGGATACCAGTGTTTCCGGGTGGCCAAGGAGGACGAGAAAGGTGCCTGCATTCCGGACAGCCTCCAGGTGATCATCGAGTGCGATGATGGGCACTGCGAAGGGCAGACACCGTCGCTGGGGGCCTGCGACGAGCTTGCGGATTGCCCCTGGAAGCAGGACTACACCTGCTACTGGCCCGACTTCGCTGCCGAGGAGGGCATCTGCATCGGGGATTCCGAAGCGGTGGCCATCGAGTGCGACGACGGGCATTGCCCCATCCCCAACGTGGCGGACGAGTAGGAGGCAACCATGAGAACCAAGCGAAATGTCCTGAGCCTCCTGGTTGCCTCAATGCTGCTGGCCTGGACCGCGGCCGCAGCAGCCGGGGAGAACGCGAACAACGAGCTGCCGGCCGCGCTGGAAAGCCCGGCGAACGAAACGCAGGTCGCAGCTCCCGAATCCGCAGCCGAGGGGTCTCCTGCTACCCTCGAATCGGCTGCCGAAGAGGCCACCCCGCCCGACGGCGGCAGCGACATGGACCTCCTCGGCTGGGCCAAACGACAGGGCGGCTACTTCGGATGGCTCGGCCGAGAAATCGAGATGGTGGGGGGCATGGACCTCTACGGCGTGACCTCCCAGCTCCCCAAAGGGTACATGTCCGCCAAGTACCAGTGGACCACCATCCGGGCCGGAAAACGCTACAACAACAAGCGGGCCCTGGGACCCGTCATGCAACCCATCGCGTTCACCGCTCCGGACGGTTCCGAGGTCCTCAACATCGACCTCGGTCTCCAGGGATACGGTGGCGGCCACACCTTCCAGTTCTCCTACGGAATCACCGACCCGCTCGACTACTACATCGAGCTCCCCTTCACTTACATGAACGTGAAGTTCAAGCCCAAGATGGCTGCGATCAAGGGCGCGGACGGGAAGACTTACACCGACAAGGACGGCAACACCTACAAGATCCACCCCGACTGGGCCCCGCTCCTCGGGATCAAGGACCCGCTCAACTACGACGAGTGCAACTTCATGTACGAGACGCTGCCCGCGCTGGGCCGCCCTGCTCCGGCCACGACCTACATCGGCAAGTGGATGATGGGGGACATCAACACCGGCTTCTCCTGGAACCCGTTCCGGACGAACCGCATGTCCGTGGCGCTCACCCCTCGCGTGTTCCTTCCGACGGGACACCAGCCCAACGCGAACAACAACCTCCTGTACGGGACGGGTCCTGAGCTGGAGACGGGCATCGGTGGCTGGGCAGCCGGAGCCACGCAGGGGTATGACTTCCGGATTTTCAAGTACAAGTACTGGCTCAACGTGCTGTTCAGCAGCGAGTTCACCGCCACCTACGCGTTCGAGCAGCAGCGGAAGTACCCGACCAACTTCCCCAAGCCCAGCCCAACGGCGCAGCAGCTCGATGCACAGTCGTTCCCCGACTTGTCCAACCTGGAGGGGACGTTCCGCTACACGCCGGGCTGGTCGGTGGACTGGACTGCGCAGCTCCAGATCCAGCTTGCCGTGATCGGCCTCGGAATCGGCTACGGCATCACGCACTCTCAGGAGCCGGAGCTGATGGCCGATCCGGCGTTCACCTCCATGGTCAAGGGGCTGGAGCTGCTCGGCCAGCAGACGACCCAGGCCGTGATGTTCGCCGGCAGCCTCTCCCTCCTCCCCCTGTTCATCCCCGCGGACCTCGGCGTGCAGTACGCTCACGTCGTGGACGGGTACAACGCCATCGTCATGGACGACTACTGGCAGGTCACGGTCAAGGGATACATCCCGGTCAAGCTGCTCTGGGAGTAAGACTTGTCCCTCATGCCTCACACTCCCGGACTGCAGCGGATCTTCCTGGGCTGGGACCGCCCATTGCTTCACCTGGCAGCGGAGCGCCTTTTCGGAGGAGGGGAAAAGAGGCTGCTCGACCTTTCCGGCACCGTGGTGGTGGTTCCCACGTCGCACTCCGGCCGGCGCGTGCGGGAGCGGCTGGCCTGGCTGGCCGCGCAAAACGGGGGCGGGGTGCTTCCCCCCGAGGTCTGTACACCGGAGCGGCTGCTGCGCCGGTTCTTCCCGACCGGAGTCGTCGAGCCGTCCCCTTCGGATCGGATCGCTCTGTGGGCGGCACTGCTGCGGGAGGCCGGGCAGGAGGAGCGCAGCCCCCTGTTTCCGGGAAGTGCGAGGGCTGGGGACGGGACCCCCGGGGCCGGCGGAAATGGACGCCCGGCAATCGAGATCGGGCCGCTCCTCACGGCAGCTCAACGGCTCTCGCAGGTCCAACACCTGTTGGGGGAAGCCGGGCTTTCCATGGCCGACGTGGCGGATTCCGACGGGCCGTTCCGGGCCCACCTGGATGAGCCGGGGCGATGGATTGCGCTGGCCCGGCTCGAGCGACGCTTCGACGAGCTCATGGCCGAGCACGGGCTTGCGGACTCGAACCGGTTGCGTCGGGAGGTGGCGGAGCAGGCTGTACCTCCCCCCGAGTGGCAGCGGGTGGTGCTGGCCGGGGTGCTCGACCCGCTCCCCCTCGCCATCCGCCTGCTGGAGCGCTTCGCTGCTCGCGTTCCGGTGGAGGTCTGGCTCCATGCACCGGACGGGATGACGGATGCCTTCGACGGATGGGGCCGCCCCCTGGACGAGAGCTGGACCGCCGCCCGCCTGGACGTCGACGAGCAGTCGATTCGCCTGGTGGCGGACTGTACGCACGCCGCCGTCGAGGCAGCAAAGGTCTGCCTGGCAAGCCCGGGAGGAACGGAACAGACTGCGCTGTGCGTCCCGGCCGGCGACGAGATCCCGGTGGTGGTCAAGGAGCTCGAACGGGCCGGCCTGGCCGCCTACGATCCGGGCGGTCGTCCCCTGCGCCTGCATCGCACGGTCGGGTTGCTGACGCTGCTGTGGGACCTGCTGCCTGAACCGTCGGCAGAGGCCGTGGCCGGACTGCTGCGGCATCCGGACTACTTGGGGGGCGGGGTCCAGGGTCCGGGGTCCGGGGGCCAGGGGGTGCAAGAGGCTCCTGGCGCGTTGGGAGATGGGGGGGAACCCACCGCCCACTGCCCACTGCCCACTGCTGTCTTCTCCTCCCTGGACGATCTGCGGGCCGAGCACCTGCCGGCCACGCTGGCCGACATCGAGCGGGTGGTCGCCAGGCGGCTGGCCGACATCGAACGGGAGGGCGCTGCCTGGAAGGCCGGAGCTCCCGGCCGGCCACCGGAGACCGACAGGGGAATGGAATCCCTCGCCCACGCCTGCCGCTCCATCCGGAGTCACGTCGAGAGATTGGGGGGAGGAAGCTCCGTCGGCCGGGCCTTCCTCGAGATCCTTGCGGAGATCTACCGAGATCGCGTGCTCGAACCCGCTGATTCCGACGACCGGGTCTTCACGGTGGCGGCCAGGGCACTCACGGAGCTGCTGGGCGACCTGGACGAGGGGGTGGCAGCCAGGCTCCTTCCCGACCCGGCGGACCGCATTGCGCTGGCCCAACTCCAGTTGTCGTCGCTCGCCTTCCAGCCCGAACGGGACCCCGGTGCAGTCGACATCCTCGGCTGGCTCGAGCTCCTCTTCGAGGATGCACCGGGACTGATCGTGTGCGGCATGAACGACGGGGCCGTCCCCGAGACGGTGACCGCGGACCCGTTCCTGCCCGACTCCCTTCGGAAACGCCTGGGACTCCGGACCAACGACGACCGGATGGCCCGGGACGCGTGCCTGCTGGCTGCGGCAGCGCAGTCCCGGGGGACGAACGGCAGGGGGCCGGCAGCTTCGGCAGACGGGGCGGGCAATGGACCGCACGACGGCCTCCTTCTCCTGGTGGAGAAGACCTCGCCGACGGGGGATCCGAAGCGACCGTCGAGGCTGCTCTTCCTGTGCCCCGACGAACAGCTCCCGGCCCGGGTGCTGCGCCTGTTCGGAGAAGTGGAGCAGCAGGCCCGTCCGGTGCCCCGGACCTCACCGTGGAAACTCAGGCCCCGAATCGCACCGGTGCCGGTGAAGCTGCGAGTCACCTCGTTTGCCGCCTGGCTGGCCTGCCCCTTCCGCTTCTACCTGTCGAGCGTGCTCGGCATGGAATCCGTGGACGACCGGGCCGAGGAGATGGACCCCATGGGCTTCGGCACCCTCATCCACGAGGCGCTGCAGGCCCTGGGGAATGACCGCTCGGTGGGGATATCGACCGACGTGGAGACCGTGCGCGACTTCCTGCGGGCGACCGTGCTGAGGCTGGCCCGGGAACGGTTCGGCAACGGACTTCCTCCTGCCCTCGTTGCCCAGGTCGAGGCCGCTTCCCAGCGCTTGTCCGCGGCTGCAGCGGTGCACGTCCAGTCCGTGCTCGACGGCTGGCGCATCGTGGAGGTCGAGAAACGGCTGGATGCCGCACTGGCTCTGGATGATGCTCCTGCGAACATGCCGAACCAACGCCCGCTGACCCCGGCCGCTGCGCCGGCGACCATCGACCCTCGCCTGCCCCGAGCGGAGTCGAGGGGACCATCGACCATCCGGGTGTCCGGCCGTATCGACCGGATCGAACGCCACCAGAAGACCGGGCGGTATCGCATCCTGGACTACAAGACCGGCGACTCGCCGATGCGGCCCGACCAGGCCCACCTCGGGCCGGTCCGGGAGGGGACCGTTCCCGAAGCTGTCGTGGAAATCGAAGGCAAGGACAGGGCCTGGACCGACCTCCAGCTCCCGCTGTATCGGGCCTTGCTGGCCAGCGAGCTCGGACAGGACGCCGAGGTAGGTTACTTCCTCCTGCCCAAGGCCGTGTCCGAGACCCGCATCGAGCTGTGGCCGGGGCTCACGCCGGCCATGGTGGATTCGGCGCTGTCGTGCGCACGGGGCATCGCCTCGAGGATCCGGAACCGGGAGTTCTGGCCGCCGTCCTCGCCGGCCGAGCTCGACGAGCTGTACGGCGCTGCCGTGACGGACCTGGACATGGAGTGGCTCCAACGCCTCCTGGGGAGGGAACCATGAGACTCCTCGGCAGGAACAGGCAGCCCACCGGAGGGAACAGGCAGCCCACCGGAGGGAACAGGCAGCCCACCGGAGGGAACGGATGAGCCGGCGCTTCCCTCACCAGGTTATCTCGGCCTCGGCCGGGTCGGGCAAGACGTTCCAGCTTGTCAACCGGTTCGTCGCTCTGCTGGCCGCGGGCGTGGACCCGAGCCGGATCGTGGCGCTCACGTTCTCCCGCAAAGCCGCAGGAGAGATGCTCGACAAGGTGCTCACCCGCCTCGCAGAGGCTGCCGCAGACCCGGCCAAAGCGGAGCGCCTGGCAAAGGCCCTGGCCGATGGCAAGTACTCCCTGGCGTCAGCGTCTCTCCCCGTTGACGCATCCTCTGCTTCGGTCGCACCGTCCGCGACCATCGACCATCGCCTTCCCCGAGCGGAGTCGAAGGGACCATCGACCATTGCCCTGAGCCTCCTCCGCAACCTGGTTTCTTCTCTGCACCGCGTGCGGATCTCGACATTGGACAGCTTCTTCTCGAGCGTGCTGACCGCGTTCTCGTTCGAGTTCGGACTGGGGGGTGGGTTCGCCGTGCTCGACGATCATGCGGAAGCCATGGCCCGGCGACGCACGCTACGGCAGGCGCTGCGCCTGTCCGCAGGCCGCCGGAGCGGAACAGCCGACTTCCTGGAGGCCTTCAAGCAGGCCACGTTCGGCCAGGAGGTCAAGAGCTTCGCGGGCCAGCTCGACCGGTTCGTGCAGGAAAGCCACAAGCTCTTCCTCGACGCACCCGACCCGGATCTGTGGGGCAACCCGGGGCGCATCTGGGCCGGCCCCCGGCCGCTGCCGCTCCCCGAGGAGCACGCGGTTGCCATTGCGGCCCAACTCCTGGACTCGCTCGATGCCACTGGGCTGAAGGACGGACAACACGATCGTCTGGCCGACTTCCTCGACAAGGCCGGCCGCTTCCGTCCGGGGCAGCCGATGAAGCCGCTCGGAGACCTGCCCGGCAAGCTGCTCGGGGTGCTGGACGACCTGAAGGCGGGGGATGCCTCCATCCCGGTGAACTACAAGCGGGTGCAATTCGGACCGGATGCCTGCCGCCTGGCGTTGGCCATTCTGTGGCACCTCGTGGGGTGCGAGCTCGAAACCGCGCTGTCCCGCACCGCTGGCCTGGGGCGGATCCTGGCCCGCTACGAGGAGGCATGGAGCCGTCTCGTGAGGGGCGCGGGCCAGCTCACCTTCTCCGACATCCAGTTCCTGTTGGGGCAGGCGGAGCGGAACGAGTCGCTCGGCTTCCCCAAGCTGGCGACGAGTCCGGCTTTCCCGGGCGCGGAGAACGGTCGTCTCGGGCCGACGGACCGACGGCAGGGGCTCGATGCGGACGGCCCGGTCGAAAGCCTGGGCAGTCGCCTGTTCATCGACTATCGGCTGGATGCCCGCTTCGACCATTGGCTGCTGGACGAGTTCCAGGATACCAGCACGGTGCAGTGGCTGGCGCTGAAGAACCTGGTGGACGAGGTGCTCCAGGACTCGACCGGCGACCGCTCGTTGTTCTACGTGGGAGACGTCAAGCAGGCGATCTACGGGTGGCGTGGAGGGGACTCGGCCCTGTTCCACCGCATCCTCGAGCACTACAACCAGGACCCGGCAAACCCGCTGATCCGGACCGATTCCATGGCCGTGTCATGGCGCTCCTCCAAGGTCGTGCTCGATGCGGTGAACGCCGTGTTTTCGGGCCTGGATCAGTTCGACGAACTCCCCGATGCGGCGGTTGCCCGGTGGAACCGGATCTGGCAGGAGCATCGGGCCGCCGGATCACCCCCCCCCGGCTTCGTGGCCCACGTCGAGCTGGACAAGCCGGAGAAGGGGGAGGACGGGGCGGACGAGCGCAAGATCCAGGCGGTCGCCGGGATTCTGCGGCAGGTGGCCCCCAACTCCAGAGGTCTATCCTGCGCGATCCTGGTCCGGGGCAACGAGTTCGGCAGGACCCTGGTCTCGTCGCTGCGGGCATCAGGCATCGAAGCGGTCTGGGCCGGGGACTTCCAGATCCTGGACAACACGGCCTGCACGGCTCTCCTGGCGTTGCTGGTCGCGGCCGAGCACCCGGGCGACTCGCAGGCACTGGAGTTCCTGCGCATGTCGCCAGTGGCCGACCTGGTGGAGTGGGAAGAGCTCAGGACTCAGGGCCTGGCGTTCCGGGAAAACAAGGCTGGCGGGAGGCCGGGGGCTGGCGGGAGGCCGGGGGCAGACGGTGGGCTCGCAGCGGAGACGGTGCTGTCCGTTCTGGATGAGATCCACGGGAATGGCTTCGAGCACTTCGTCCGCAAGTGGACACAACGCATGGATGCCGCGGAGCTGCTCGACGACTTCCTTCGCAACCGGCTGGAACAGTTGGCCGCCTCGGCCCGCCTGTTCGATGCCACCGGCGAGAAGCGGGTACTCGAGTTCGCGGATCATGTACAGGCCTATGCCATCAGCGACCCCGCACATGGGAATGCGGTCCAGGTCATGACGATCCACAAGGCCAAAGGACTCGAGTTCGACATGGTCTTGCTACCCGACCTCGAAGGGCATGCCGGGATTGCGTCGGCCGGGGTCATCGACCTGCTCGTGCACAAGGACGACACAGTGGCCCGCACCCCACGCTGGGTGCTGCGTTGCCCAATCAAGGAGGTTACGGCCGCGGATCCGATCCTCCTGGCTGCCCGCACCCAGGCCGACGAGGATTCCTGCTTCGAGGCACTCTGCCTGCTCTACGTGGCCATGACGCGGGCCAGGCACGCCCTCTACATGGTGACCGTGGCCCCCGGAAAGAACACCACGGCCATCCGTCCTTCCACCCTCGTCGCTGCTGGCCTGGGCTGTGCCTCCGCCCGGCCGCTGGAAGGGTTCCAGTACCCGGGCCAGGTTCGGTTCGAGGCAGGGGACGGGGCGTGGTGGAGGGAGTGCCCGCTAGATGCCCCCGACAGATCTGACTCCTCACTGCGACCTCCCCCATCGGGGGAGGCCAGGTGGGGGGATCTTGCCTCGGCACTTCCTCCCCGCATCCGGCTCCCCCGGGCCACACCCTCGGGCGAGGAACACAACCCGATCGGAGCAGCCTCCCTTTTCCTGCCCACGGGGCGCAAGGCCGCCAACCTGGGCACCGAGGTCCATGCCCTGTTCGAGAAGGTGGAGTGGTGCCCGCTAGATGCCCCCACCGCTGCGGGCGAAGCCCGTCGCGCCGCCCCCACGTGGGGCGGCACCGGTTCCCCCGAGGCCCTTGCCCACTTCCGGTCGGCCCTGGCCTTCCCCGCCATTCAGGCCGCGCTGGCCCCCCCGTCCCCCCGTGCCGTGGCGTTCCGGGAGCGCTCCTTCGAAGTGGTGCTGGACGGACGCTGGATCACCGGCACCTTCGACCGGTTGGTGGTGGACTTCGACAAGGCGGGCACCCCGGTGTCGGCCGAGATCCAGGACTACAAGACGAGCCGCATCCAGAACCCGGACGACCTCGCCCGCAACCTCGACACCTACCGCCCGCAGATGGCGATGTACCGCAAGGCAGCGGCCCGACTCCTCGGCCTTTCCGAAGACCGCGTCACCTGCCGCCTCCTGTTCACCGCCAGCGGGGATGTGGTAGAGGTGTAAGGCCAGGACCCCTTGACTCACTGCGACGATACCGGCCGATCGCCATGCCGGATTTCCATGCTGAGAAGCACCTGATGTCATACGGAGAGCGTCCTTCCTTATCGTTCCACTTCTGGCGCTTTGGCTGAGTCAACTTCTGATGGAGGTAAGAACATGTCGTGGTGGAGATTGCCAATACCGATCGTTTCTGTTCCGTCGGGCGGCGGGGAGCCCGGTGGCCCTTGGGGACATGACTTCCTCGGTTCGTTGCCGTGGTTCACCCCACCGGCGACGCGCCTCCCTCCGCCCCCGCCTCCCCCGCCAATCGACTTCTGGCTGCAGACTGCTGAGACGACGTTCACAGACGGCGACAGGAGTCTTCCCTACAGCCAGCCGATGGAACAGCGCCCCCCGACCGGATTGCCCCGGAGGTTGCCGTCGCCGACCCACCTGCCTGCCAGCAGGGGGAGCGCCAGTGCCTCAACGTCAATCAGGTCCACGAGTGCCAGGGGGGGCAGTGGCAGTTTGTGGCGGTGTGTCAGCTCGACACGCACCTGCGCGTGGCGGGCACGTGCGTCGAGTTAGCTGACTGCCAGGCCGGCACCATCGGTGGCTGCTACTCCCTCGACCAGCTCAAGCGGTGCAACCTGGAGGGCACGGCAATGGTGCCCGTCGATTGTCCCGAGGGACAGAAGTGCATTGACGGCAAGTGCGGGGACTTCCCGTACGCGCCGGGGCAGCTGCGCTGCGTGGATGCGGCGACGAAGCAGGAGTGCCTGGCGGACGGTTCGGGGTGGGGCGACATCCGACAAGCACCGGCCGGACAAGGAAAGCTTCGAGCCGGCGGCGCAGGCGCACTGGAGCGTGCGTCGAGCACGACGGCCGAAGCCTGACGAAGTACCGCCGGATATTGACGGATTAGACGACCATGTTTAGACGAGCTCAGTCGAGCCCGCAGTCGCTCTTGTTGATCTTGACGGCGGAGTGGGTGGATTTCCAGTAGTCGAAAGCTGCCTTCTCCACCTTCTCGCACCCGCCTTCTAGCCGGAGGCAGGAGTGGCTGAACTCGTGCACCAGGATGGCTGCCCAGCAGGCTCGCCGGTCCTGGGTATCGAGGTTCTTGACGTTGTCCTGGAAGGTCTGGCAGATGCGGACCTCCTTGCCGAGGGGGACGGCCCAGGCGGCAGCACACTTGCCCTTCTCCCTCTTCTCGGCGGTGCATTCGCACAGGCCGGTGGCGCTGTTGTCCTTGCAGAGCACATCCCCGTTCTTCTCGAAGCGCCTCTTCATGCACTTCCTGATGTTGAGGTCGGTGGCCGACTCCATGTGCTTCTCGAAGTCGTCCCAGTGCTCGGAAAGGTAGTTGGCCACGGCCTCGATGTCGGCCTTCTCGGTGGCGCTGCAGTCTGTGACGGAATCCAGGCCGAAGGTCAGGCCCGACTGCGTGATGAGAGCAAGAACGACGGCAGTAACAAGGAGCTTTCGCATAATGTCACCTCTCGTTAGATCTCACGCCCACGATTCCGGATTGGCTCGGCCGGAGTGTCAACCATGTAAGCGTTCACTCCCCCTTCCCAACGAAAGCCAGCATAGCCCACCGATCGGGCCAGTGCAAGGACTTCTTTCGGCCACAATCATTCTTTTCTTGATTGGCGAACCTCGCCAGAAACTACCCTGATGGGGGTCACCACACGGGGCTCTGACAGCCTCCTGCTGCGCCCCGCAGTCAACCCGAGAGTGATGCCCTACTAATCAAAGCTGGCACCTTCGACCGGTTGGTGGTGGACTTCGACGAGGCGGGCACCCCGGTGTCGGCTGAGATCCAGGACTACAGGACGAGCCGCATCCAGGGTCCGGAAGACCTGGCCCGCAACCTCCACATGTACCCGACATGCCATCCCCCTTAAGGCAAGAGTTCTTGCCCTAAGCACGTTCTGGCACTCCGTGGGCCGAAGATCAACTCCATTGATCGGCCCAAGTCCACCATCAACTCCAGCGTTGCCTGCAAGGGCATTCCACACCGTCGTGCCTGGAAGAATCAACAGGAAGTTGTGGATTATCCCGGAGAATCCACAGGATACCTGCGGGATCTCGGCTGCCCCCGCTGGTTGCCGGCGAGATGTCCAGCCCCCCGACGGACCGGGTT
>Ga0194127_10008081_pt1 | contig 11406 bp, 11 predicted proteins | sample TA2KigC100mmetaG_FD_148624 | JGI IMG/M metagenome (GOLD analysis project Ga0194127, IMG submission 148624) | Freshwater microbial communities from Lake Tanganyika, Tanzania - TA2015036 Kigoma Deep Cast 100m | ecosystem: Environmental > Aquatic > Freshwater > Lake | place: Tanzania: Lake...
CGGCTGAAAGAAGGCCGTAAGCCGACCACGATCAACCGGGAGCTTAGCTCACTCAGTAGGCTCTTTGCCTTCCTGGTTGAAGAGCGGATCGTGGATGACAACCCTGTGAGGCGTCTGCCGAAGCTGTCAGAGAAGTGCTCTCTGCGGCAAGTTCAAATGAGCAAGGCGGACGTGGAGCGAATAGCCGCGGCTTGCCCGGCCTGGTATGCAGCGATGATCTGGACAGCTTACTACACCGGAATGCGCCGGGGCGAGTTGCTCAATTTACGCCGAAAACAGGTGAACCTTCAGCGCCGGATGATATACCTGACCGGAGAGGACACGAAGGAAGGACGAATCAAGAGAGTCCCGTTACGTCGTGAACTGGTTTCGATACTGGAAGAAGCCGTGAAAGTCCCTTTTCTGAAGACGGATCATGTCTTCGTGGTTCGAGACTCCAAAGGAGTAAGACCGGTACATGAGGAGACGGCCAAGAATCCCTGGGGCCGAGCCTGTGAGAAGCTCGCGCTTAATAAGCCTTGGCCTCGGTTCCATGACCTAAGAGCGACCTGGAAGACGAACGCCAGGCGATCAGGTGTGCATCCTGAGATCGAGCGGGCGATCATGGGACATGGTGAGCGAGGGCTATCGGTTCACGAGAGGTACGGCTTCATATCGGACGAAGAGCTGCTCCAGGCCGTCGACGCGATGACCTTCGATCACGTCAAGGAAACCGTGGTGATTGCCGTCACCACGGCTTCCGAAGAAAAAGGTAACAAAATGGTAACAAGTGCGGTTTTTCAAGGAGGAAGGTTTTGAGTTTCGCTGGTCGGGACGACTGGATTTGAACCAGCGACCCCTGCATCCCGAATGCAGTGCTCTACCAGGCTGAGCCACGTCCCGACACATCAAAACTACAATGTGCTAGAGGCTTTTGTCAAGAGGGGCTTCCTTCGCCCTTCGTTTTTTCCATGCGCCGTATGGATAATCTTAGGGTTTTCGAACTTTTGCGAATAGTCGAGCTTCGCCTCGTCGACCGATTGGTATAACGCTACTGGGCGTCTTTTCGTCTTTCATCTAACCGTGTGTTGAGCGGCCTTAAAGCAAAAATGGCGCTTGACCGCGCCACTTGTGGTATGGCATGCTCAACACGGACAAGTTTTCTCAACAAAGCTGAGGACGATTTTGCCCGCGTTGACGCACGGCGGAGACGTGTAGGCGCTTCTTGGGGTTCAGAGTAGCGTACCCGCGACCGGGCGTTGCGCCGAACGCCCCTTGAGGACAATACCGTGTCATGGGCGAGGATCTCGGTTCCCTGAAGGATCGTCGGAGGGTGTGCACATGAAACTTTGGCGCGTCGCGCTTCTTTTCGTAGTATTGCTGTTGGCCGTAAGTCAGGTCTGGGCCGATTCCCGGCTCGGGAACGCGGGACTTTTCCGAGTCGGTCCCGTGCTTTCCGGATCCGAAGGCGGGTCCGTCTCGGGATGGAAAGCGGATGCCCAGGTGGGGCACTTCTCCACGTACCGGGCAGTCGGGGTGTCTCTTGAGGCTCGATCCGAAGCCCTGGCCACTGACTTGTTGTCGGTGGAGCATAAGTTTCCGCTGGACGGCGTCATGCTTAGCGCGTCCGTCTGCGGTCCGCTGACCGAGGCAATCCGATTGTATGCTCGGGCCGCCTGGTTTGTTCCCTTTAGTCAGAAGAGCGCCGAGACATACCTCTTAACAACGACGATCCCTGGAGTGGGAACGTTCCCCTTTTTTGGCTTCCAGGGCCTGGAACGCGGAAGTTCGTTGGTACGTGCTGGATGGCGGCTTTACATTTCCACTCTGCGGGGGGATAGATCTGGCAGGAGGATTTCGATTCGACTCTTTTGATACACGGTTTAACAATGCGGCGGGAATAACAAATATAGGCGGCCTGGGAGAAGATGAGGCCGATTTTACTTTGACAGCGTACATTCCTTACGTGGGCTTTATGCTGACCCAGTACCCGGGCCTGAAAATCGGGTTGATCGGATTCCCGTACGTTCCAGCGTATGTAAAGCAGAAGGAAGCATACAGTGGCGCGTTTCCGGGTATAGCTCGGGATGAGTATTCCGGTGACCTGGGCAGCGGTTACTTTTTGGAGTTCTTTGGGGAGTACAAAGCCCGGGTGAGTTGGGGCGAGCTGGGCATATTCGGCGCGTGGACGAGCTTGCAGACCGCCGGCAAGGTTGACGCGAGGTTCTTTCAGGTCGGTTTTGTTGCGCCGGATCAGGACTTCGAATTGAGGTTCAACCGCAATCACTACACGTTTGGTGTAAGCTTCTCCGCCGGTTTCTAGCGTCCTGTCCCTGAAACATTATAAGCCCCATAATCTCCACCGCATTCTCGAGCGGTTGATCATCATCGCCGCATTTCTTCGTCCCTGTGGTTCGTTCGCGCCCCATTTTCCCTCAGCTTCAAGTCGACGCTCGATCACACCGATCTGACGGCGATCAAAATAGAGAAAGACGGTAGCACGGCCCGTGTTCAGCCTACACGCTCTTTGATGCTCTGCCACGGCAGTCTATCCAAATCCACATTTCCGCCGGATAGGATGACGCCCACCCGCAGACCGGTCAGATCTATTTTGCGCTCCCACAAAACTCCGACCGGCACAGCCGCAGAGGGTTCAATAATTATTTTCGCGCGTTCCCAGATGAATTTCATCGCAGCTACGATGGCTGCTTCGCTTACGGTAACAATTTGCTCAACTCGCTCGCGGATAATAGGGAAGGTTAAGTCGCCAAGAGATGTCAACAGGCCGTCCGCTATGGTTCGCGGATTAACCGATGGGAGTATCCTCCCCGCGGCCAGGGAACGGAACGCGTCGTCAGCCCCTTCCGGCTCCGCTCCGATGACCCGGATGCCCGGGGAAAGTTCCGTAGCAGCGACGGACGCGCCGCTCAGGAGGCCACCACCGCCCACCGGAGCCAGGATCACGTCCAGGTCAGGTATTTCCTGCAACAATTCCAGGGCCGCGGCGCCCTGTCCCGCAATGACCTGATAATTGTTGTACGGATGGATTGGTGTCGCGCGGGTTTCGGCGATCACCTGCTCTTGCATTGATTGTCGCGCTTCGAGGGTTGGCTCGCGGAAAGTGATTATGCCTCCGTACCCCGCGACCGCGGCTTTTTTCACCGCGGGCGCGGTTCGGGGCATCACGATGTACGCCGGAATCCCGCGCATCCGCGCGGCCAATGCCAGGGCCTGGGCATGGTTCCCCGATGAGTGCGTTACCACGCCTCGCGATAGAGCCGATTCGGGGAGCGAAAACACAGCATTACACGCGCCACGAAACTTGAATGCGCCTACTTTTTGCAAGTTCTCGCATTTGAGAAAGACATGCGCGGCCACTTGCCGGTCAAGGCCGGCGCAGGTAAGCACGGGCGTGCGGCGCGCGTATGGTCGGATACGCTCCGCAGCCTGGCGAATGTCGTTAATCGTCGGCGCAGCCACGGTGTCTCCTTTGTCCGTGAATGTTTAAGATCCAACGTCCACCCAACGCAACCGCCTTTTTACACGCCGGTTCGAACAGTCAATCCTGCGGCCGCTTCGTTTTGCGTTTCCAAGGAGGATGGAACTCCTGTCTCCGCGTTGCCAAAAAAAGATACACAGATATGGCTATCGTGTCACCAACCAAAAAGCCGGCGCCATGTGCGAGTTTGGTGATTTGTGCCTTGGTCTCTTTTGGGGTTTCTTTTTGTTCCGAAAAGACACGTTTGTATAAGAAGGGGACTCAAGATCCGGCGATCCTTACCCGCTTCCCGCTATTGACCGAAGGCGTTCGATCCTTACTTGACGCGTTTCGGCTTCGTGCTATCTATGCGGTGATTCTTAAGGCGGGGGGCCCTCTCCCCGGACCGGCCGGAGACCCTCGAAAGGTGAATGCAATGGAATGGAACTATGTGAAAGTGGAACGCTCCGGCCGCGTGGCCGTGGTGAAGTTTGACCGCGGGGACAGCCTGAACGCCCTCTCTGTTGACCTGATGCGTGAGCTGATTGACGTAGCCGGGTCCTTTCGGGATGACACCGAGACCCTCGCGGTGGTGCTCGCGGGCGAGCGAGTTTTCTCCGCGGGAATGGATCTGAGGGATCCAAAGCTCATCGAGGCGATGCAGGGACCGCTCGGGGCTCGGCGCAGGCTCCTTGCCGCAGGGCCTGGAATGTGCCGCGCCTGGGAAGACGTGGAACAGATAACCATCGCAGCGATAGAAAAACATTGCGTGGGCGGTGGCGTATCCCTGGCCGTTTCCTGCGACTTCCGCATCGTGGGGCGGAGCGCGATCTTCCGAGTTCCCGAATTGACGCTCGGCATGAACATGAGCTGGCAGACGCTTCCACGCCTTGCCCACCTCGTGGGGCCTGCTCGGGCCAAGCAGATTGTCATACTCGCGGAGCCGGTCAGCTCCGACGAAGCCCTCGCGTGGGGCCTCGTAGAAGATGTGGCCGAAGACGGTCACGCGCTCGCCACTGCGGTAACCATGGCCGAAAAGATCGCGGCGATGCCTCCGTTGCCCGTCAGAATGACCAAACAGGCGGTCAACGCGGCTGTCAACGCCTTGGACAACGCCGCCAGCTACATGGACAGAGACCAGTTTATGCTGTGCCAGATGACCGAGGATTACGGCGAAGCCATTTCCGCGTTCTTCACGAAAAAGAAGCCCGTGTTCAAGGGGCAATGACCCGGCCGCGCGTCGTTCTCCGCAGACCCTCGAGTCCAGGCGCTTGAGCGATTTATCAGCGTCCGCGCGATCCGTTCAACGGACAGACCCACGGGAGAAAAGCCTCATCCGCCACTTAACGGTGGAGTTTCTGTCACCGAATTTGAAACTTGACGCTCTACGGGCGCCTTGATAACCTGCCAAACACCATTGAAGCTCAGAGGAGGCCACCAATTTGGACAAGACCGCGGATTTAGCCGGACCAGGCATTGGCAACTATACGGATCTGGAAAAGATTCTCCCAACTGGTTACCGCCCTCTCCTCACCCCCCGAGAGACCCAAGTCGCCGTGTTTGCGCTGAAAGATTACGTGGAAGAGCATCTTTGCAGAGAACTGAACCTCATCCGAGTCACGACGCCGCTCATCGTGGATGTGGAGAGCGGTGTGAACGACACGCTGGACCGGGACGGATCAAGGACTCCGATTCAGTTTCACATTACTAACGATCATGATAAGAATCCTGTGGACGCTCAAATTGTCCAGGCCGCGACAAAGTGGAAGCGTATGGCGCTCAAGCAGTTTGACATGAAGCCCGGTGAGGGGCTTATCACCGACATGCGAGCAGTGCGAAAGGACTATTTCCTGGACCATGACCACAGCGCTTACGTGGACCAGTGGGATTGGGAACTTGCGATCACCGACGAACAACGCGCCCTCAGTTTCCTGAAAACCGTCATTGAAAAGATCTGGAAGGTGATAAAAGGCGCTGAGTCGCACATCAAAGGCATTTTCCCGCAGCTCGACTCAGGTCCTCATGAGGATCTACCCGAAGAGCTTTTCTTCATCCACGCTGAGGATATTCTCGAACGATATCCGGAATTACCGCGGAAACAGCGCGAGACCCAGATTCTTCAGACTTGGCCGGCGGTCTTTATTTACGGCATCGGTTGGCCGCTTAAGGACGGGTACCCTCATGAAATGAGGGCAGCGGACTATGACGATTGGGCTACTGAGATCGTGTCCGAGGACGGGCGACCCATGCATGGGCTGAACGGAGATATACTCGTTTGGAACCCGGTGACCAATCGCCGCCACGAGCTGATGTCCGGCGGAATTCGCGTCACGGCCGATACCTTGAGGCTACAAATGGAGATGGCGGGGCAAACGGACTTGCTCCGGTTTCCGTACCATCAGGCCATCCTGAAGAATGAGATACCGTTGAGCATAGGAGGAGGCATCGGGCAGTCTCGGACATACATGCTGTTGCTCAAGAAGGCGCACCTCGGAGAAGTCAGCGTCTCCGTCTGGCCGAAGATATTGAAGCAAATCTCCCATCAGAAGAACATTCACGTGCTGGAATGATCCAGGGCCACACGAGTGGATCTCACCCGACCTTGCAGCGGCTGAAATATCAGACCTCGTCATTGCTGTGGCCCGCCTGCACAAGAGTCCGTTTTTTTTTGATCATTGCTCATATCAGGCGCCCGAAAAATACGTTTGTTTGAACTCCGACAAAAACTTCACAGGGAGCCCGGAGCGCTGTAGTGCGAAGATGATATCAAAGGGCTTTCAGACAGGTAATACCCTGTTCTTGCTGGGACTGTCCCGTCAGGCGTGGGATTGCCCTTTGTTCCCGGGCGGCAAGGACGCCGGCCCCTACCAGAATAAGATGCAAGGCGGGAATAGCTATTGGGCCGGGAAAGGTCTGGTAGCGGCCGGAGTCCCTGCCGGCCGCATCTTCATCTTTGCGCCGGTCGCGGCCATTGCCGCCCGACGTCAACTACATTTGTGCACTGACAACAATTACACTTGTGCATGTTGATGATTGATATCCAGGTCAGGTATTGGTGACCTGTGGCATTGGTCTAGGAGCCTGTCGCTTAACGCTTTACAGTTTCTTTGGGTTAGGATATGAGCGCTTCGCACAAGATACTTCCGCTTCATACCGTATGAGCCGGACAAGCCATTAGAGCTTGCGCCGGATATCAGGAAATGGTTGCCGCCGGATCATCTTGCCCTGTTCATCAGCGACGTGGTTGACACGTTGGACCTGGGCGAAATCACGGAGGAATACCTCCATCTTCAGGGTGGACATCCTGCATATCATCCGGCGATGATGCTCAAGCTCCTCTTCTACGGGCACTGCGTGGGGATTCGGATTTCCCGCCGGATAGACACAGAAGACGTACGAGGACGTGGCCTTCAGGGCGCTCTCGTGCGACAGCCATCCCGATCACAGCAGGATTTCGGACTTCAGAAAGCGCCAGCTTGCCGCCATTTCTCGGCTGTTCGTGCAAGTCTTGGGTATATGCAAGGAAGCGGGAGGAGTATGCCCTGATCTACCAAGAAGTTATCTAACTGGCGCCTTTGTTCAAGTGTCCGCCCCTGTACGATAGGCGCCTCCAGCCGAATTTCCCCCGACAGTGTCTTGTCTATATAATAGTCAATCGGCAGGCGGAAGCAAGGCCCCTTCTGGCCTAAGTTTTTCTGCTCCATCTCCTGTTGCATTCTTATCCAGATCGCCAGCCGGAACCGTAGCCACGCATCACGTGGTGGTTGCGGACTATAATCCAGCCCTCCCCTGATGTGCTTTTGATTTAGCTTAATGAATTCATAGTAATAATCTTTCAGACCTCCCCGTCGCGGCGGTCGCCCTCCCCTAGCCATAAACCGTGCCTCCTTTCAATCCAACAGAGCGCGGATCTATTTTCCTGCTCCAACTGCTTGGAGATATTTGGCGATTTCTTTGTGACCTCTCACTCGCGCGATCTCCAGGGCCGTCATGTTCTTGACCGTCCTTGCTTGGACACGGGCTCCCCTGTTGACAAGCAGTTTTGTTATCTCCAGATCACCGTTCTTGGAAGCCGACATCAGGGCTGTCCAGCCAAACTTATCCTTTGCGTTGAGATCTGCGCCCATATCCAGGAGAAGCCGCACTACTTCAATGTGACCCATCTCGGCACTCACGGTCAAGGCCGTCCAACCGTCCTGGTTTCTTGCATTGACATCAGCCCCCTTTTCCAAAAGGAGCTTCACTAGTGCCGCGTGGCCTCCGTTCGCCGCCAGTTCCAACGCAGTAACGCCCCGTTTAGTCTTTGTATTGATATCAGCTCCTTTTGCCAAAAGTAACCTCACTACTTCCATGTGACCTCGTGGCATAGCTCCTATAAGGGCAGTGTAGCCATCATCGTTTCTTCCATTAACGTCGGCGCCGTTAGTCAAAAGAAACTCGACCACGTTGAGATGTCCCGCAAATGCGGCTTCAGTCAATGCGGTTTGCCCCTCCCGATCCTGTGAATTTGCGTCAGCGCCTTTCGCCAAAAGGGACTTGACCAGCGCAAGATCACCGCTTTTCGCAGCGTCCACAAGTTCCGCTTGGAGAGATGCGGGGGGCTTTGCCGTGCCAATGCAGGACAGAAAGGCCAAAGCCAACACCAGACAAAACCAATGCTTCCTGATGATGGGAATGCGTCGGGTTTTCATCGGAAATCTCCTCGGTAAACAGCAGAAGCCCGCAAACACATTTGGAATATCTCTCTGGAGCATACCATTTCCGAGTCTGTCCATTATAGATCTCGGTGCGACGTCTGGTGGAACCGTGCCAAATCTATTCCTTCGCTCCATGTGCCTTGAGGAGCTCCACGATTTGCCAATCTCCGCGGTCTTTGGCTCGTTGGAGGGCTGTGCGGCCGTCCTTGGGCCTTGCATTAACGTCGGCCCCCTTGGCCAGAAGGAATTTGACCACATCAGTGCGACCGGTGCTGGCGGCCCATACGAGGGCTGTCTCTCCATCTTTACGCTTCGCATTAACATCAGTGCCATTGTCAAGGAGGCTTTTGACTACATTCACGTGCCCATTAGCGGCAGCAAACACGAGGGCCTCCCCGCGCCCCTCCCCAAAAACTCCCGGGTTCCTAACTAATTCCGCAGTCTTCACAGCCATATGGTTGGCGGATGCATCAGGACATCATCTGGCACAGCCGCTTCGTATTAGCATTGAGTTGGAGCTTTTGCCGTCGGCCCGAAACCTCCCTATGGGCTGGTTGTGAAGGGTTAACGTATTGGGATTATACGATGGGAGCCTCAAAATGACATAATCATACGGAAACGGGCAAATTCGTCAATAAAAACACTCTCTGTCTTACCAATGTGGGCGATTCCCGGCGCCGGGAAAGATCCTCGGCCTCTGGGAATCGCGTCCCACACCCATTTTTTTACCGGGGGCTGGAATTCCTATCCCGATTTGCCGCGGCCGCATTCCGTCATCTCTGCGAAGAGCGTCATTCTCGTGAAAACAAGAACAGGAATCCGGCCTACCAAACCTGGCGCACGCTGTCCCCACACTCGCTCGTTTATCTTTCGGGTTCTCGCTCCTGTTTCCGCCGGGCGCAGGCTTTGCGCGGGAATGACGAAGGAGCGATCTCTTTCCGGTTCCCACAAGATGTTCCATTGTGTGGCCAAACGGTCACGATTTTTCGCAGCCGGTATGGGACTGGCGGCTTCGTCGGCAAGCCGATCGGTTCGGTGTGAGCAGACGTGTGCAAGCAGAGGCAGCCCTCGCTCTTTTTTTCTTGACTCACAAGAAGGGTTTCCCAATATTACCGTGAGGTCATTCAGCGCCAGTCATCCAAACAAACCATCGATCAGTAATACTTACCAGAGGTTAGCTCATGCCGCGTCGAGATGATGTCAAAAAGGTGATGATTATCGGCTCCGGTCCCATCATTATCGGTCAAGCCTGCGAATTTGATTATTCGGGCACCCAGGCCTGCAAGGCTCTCAGGAAACTCGGCTATGAAATTATTCTCGTGAATTCAAATCCCGCCACGATCATGACCGACCCCGATATGGCCGATCACACCTACATCGAGCCGCTGAACCTGCGCACCATGATTGAGATCATCAAGGCGGAGCGACCTGATTCGTTGCTGCCCAACCTCGGTGGACAATCGGGATTGAATCTTTCTGCGGAGCTTCATAGATCAGGCGTCCTTGACGAATACGGGGTCAAGATCATCGGAGTAAAGGCGGATGCGATTGAACGAGGAGAAGATCGCACGGCCTTCAAGAACACCATGGACAAGCTCGGGATTGAAATGCCGCGAAGTCAAGCCACCTACGGTGTGGATGAGGCGGCGAAGATAGCGGAGGAGTTGGGTTACCCCGTCGTTATTCGGCCGGCGTACACCCTCGGAGGCACAGGCGGAGGACTTGTCTACAATGTCGAGGAATTACGGACGATTGCCGCTCGCGGCATCTCGGCGAGTCTTGTCGGCCAAATTCTGGTGGAGGAGTCCGTACTGGGTTGGGAGGAGCTGGAGCTGGAGGTGGTGCGGGACGCCAAGAATCAGATGATAACGGTATGCTTCATCGAAAATGTGGACGCCATGGGGGTGCACACGGGCGATTCGTTTTGCACTGCGCCCATGCTCACTATAGATACGGCTCTACAGGAAAGGCTTCAGAAGCACTCTTATGACATTGTTGAAGCAATACAGGTGATTGGTGGCACCAATATACAGTTTGCGCACGATCCCCAGACAGGCCGAGTCGTCGTGATAGAGATCAATCCCAGAACTTCAAGGTCTTCAGCTCTTGCCTCAAAGGCGACCGGTTTCCCCATAGCCCTCATCTCGGCAATGTTGGCCGGCGGCCTGACTCTTGACGAGATCCCCTACTGGCGTGAAGGCACATTGGACAAGTACACCCCGTGGGGAGATTACGTGGTGGTCAAGTTCGCTCGCTGGGCCTTTGAGAAATTCGATGGTGTCCAAGACAAACTCGGCACCCAGATGCGGGCGGTCGGCGAGGTTATGAGCATCGGCAAGAACTACAAGGAGGCGCTTCAGAAGTCCATTCGTTCTCTGGAGAACGGGCGATATGGCCTTGGTTTTGCCAAGAATTTCAATGATATGCCCCTTGAAAGCCTCATGACGCTGCTCTCCGAGCCGTCCAGTGAGCGCCAGTTCATCATGTGCGAAGCATTACGCAAGGGCGCCGACATCCGGAGCCTCTCTGAAAAGACCTACATTAAACCCTGGTTTATTCAGCAGATGAAGGAACTCGTGGACTTGGAGGAGGAATTACTGAAGCATCGAGGCCAACACCTTCCGGACGAGCTGTTGACCCGCGCGAAGAAAGACGGCTTTTCAGATCGCTACCTCGCTCAACTGCTTCAGAAAAGCGAAACGGAAATCAGGGACCGACGGGAATCCATAGGGGTGGTCCAAGCGTGGGAGCCGGTGCCTGTGAGCGGCGTAGAAGACGCGGCGTACTACTATTCCACGTACAATGGGCATGATACGCTCCAATCAAGCACGAGACGCAAAATCATGGTGCTCGGGGGTGGGCCGAATCGTATCGGCCAAGGGATTGAGTTTGATTATTGCTGTGTCCACTGCGCGTTTGCCCTTCGTGATGAAGGGTACGAATCGATCATGGTCAACTGCAATCCCGAGACGGTGTCCACCGATTTTGACACTTCGGACAAGCTTTATTTCGAGGCGCTGACTGTCGAAGATGTGCTCAGCATTTATAAGAAGGAGAAACCCGAGGGGGTCATCGTCCAGTTCGGCGGTCAGACGCCTCTGAACATCGCCAATGAAATTGCGCGGGCCGGGGTCAATATTATCGGCACCTCTCCGGACACGATAGACTTGGCTGAGGATAGAGACCGCTTTCGGCAGATGATGCGCAAGCTTGGCATACCCCAACCGGAATCCTGTATGGCGGCCAATCCGG